>Ga0210401_10002675_pt1 | contig 19554 bp, 17 predicted proteins | sample IncBWH32MmetaG_FD_150866 | JGI IMG/M metagenome (GOLD analysis project Ga0210401, IMG submission 150866) | Forest soil microbial communities from Barre Woods Harvard Forest LTER site, Petersham, Massachusetts, United States - Inc-BW-H-32-M | ecosystem: Environmental > Terrestrial > Soil >... | reverse complement strand
GGAACTGGTCTGCGAAACAACCCCGAGTCTCACGCAGCAGAATAGTAGCCTGAATCGCCACGGGTATCTGTTCACTTGTGCACACAAGGGAAGGTTCGCCTGACTCTTACTTTGCGGCGCTTGCGGCGAGAATCGCAGCGGGAGTAACTACCTTCAATTGATTGAGATCGGCCAGTACGTCTTGCCAGCGAGCGCCGTCCTTTTTCGTCTCAATCGGCGCGGAGAGATCCCCATAGAAGTTCAGAATATTGTCGCGCAGTTCCGCGGACGTTCGATCGAACTTCCGCTGCGCCAGCTGCGCTAACAGCTTTGCATAAGTTTCGTCGGTGAGCGTGTACTCTGCTGCCACAGTCTGGTTGCCGCTGTCGAGGTCCATGTTGGTCAGTTGCAGCGAGCCGGCGCGCACTTCTTCCAGATGGGCGCGGTATTGGTCAACGGTCGTATTAATGCTCTTGAAATACATGTTCTCGGTTTCCGGGGTCGGATTGTTGAATGCCATCGCTTTGAAAGGACCGATCTTTGGCGTGTACAGCAACAGAACCCCGAACACCCGGGTCATGAATCCCGTCTTCGCGTAATCCTTGCCCCAATCCCTTTCATAATCGGATCGCGAAAGGCGGTACAGGAACTTCTTTTTCGCAAAATCGGGCTCCTCGCGCATCATGTCCTTCTGATGCGTCCGCAGCGCAACCTTCGTCAGCTCCGGGATCATCCGGCTGACTGCAAAGCGATAGGAACCAACGGCGAGATCCTCGTGCGTCAGGACATCTTTCAACTCCAATCCGTACACGATTGGAAATGTCCGCTCGAGCAGCGGCTTCGATACCTGGAATCCGATGAAATCGTGATACTGCTGCGACGCGTAACGATTCTTCGCCACCTGCACCATGTCAAATCCGAACTCGGTTTTCAGATGCGCCGTGTGATCCTGCGCGTACTTCACCGAATTGCCGTACTTCGCGCGCAGCTTCGGATACTTCATGGCGACGGCCTCGTTTACGGCGGGATGGCCCGCGACATCGGACGTGTAATGTGCCAGGGCGCCGAGGGCAAAGGCGTACTCGTCCGCGTCTTGGCTCTGCGCCAGAAGTTCCCGCACAAAGTCACCGCTGCGAACGTAGTGGACTAAATTGCTGAATTCCACGCTGCCAAACGGATAGTAGCCAAGATCCTGGATCACAGCGCCGCCGTAAGCGTAGGCGTGAGCTTCGGTGAGCTGATCTTCGGTGAGCGCTGGAAATCGCTGCAGGAGAAGTGGGCGGAGCTCATCGGTCCACACCAGATCCACGATCTCTTCGTGGGTCAGCACGGAGTATGCGAAGGAACGGCCATCGCACAGGAGTACGGCGAGAAACACTGCCCCCACGCGAATTAACCAGCGGGCCCGGGTACCGAACGCAGAATAATGCGGGAACCGCGTCCTAGTCTGATTTCCTGAGGTCATAGACGAGTTTTTTCGCCTCTTTCATTCTGTCTTTGTAAAACGAAGGGCTAATCAGAAGTCTGTTCGCGCCAACGCGCAAATGTTCTCTGACGCCCTTCTTCGACAAGAATAGAGATAGGGCTGTGTACGTCTTGATTTCTTTCTCAAGAAACCTGACGACTCGTTGATTCGAGTCATGCATCGCTGACCTCCGAGCAATCAACTCGTTCTGCCTGAGAAAACGAAGACCGCTACGCGCAACCGGACGCTGTAAGCAACGCCAAGCGCGATCCCGCCAGCACCCAGCGCTGCGCCGGCAACGACGGCGCGCTTGGTAGCGCGCACGTCCCGGCGACAAGGAATCTAGATCCGTCCGAGAATCACCAGAATCACAACTACCAGCAGCACCAATCCCAAGCCGCCCGTCGGGAAATAGCCCCACTCGCGGCTGTGTCCCCAGCGCGGGAAAGCACCCACCAGCGCCAGAATCAAAAAGATAATCAAAATCATTCCGAGCATGGTTCTCTCCTCTTTTCTAGCCGGTTGCAGCTGGAACGCAACTTTGCGGTTCTGTCAGCGCTGCAGGGGCGGCTTGATCCGTTTGGACCATGACCGCCCCAGCGGCCGAATTGCACTGGCGTCTAGAGCACGACGCTAATGGAAACACGGGCATCCGGGTAGTACGGGTTGTACAGATAATACCCGCCGTCAATGTAATCAACGTAAACGTCGTCGGTGTAGTACCAACCCACCGGCCACGGCTGCACAAATCCGAACCAAAATCCGCCGTACTGAAAGCGCGAGTATCCTCCGACCACTACCGGTTGGCTGATGACAAACACGTGCTCGCGGCCAAAATTGGCGCGGAAGCGATCGTCAGGGATGCGCGCGCTGCCTCTGACGCTTAGGCGCAGTGCGGGCACCGCGCGTTGTTTCTGCTCTTCGGCCGGAGTCCGTTGCGCATGTTGCTGGCTATTCGATTTGGCCTGAGCTGGCTGGCCCTTGGCTTGTTGCTGTTGTTCCGGCTTGGCCGCTTCCTGTTTCGCCGGCTTGGTTTCTTCTTGTTTCGCGGGCTGTCCTGCTTCCTGCTTCACGGGCTTCGTCTCTTCCTGTTTCGCAGGTTTGGCGTCCTGCTGTTTTTCAGTCTTCGCGGCTTCCGGTTTTGCTGGCTTAGCCTCTTCTTGATTGGCAGGCTTGGCTGCCGGCTTGCTTTCAGGCTTAGACTCCTCTTCGTGCTGCTCCTGTCGCGCATACGTACTCACAGTGCTGCCAAGGAGCAGGAGCAAAGCCGCCGCGCTGAGAACTCCGATCCGTTTCATGATTCGTCCCTCCATTCGTGCAAATCCGCGCGCCGCCGCCTTTTGCGCCCGGCACGGCACTTGTTTCGCTGCGTTGCGCCTGGTTTTTGCGCTGCAGCTATTTTCGCCACGCTCCATCAGGACTGTTTATGTCCCAACGTGCATTCGCGACAGCGAGTGAAAGAGTCCAAAAATGTTCAGCAGCCACAAAACCGTGGCAATCACCACGACGGCGTTCAAAAGTGATTTGATCGAGCCCGCCATCGGTATGAAATTGTTCACCAGCCACAGCAATACTCCCACTACGATCAGCACCATCAATATTTGAAGTAACGGCATAAGCTTTTAACCCCTTTCTCTTCGCAGGCCGACACTCCGGCCTGTCCCAAGTTGTTGCGCGCAATTTCTGGCTAGTTCCAAGACCTGTTACCGGCGGCTGGATTGAGAGGAAATCTGCGATATCCGGCGTGGTTCAGATGAAGGTTCTTGGACTTGCTTCCGGGCTGCTACATTCACTCCATCCACGGCAACATCTTAGAGCGCGCCAATCTGCATATCTGTTCACTACTGCACACCGCCGGGATTTTGATTGTGCCGCTGCGAACCGGTGCTACGATATGTGTTGAGAAGGGATGCCCAGCTGATGGCGATCAAAGCGAAAAACCCCCAGAAGGCCGCTGGTAAAACGCTGTTTAGCGCACAGGTTTTTTTGGATTCGGCCGGCGTGGCGCGGAAAGTGGCGGAGTTTCGCAAAAAACAAACGATCTTCTCGCAGGGCGATGTCTGCAGAGACGTGCTGTATATCCAGAAGGGTGGCGTGCGGCTTTCGGTGGTGAACGAATCCGGGAAGGAAGCGGTCGTGGCGGTTCTGGGGCCGGGGGATTTTTTCGGCGAGGGGTGCCTGGCCGGTCAGCCGATCCGCATCGGGACAGCGACCGCGATTGCGCCGACTACCGCGCTGGTCATCGAGAAGAAGGAAATGATTCGCGTGCTGCATCACGAGCACGAATTTTCCGACCGCTTCATCACTTACATGCTTTCGCGCAACATCCGCATTGAAGAGGATCTGGTGGACCAGCTCTTCAATTCCAGCGAGAAGCGCCTGGCTCGCACGCTTTTGCTGCTGGCGCGCTACGGCACCGAAGACAAACCGCAGCGAGTGCTACCGAAGGTGTCGCAGGAGACGCTCGCGGAAATGGTGGGCACCACGCGCTCCCGCGTTAATTTTTTCATGAACAAATTCCGCAAGCTCGGGTTCATCAAGTACAACGGCGGCCTGCAAATCAACACTTCCCTGTTGAGCGTCGTCCTCCACGACTGACTTCCGCGCGATACGTCTCCCATCTACGCACGCCCCCTGGCATGGCGGTTCGCAATTCCAAAACAGCAGCACGGAACCTACGGGATCAGCACGATTTTCCCGAAGGCGCCGCCTGCCATTATGGCGGTGTGCGCGCGAGCCACTTCGGCTAGTGGAATTTCCTGGCCGATCACGGGTCGGAGCGTTTTGTTCTCCAGCCCCGCGACGAGCGCGGCGTGAATGCTGATCAGTTCCGGCGGCGTCGTGTTCCACAGGCTCATGCCCAGGATTGCGCCATCGCGTCCCATCACGTCGCGGGGAGTAATCTGCGCATTGCCGCGGCTGCCAACAACGGAGACGCGCCCGTGAGGAGCAAGGATCCCGAGGTCGCGGCCCAGGTTCACGTTTGCGAGCATCTCGAGGATCAAATCGTAACCGCGGCCGCCCGATGCCGCCAGCGCTTCTTCAAAATGATTCGGAGCAGAATGATCGAGCACTTCGTGCGCGCCCTCGGCCAAGACGAGTTTTCGTCCGCGCTCGGAACCAACCGTGCCGATCACCCGCAGCCCCGCGGCGCGCGCCAGTTGCACCGCCGCGATTCCCACGCCGCCACTGGCGCCATGCACCAGCAAAGTTTCGCCGGCCAGAGCGTGCGCACGCTGAAATAACGCGCGATACGCCGTCGCGTACCCCACATGCATCGCCGCGCCTTGCGCAAACGAAACATGCGCCGGCAGCGGAAACACGAATTGTTCTTCGCACAGCGCCAACTCCGCGTAGGTGCCGGACAAGCTCCCGGCCAAATACACGTGGTCGCCGGGTGTGAAGCGCTTGGCGTCGGAGCCTGCAGACTCGACGGTGCCGGCGCCGTCGGTCCCTGGCGTATAGGGGAGCGCCGGCTTGCGCGGATAGGTGCCTGAGCGCATATAGACGTCCACAGGGTTCACGCCCGCCGCGCGAATGCGCACCACCACTTGCGCGCCAGATGGTTTTGGATCGGGTACTGCTTCCAGTTGCATTACCTCCGGGCCGCCGAATTCCTTTACGCGAATCGCTTTCATGGCTTCTCCTATGCTCGCAGGCCACGCGAAAGATTTGGCACGTTATTCAGTTCTGCACTAGCGAAGGCGCGGGCTTTCCGGCGAGTACAGCGCCAATATTGTCCAGCGCGAGCATGCCCATGGCGGTATTCGTTTCCAGCGTGGCGCTGCCGATATGCGGCAGCAAAAAAGTATTCACCAGCCCGGCGTATTCGGGATTAATGTTCGGCTCGCCCTCGAAAACGTCGAGCCCCGCGGCGGCCACGCGCCCGGTTTTCAGCGCCGCGATCAGAGCCGCATCCTCCAGCAGTCCACCGCGCGCCGAGTTGATCACAATCGCGCCCGCGGGCAACAGCGCAATGTTCTGCGCATTCAAAAAATGATGCGTTTCCGGCGTGTGTGGCGCATGCAGGCTCAGGAACTGGCTGACGCGCAGCAAATCTTGCGGGCTCGCGTGAAACACGGCGTCTCCAGCGAGCGACTGGGGCAGCCGATCGCGATTGGAATAATGGATCTTCATGCCAAACGCGCGCGCCCGCCACGCGACGGCCTGGCCGATGCGCCCCATTCCAAAGATGCCGAGGACTTTTCCGGTGGGCTGCCATCCCAGCAGCCGGGCACCAGAACTCATCTTCGCCCAGGCGCCGGTGCGCACCAGTTGTTGCGCCTCGTAAGCGCGCCGCGAAGCGCCCAGCAGCAGCAGCATCGCGACGTCCGCTGTCGCATCGTTCAGGACGCCGGGAGTATTGGCAATCGCAATTTTTCTCGCGGCTGCCGCGCTGACATCAATGTGGTCGTAGCCCACCGAAAAAGTCGCGATCACTTTCACCGACGCCGCAACGCGCTGGAAGAACTCGGCATCCAGTTTCACCACCGGGCTGATGAACAGCGCATCCGCTCCTTCCGCCGCGCGCAGCAGCTCCTCGGCCGGGGGTGCTTGAGATTGTGTTGGTGAGTCGCTGGCGAGGCGCCGCAAGGTGAAATCGCGCCCCATGCGCGCTTCCACATCCTCGGTGAAATGCCCCAATACCACCAGAATTGGTTCGCTCAAGTCGCACCGCCCTTCCCGCGCTGGCATTTTCCCTGCGCGAAAAGATTCTACCCGATTCGCGGCCAGAAGCCTGCGAAGGGGGCCTGCAAAGGAAGCCGTACGGAGGAGCGCGCCAAACGAACGAACATATTGCCTGCCGGGAACGACAGGCGTATATTCTCGGCGACGGAACTTGGGGAAGCAGACAGCCCCCTACCCATTTCTCCCTCTCCTGCTGCCTGCGTCCCTATCTAGGAGAAGGTCCATGCGAAAAACATTATTCTTGGCGCTGTTCTTGGTGTGTCTGCCGCCTGCTGCGATGGCCCAGACAACACTGATACCTGCAGGAACCCTGCTTCATTGCACGATAGACGATCCCACTATTTCCCCGAAGACGGCTCAAGTTGGCGACCCCGTGCTTTGCCACCTCAACCAGTTCACCGAGTTCGGTCGCGCGGCATTCCCGCGCGGCTCTTATCTAGCCGGCCATCTTGAAGCGGCCAAGCAGCCGGGCCACTTTATTGGCAAGGGATATCTCGACATCGTATTCGATCACATTGGCCTGCCCAATACGGACAGCGACCTGAACGCCAGGATCGTGGCAGCGCAGGGCCAGAAAGTGGATAAAGAGGGCGACATCATGGGCCACGGCCATGCCAAGCGCGACGTCATCGAATGGATGATTCCGCCGCTGTGGCCCTGGAAGGTGCTTACCCTGCCAGCCCGCGGACCCCAACCAAAGCTGAAAAGCGAGCAAATGGTCACTCTAAAACTAATGCAAGACGTGGAGCTGCCTCGGCTAACGGCGTATGCGTCCCCGTCGCCATCGCAGTACAACGCGGACCCAGGTGCGCGTTCGAACTTGGTCCCGCGCGCGCAATCTTACGCGCAACCGTCGAGCGGCCCGGTCGTCTCGCAATCTTCGTCGGGAGTGTATTACCTGCCGCCGAGCACTCCCGCGATGGCCCCGCGCGCATCACTAGGCCCGGCGCAAGCGGACATGCCCAGCCGCGCCCTCACGCTGGTAGCGTTGAAGTCGGATACGATCGTTCCAGCCAAGGATTACTGGGTCGCCGGCCGCGAGCTTTTCTACGTCCTGCCAGACGGCAGCGAGGCGTCCACCGACCTCAACCGTATTGATTGGCAGCGCACCACGGACCTGAACGCTGAACGCGGTGTCCGCGTCACGCTGCGCACAACGCCCACGCGGTTCTAAGTGGGAAAAATTCTCGGGCCCTCGCCCGACGCCCGGCCAGGCCCAGGCGCCACGTGACCAGTGTGCTTTGAATTTGACTCTGTAGCGGCCAGCTTCAGCTGGGCGCCGTTGACGTTGCTGGGAAATTTCTGTGGGTCGTGGCTTTAGCCACGACATAAACCGCTGAGAATTCGAGCGGCTTCATCCGCTGAAGTTCCGCTTTTGCAGTTCTCACACACACTCTAAACCCGCACCCGATCCTTTCCATCTCGAGAAGCAAAATTCCAGTTAGAATTGTGCGAATCCAAGAAAAGGCCCAACGCAATGAACTTTCTCGTACGCAAGGCAGCCCCAGAAGACATCCCGCACTTGCGTGAACTAATTGAAGCCTCCGTCCGCGCCCTGCAAGCGAATGATTACACCCCCGCGCAAATCGAAGGCGCGCTCCACTCAGTCTACGGAGTAGATACCCAGCTAATCGCCGACGGCACCTATTTCGCGGTAGTGCGTGTAGGAGTGCGTGAAGGGGTGCGTGTAGAAGACGAGCCCGCACCGCCTTCCCCACCAGTCACTCATCACTCATCGCTAACCGGTGTTCCAGTAGCCTGCGGCGGATGGAGCAAGCGCAAAACTCTATACGGCGGCGATCAATATGCCCAGCGCGAAGACTCCCTGCTCGATCCCGCCCGCGATGCCGCAAAAATCCGCGCCTTCTTCGTACATCCGCAATGGGCCCGCCGCGGCATTGGCACTCTGATCCTCGAAGCTTGCGAGAATGCCGCCCGCGCGGTCGGTTTCACGCGCCTGGAAATGGGCGCCACGTTGAGCGGCGTCGCTTTTTATCGCGCCAAGGGCTATGCCGCGCTGGAAAATTTGCAAGTGCCTCTGAGCAACGGAGAAATGCTCCCGATCGTAAGGATGGCAAAGGAAATCCAACCCAAGTTCTGAGAGCGATGGGCTAAGTTGTGCTGCGCCCTTCAAAAGGAAGCTGTGAAGAAACGTCTCGCGCAGGTTGGTTTTTGTGGCGCGGGAAAGATCTTGGCTCTTCCGCCTGTGCTGCTCGTGTCGATTCCGTCTTTTCCTGACCCTCCGCTTTTCTGAATCTAGCCCGTGGCTGGCGCGGGCGGCGGTTTTCGCAAGCGGATCCACTGTTGCAGGTTGTAGGTAAGGGACGTCTACAAGATACAATAATCGGGCAGTTGGTTCACTCTTCCGTACCACGTCACCGTACGTACTGGGTTTTACTGGTGGCGGGTGGCTACCCTTCTACACCTCTCAGACGTAGGGCAGGTGGCGCACCCTTCCACATCACCTCGACGCACGCATTGGATTTTGCGGGTGCCCCATCCTTCGCGCCTTTATTTCATGCGAAGGGTGGGGGTTTAGACGCTTCACTATCGCCCAACACAGCAAAGTACAACCATCTCTGCCTCTTACCCTCGCGGGCATTTCTACGAATATTCAGCGACCGACGAATGTGTTAGCGTGAGTCGGGGCGCTTTTCGGCGCTGCTGAGGACGCGACATGGAGACGGGAACACGGCCGAGGGACTTGGGTGGCCGGGCGCGCGATGCGCAATTCTAATCGCTAGTCGTCAAATATTAGAAATCCGCCTAAACTGCTCACAACAAACGGGAAAACATTCTCTAATCGCTCCTTTTTCGGGCGTTTCGGCGACCGGACCACACCTTACCAATCACGACTCACGAATCGGGCCACCATTTCTATTCGATACAAATAAACCCCACAAAATCATCATTCTGACGAGAACTCCGCTGAAAACAAAGGAGAAACGATTTTCTATTCGATACAAATTTGCCCTCGGTAGTATAGGCAATCCTGCCTGTGCTCCTTCCTTTGATTTCGCAGCAGCCATTTCGCGTTCAGTCTTTCTCTCGGGGAGGATTTTCGGCGCTGCGCGGCGAAAAGGTACGAAACAAAAAATAAACAGGAAGCCCGCTGGCGATCAAAACCAATCCCGGCAGAGTCGTCGCAGCGCGATAGCGCAGCAGGACGACAAGAATTACGCCGGCGCCGACGATGTAAAGCGCCGGCACGACGGGATAACCGAACGTTTTGTAGGGACGTTCCGCCAACGGTTGCGTGCGGCGTAAACGAAAAATTCCAATAATCGTCAAAATGTAGAAAATCAGCACGGCGGAGACGACGTAGTCGAGCAGATTGCTATAAAGGTTGCCATATTTTCCGCTGAGCGGATCGTAAGTGCGCGGCAGCACCAGAAACGCGGCCCACACGCCTTGCACCAGCAATGCGATTCCTGGCACGCCGGCGCGATTCAGAATTCCGGTGCGCTGGAAGAACAGGCCATCACGCGCCATGGCGTAATAAGCCCGAGAACCCGTGAGCAACATTCCGTTGATGCAGCCGAAAGTGGAAACCATGATGGCCAGAGCCATTAATGTAACGCCCAGTCCGGGAAAGACGGCTTGCAAAGTGGCCGTCGCGACGCGATCGGATTCGGCGTGCTGGATCGCGTTGAGCGGAAGAGTGAAGAGATACGCAAGATTCACAAGTAGGTACAATCCGATAACCATGCCGCTGCCGAGCGCGAGCGAAAGTGGGATATTGCGTCGCGGATTTTTCACTTCGCCGGCGGTGAAGGTGATGTTGTTCCAGGCGTCAGCGGCGAAGAGCGACCCGACCTGTGAAACGCACAACGCAACAAAAAGTCCGTAACCAGTAGCGGCGCTGATTCCCGCGGCGATGGGAACGTATCCGCTGCGCGTCCACATCGCCGTGAAGTTCGCGTGAATCGCCGCAGCGTTGCGTCCAAATAGAATGCCCGCAACGATGAGCCCGGCGAGCGAGGCAATTTTGCAAGTCGTGAAAATGTTTTGGATCGCCTTGCCGTAGTTCAGCCCGCGCGTGTTGCTCCAGGTGAGCAGAAGAATCACGAGCACCGCGACCAGCTGCGCGGTGGAAAGCGAAATCGCGTAGCCGGACGAGATGTGCAGTGGCTCGATGACGTAGCGGGATTCGCTGACAGTCGGCCACAGCACGCCGAGAAACCGCGCGAACCCTATCGCCACAGCTGCAACGGTTCCAGTCTGAATAATCAGGAACAGCGTCCAGCCGTACAAAAACCCAAGAGTCGGCGAGAACGATTCGCGCAGATACACATACTGGCCGCCGGCGTGCGGCATCATGGAGGCAAGTTCGCCGTAGGAAAGCGCGGCGGTGATGGTGAGGACTCCGGCGATAGCCCAGGAGAGCAACAGCCAGCCGGAACTGCCGAGTTGGCGGGACATGTCGGCGGAGACGATGAAGATGGCCGAGCCGATCATGGATCCGGCAACGATCATGGTGCTGTCAAACAGGCCCAGGCCGCGGCTGAAACCGCGCGTGCTTGCTTGCTGGAGATCGGCCAGAGCTTTGGGATCGGACGTAAGATTCCTCCCGCGGAGAAAACGGATGATACCACCGCGGTAGGGCAGTGAACGCAGAAGTTGATTGGTCTTATGGTTTGTAGTTACTTAGCGTACGCGGCGCTAGAGAGCGGTGGAGACTGCGGTGCCGGCCGCGGCAAACACGGAGGCCATTTCGGCTCGCGCGAGCGGGAGGAAGCGTTCGACTACGCGGGCATCGAATTGCGTGCCGCTGGCTTGCAGTAAGCGGCGTTCGGCCTCTTCGAATGGCAGGCCCTGGCGGTAGGGTCGCGACGAAACCATGGCATCGAAAGCGTCAATCACGGAAACGATGCGTGAACCGATCGGGATTTCCTCGCCTTTCAGGCCGCCGGGATAGCCTTTTCCGTCATAGCTTTCGTGGTGATGAAGAATGATCAAGCTGGCGCGTTCCATTCCCGGCACCTGGCGCAGCACGGCCCAGCCGTATTCGGGGTGCTTCTTCATCAGATCGTATTCTTCGGCAGTCAGTTTTGCGGGCTTGTTCAAGATGGCGTCGGCAATGCCGATTTTGCCGATGTCATGCAGGAGCGCGGCAACTTCGATATCGCCGAGGTAACTCTGATCCAGGCCGAGTTCGCCGGCGACGTGCAGAGCCCATTCCGCCAGGCGCGTGCTGTGGACTCCGGTGTTTAGATCCTTCAAGTCGAGGAGCTGATTGAAGGCGCAGATCAGAGAGCTGCGCAGCGCGGCGATCTGTTCTTCCATTTGCTTCACGTGGATACCGGTGGAAGCCCACGGAGCGGCGATTTTCCCCAGCGCACCGCGGGAGTAGGTGGGTTGCTCAGGCGCCGCCTTGCCGATTTGCGGAATCGGAATTAAGGCGCCTGCCGGTTGTGTGTCGTTTAGGTGCATTGCAATTTGCATTCGATCCTATTGCAGCAGGCCCTGGATGGGATTGAATGCTGAGAGCGAACCGTACACATCCAGGCGTCCGTTGCCCATGTTCGCACCGATCCACTTGGCGTGAGCAATGGCCCAAGACGCTTGATTCTGGCTGGTGGTAGATTGCATATTGACGAGCAGAGATGCGGTTCCGGCGACCATCGGAGAACTGAACGATGTGCCCCAGCCTGCGGCGTACGTCGCGAAGGGATACGTGGTGATTACGCCTTCGCCAGGCGCTGCGACCCAGACGATCTGATTGCCGTAGTTCGAGAACGTGGAACGCTGGTCTTGATTGTTCGTCGAGGCCACGCCCATCACATTCTGCAATCCGGCGGGATAGACCATCTCCTGTTTTCCATCGTTGCCTGAAGATGCCGCCATGATCACTTTGTTGCTGTTGGCGTAGTTGATCGCGTTCGAAAGCTCGGTGGAACTTGTCGTCAGATCGAAGCTCATGTTGATGACGTTTGCGTGATTCTGCACGGCGTAGTAAATCGCCGCCAGAATGTTCGAGAGCGATCCGTTTCCGTTCGCGCTGAAGGATTTCAGCGGCAGCAATTTCGCTGTCGGCGCGACGAGGTGAATCACGCCCATCACCATCGTGCCATGTCCAAACGCCGCGTACTGAGAACCGTCCAGCATGGCGGCCGTGTGCTGATCGAGCATCGCTGCGGTGTGCTGATTCACGTAGGCCGCAGCGCAAGTCTCACAGGGCGGCGGCGCGGACATGGATATATCGTTTAGTTCGGAGCCGCCCGGCTGGTTGCGCGTAAAGTCATAACCGGGAAGCAACACACCCTGCAGCGCCGGATGGTTGGGATCTACGCCCGTGTCAATGTCCGCGACAATTCCCGCACCGCTGACATTGAACACGCTGTGCGCCTGAGCGACGCGAATGATTTGCGCCGCCGGTTGATTCACATATCCATGGGTAACGGATGCCCCGTAGTAGTTGACTGGAGTGGTGTCCCACAGGCCCTGCGGGGCAGTGGACGCGGTGGATTGATTATTTTCGTTCGGTGGAATCGTCAGACTCTGGTCGGGTTCGGCATCGAGAATTCCGGTTACCAGTTTCAGCACGTCCGCGAGCAGTTGCGCCAGCAGACCCTGCGCCGGCCGCACCAGGAATAGCTGCCCAACGTTTCCGTCCAGATTGCTCACGACGGTGCAGCCGTTGGACAAGCAAGCGTTCTGCAGTCCTGCACGGCCCAGAGTCGTCCGGACGATCACTCCCTGTTGCTGATTCTGACCGGAGAGCACTTGCCCGACAGTGCTGAGTAGACCGCCGAGAAGACCTTGCGCGCTGGCTGACTGACCCCAGAGACCCACCGATAGAAGTATAAAGATTCCGATTAGACGACGCATGTTTGCCAGTGCTCCTTTTGAGTGTCGGCCAGTAGTCCAGTTGCTGTGAAGATGTCTCCGGTCCATTTTGGTTCGGCGACGAATTCCGAGCAATGGTACAAACGGCTACTTTCCGCACTCTCCGCATCAATCGTTAGTTCTAGTACCTTTTTTCTTGATTCTTGAAGTCTTTCTAACCCTATTTTTTTCAGCTGCATGCGGCTTCTCTTCCGTCGAGGTAAACAAGGGTTCGACCAGCTGGAGGCTTACCTCTTGCCGGTCGGACAGGGTAACCACCAGGCGAATGCCGCCTTGCAGTTCACACTCGATCTGGAATTCGCCGAACTCGCTGGTGACAGATTCGGCCAGTATCTTTCGGCCCTTTAGCAGGCTAACCGGCGCTCCTGACAAGCGTGCGTCAGGGTCGGCGGAATTGAGAACCTGGCCGATCAGAAGCACCCTTTCGGAGTCTATTTGCGGCTCGATTCGAACATCAATCCGGTAATCTCCGGCCCCGTAAAGCAATTGTTGCGAGGCACTTCCGGATGACCGCACTCCGGCGAGCAACGGAGTGCGGAAGCTATCGAATAGCAGCGACGCAACCAGCGATTTCGCGTGACTCGACTGGCCAGTTAACCGATTAACGAAGCTGGCGTTCACCGTCCGCACGGCGCCTTCAGACGGCGTGTAGGCCGATTCGCGTCGCGCAACTCGTTGCAAACGCTGCCACATGCCCAACTCCTTTGAGCACTCCGTACAACCGGTTTGCAAGTGGCTTTGCATCTCGACCTTTTCATCCTCTCGAACGACGTTCCGTGCAAAATCAACCCACTCTTCTAACGAATAATGTCGCATCACATTCCCCCTGAACTGGATTTCCCTGCTTCGCCCAAGTAACAGCCCCACTACCTACTACCACCACCAACTCATAAGGGTGGGCAGCTGCTCAAAAAATATAGGGGGTCGCGAAAAAGTTCGCGGGGGTCAGACGGGGGAGACTTTGCCAATCAGTGCAAAGGGGGCCCAATGGTAGGGGTGGGGGTAGCTTTCGCGTAGCTCGATCATGGCGCCGCGCAGCGCGGCCGCTTTACCCTGGCCGTCCTGGAAGCGTCGATAGAAACGCGCCATGAAATCTGACGTGCTTTGGTCGTGCACATCCCACAGAGTGAGAAGCAGGGAGTGTGCGCCGGCATAGAGAAGGCCACGGATTAGGCCGAGCAGTTCATCTCCGGGAGTAACGACATTCATTCCGGTGGCGCAACCGCTCAGCGTCACAAGTTCGGCATTCAGCTTGAGCTGGTAGAGGTCGTAAAGATTAAGGTACGCATCGCCGAGGCGAATGCCGGAAAACATCGGATTGTCCTGCCGGAATTTGCCATGCGTGGCGATGTGAATCAGCCGGCTCTGTAAACCCTTCTCGCGCAAGACCTGTTCGTTAGCTTGGGCGCCTACAAACAGTTCCGCATCGGGTACAATTTCCGCCACTGCGCGAACTTCTTCCAGAATCAGCGGAGCGCGGGAATCGGGAATTCCCAGGACTAGGGATGGACCACTCGTGTGCGCGGGCTTTTCCTGGCAGTGCGCAAAAATACTGGCGCTCGGGGCGTAAGAGATTGTGAAGGAATCGATCAGGTAACCGGTGTTGTCCAACAAAGCGTGGAACGGCAGATAGTGCAACACACCATGTGGCACGACGACGAGGTGCCGCGCGGACACATGCGCGCGAACTGGCGCGAATACCTCTTCATAGAGCTGGCGCAAGTGCGCTTGCACCACGCCGAGCATGGATTTTTCAAACGTGCGCGTATATTCTGCGCCGAGCTTGAATTTTGAAATTTGGAAATGCAGCATGCGCAGCAGATTGCTCACGCGTGACACTGGGGTCAACGGCACGATCTTCAGTTCGTCGTGCGTCACCACTGCGGCAATGAATTGATCCTTCAGGCTGAAATACTCGACGAGCGCAGCGTCCGGAGGCAGGCTCGCACGAATCGTATCCAGCGACCTGATTGCCGGGCCGTGGGTGGCGCTTTCTGACTGCGGCAATTCCCGCAGCACATGCAGCAGTTCATTTTCGTGCGCCAGAGCCTCTTTCTGCAGCTTCTCGATGCGCTCGGGCGAAGGTTCTTCGGCGCGCAACTGCTCAATTTCGATGCGCCGGTAATACCAATTGAGTTCTTCGCGCATTTCGCGGATGCGGCGCACCAGATCGCTCTGTCCTGCGTCGGCCGGCCGGATCGCCGGGCCGGAGCGCATCAGAAGTTCCGCCAGGCTGCGTGATTTGGCCATTTCGATATAGCCGAAGGACTCCGCTGTTCCATCCGGCCTTTCCGTGCGCATCAGACATAGTTCGACCAGGCTCTCGTAAACTTCGAGGCGATTTTTCATGAATGCGATTTTCAGCTCTTCGCCGTGCAAGCTGCTGCGCAGGGTCTCCAGCGATTCGCGCGCTTTCTGGCAGGAATCATAAGCGCCGACGAAATCTCCGGAAGCCTGCCGAATCTGCCCCATCAGAAAATGCGCTTGATAGTGCAACACCGGAGCTTCCAAGCGCGCGAGGCGTTCAATCGCGCGAGAGGACTCCGCCTGCGCAGCGGCCAATTCCCCGGTTCGAAGTGACAGGCGGGCGAGCAGCAAGTGGCAAAGCACGGCCTTGCTGGGGAGGAAGGATCCGTCGAAAAATTGCGTTGCGCCGGCACAAAGCCGCCGCGCTTCAAACAAGCGGCCTTCGTTGTAAAGAACCACGGCCTGGTACAAATCCATCAGCCAGGGCCATACCAGATTTCGCTCGCTGACAAATTTCGCGCGTGCTTGCGCAAACAATTCCAGCGAGCCCAGCGCCTTTCCCAACTGGCTGGATGCCATGGCTTCATACGCCTGGCATTTCGCTTCCTCGTAACCCATTGCCAGTTTCTGGAAACGCAGATACCCTTCATGGGCCGTCTCCTTCGCTTCACTGCTGAGATTCAGTTCCAAATAGATTTCAGAGAGGTCCAGAAAACAGAGCGCCAGGACGTGGGCGTCGCCATTCTTTTCGCATTCAACGCGCGTGGCGCGCAGCATCTCGATCGCCCGACTGTATTCGCCGCGGAGATAATAAAGGTAGGCAATGTTGTAGTCGCTTTGGGTCACCAGCAGCGTCATGCCATGACGGACGCACATTTCCCGGGCGCGCTGGTAAGTGGCGAGCGCGCGGGGAAAATCATTCAGGGTAATCAGGCAGACGGCCATGTTGTATAGCGCCACCGCCAGTCCCTCGGAATCGCGAAAAGGCAGCAGCATCTCGTAAGCGCGTTCGTAGCAGGCGAGGCCCTCTTCGAAACGGTCTTGCCGGTGATAAATGTTGCCGAGATTGATCTCGACGTGGGCCCAACGCTTGTCGTCTCCTAAGTTTCGGAAGATTTTTTTGGCGTCTTCGGCAGCTGCAAATGCTTGATCGTATTTTCCCAGCAGGATGAAAGGCTGAATGGAGGGAATTAACGTGCGCGCTTCTTCTTCTGGGTTGCCAATTTCGCGAAAAATGCGCAAAACCTCGGCGTGCACATCGAGCGCCTGCTGATTTTCTCCCAGCATGTATAGGGCATTGGCTTTGGAGCGCAGACTGCGACCCAGCGTCTGTTTATTTTTCAATCGCTGAGCGATGGCCACGCTGGATTCCGCCAGAGAGAGAGCTTCGCGGGCGTTTTCGCGCAATTTTCCGCGTACCACTTCATTCAGTTGCTGAACTACGTTGTCATTCAGCAGTCGCGGATGGGATGCTATGAATTTGTCACGGCTGGATTCCGTCGCCAGATTTGCCAGCTCGCGCAGCAGCTTTTCGGAAAGAGGGTCCGTTTTATTTTCTAGCTTCACGCGAATCCCGTTTCCAGCAGGCGTTTGCGCAGCTTTCCCAGACATCGCTGGCGGATGAAACCGATCGAGCCGGCCGCAATGCCCAGCTTCGCGGCAATTTCCTGATAGGGGCGCACCGGCTCGTCATAGAAAAGCATGTAAACGAGCTCGCGGCAGCGCGGCGGTAGTTCGGCCATCGCTTGCCGCAAGCTTTGTTCGTCTTCGGCTTCGCGCAAAATGTCTTCCGCGCGGGACGGAGTGCTCTTCTCGAATTCCTTGGCGCCTGGGTCCAAAACGTCCGTGCGCTGTTGCTGCTGTTTCCGATGAAAACATTTATGCGCGGTAACCTGCATGATCCATTTTGGCAAGGCCTTCACTTTGCGCAGTTTGGGCAGTTCGGACAAAAGATCGAGGCACACAGCTTGAAAAATGTCCGTGGCGTCGTCGACCGAGAAGCCGTATTTCACGGGGATCGAAAAAATGAGGTTTTTATACTTGAGGATCAGCACGCACCAAGCCTCTTCGCTGCCGTCGATGCATTCGCGGACCAGCCGCGCGTCCGGCCACGCTGCGCGCGCGTCATCCAACGCCGGGAGTTTTCGGGCAGCGGTGCGGCTCAGGCTCATGATCTATTGGACGTAGAGCTCTTCGATGTTCCACAGAGCGTAAGGTACCAAAATCGCCGGGCGGAAATTTCCCACGCGATTGGCTGCGCCCACCAAAATATTGGGGCTCACCAGGCAAATCACTGGCAGTTCTTCGCCAACGATTTCCTGCACGCGATCGTATAGCTTTTTACGCTTGGCGTAGTCCAAAGTTACGAGTTGCTGTTGCATCAAGCGGTCCATCTCGGATTCCCACGGTGTGGCCGGCTTTGCCTGGCGAGGGTGCCACAGGTGAGTTTCGCCGCTCGACAGCCACACGTTCATTTCCGACGTGGGGTCGGCATCGCCGCTGACTAGTCCCATCACGGCCGCTTCATAATTGTGCGTATTGAGCAGGCGGTCCACCATCGCGCGAAATTCCAGCGGCACGACTTGCACGGTCATTCCCAATTGGCTCAAATCGTCTTGAACGATCGTGGCAATTTTCGTGCGTTGAGCATTTGAGGAACTGGTGAGGATGGAGAATTCCACGTGGTCGCCGTGCGGATCTACGAGGGCGCCGTCGCTCTTCCAGGAAAAACCGGCCGATTTCAGAAGGTCGCGAGCGCGCTGCAGCGAGCGCGCCGGATGCGCAATGTTTTCGTCCAGCCATAATTTATTTCCGGGCGTTACCTGATCCCAGATCGGCGTCGCGCGGCCGCTATAGACCAGGCGGACGATGCTCTCACGATCGATCGCGGCTGAAACTGCTTGGCGGAAGCGCAGGTCCTGAAACCAAGCCTGTTTTTTGGCAATTTCGGGAAAGTTGTTCGTGCTCAGATCGTTCAGATTGAAGAACAGGAAATTATATTCGAGGCCCGCTCCCAGATCGTCGAGGTGATAGCCCTTCTGCGATTGCTGTTTTTGCAGCACCGCGAAATTGTCGGCGCTGAAGCGGCTGAGCACGTCGGTGTCACTGGACTGGAAGCGGATCACTTGCGCGTCCTCGCTGGGTACGAACAGGAACGTGACTTCGTTGAGATAGGGCAATTGGTTTCCGGCGCGGTCGGCCTTCCAATAATATGGATTGCGTTCGAGTACCACGCGTTGCTCGGCTACGTATTCCTTCAATCGAAACGGGCCGAGGCCGGCGAATTGATTGAGCGGCATGGCAAGAGTCCACGCTTGGGAAAAGCCGCCAGCGCGATAGCCGCTTTCCAGAAGGTGGCGCGGCAAAATCGCGATGCTGTCGAACAAGCGCTCGGCGGCGGCATACGGTTGCGCCAATTCAAAGCGGACGGTGTAGTCATCCACTCTCACGACAGTGATTGGTTTTCCTCCCACGACCAGCAGGTCGCGCTGCGACGAATCTACTTTTTCGTCGAGGTAAACCTGAAAACTGAAAATCACGTCGTCCGCGTTGAACGGTTGGCCATCGGAGAAGCGCACGCCCCGGCGAAGCTGCAGCGTGTATTGCCTTCCGTCGCGTGAGACGTTCCATGATTTTGCCAGCGATGGTTCGGTTTTGAGGGAGCCGCGATTGATGTGAATCAAATCAGCCGTGAGGCAGCGAATCACGTCGCGCGAAGGTTCATCCAGGGCGAGGGCCGGATTCAGGGTTTTCGGCTCCGAACGCAACGCGACCACGAGCCGGCCTCCTGCATGACCGGTCGCGGCGTTCGCGACCATTCGATCTTCGCCGGACTGCTGCGGCCATGCGCGCGCGGCCGAGCAGGCGCAGAAAATCGCTATAACGACAAGGCACGCCCGCGAGAACCGGATTTTCCCCATGTATCAACTCTTAACAGAGATTTCTCTGTTTTTACAGCGGGACAGATTTGTGAAGTTCCTGTAGAGCATCGGCGGCGGCGTAGAAAACAACGAAGAGCGGAATCAGCAGGAGTGCGGGCAGGAACATCCACCAGTACGACGAGAGAACCGAGTATTGCTGCAAGGAAGAGAGCAGCGCGCCCCAGCTGGGCATGGGTTCGCCGACGCCGAGGCCCAGAAATGTGAGAGTGACCTCGGCGAGCACGTATTGAGGTACGAGCAGCGTGATCTGCGTGAGCAGCACCGCGTACGTTTGCGGCAGCACGTGGCGCCGCAGCAGGTACGCGTCCGAAGCTCCGAAGCCGCGGGCTGCGAGCACGAAATTGCGTTCCTTGGCGCTGAGCACCACGCCGCGAATCAGCCTAG
>Ga0210401_10002674_pt1 | contig 19557 bp, 16 predicted proteins | sample IncBWH32MmetaG_FD_150866 | JGI IMG/M metagenome (GOLD analysis project Ga0210401, IMG submission 150866) | Forest soil microbial communities from Barre Woods Harvard Forest LTER site, Petersham, Massachusetts, United States - Inc-BW-H-32-M | ecosystem: Environmental > Terrestrial > Soil >... | reverse complement strand
AAATCCGCAACCTTCTGCAACCTGGGCGCAACCTGAAGAAATCGAGCTGTACGCTGATGCTTCGCAACCTCTTGAAAACATTAGTGGGCCCGCCAAGATTCGAACCGGGGACCAGCGGATTATGAGTCCGATGTTCCGGGTCCATCCTTCACCGGCCAGCTGCGATGGATGTCACTGTGGCAATCAGCGCAGAGCGTGATTAGATTTTCGTCTTTGTCATCACCCAGTCGGCCCCGCGAGCGAATGTGGTGGACCTGAAGACGATCGGGGCGGCCACAGGTCTGGCATCGCCAGCCGTCGCGCTGCAACACTTCGGCACGGAGTTTGCGATAGGAATCTGGGTCCAGCCGAAGCCTTGGTCGCCGTGGTCGAAGATCAGCCATTAGATTCTCTCCATTTGCTTCACGAATTCCGTTTTCTGAGGATCCGGAAGCAATGAATAAAGTCGACCAAGCGCGAAGAGCAGTGAGTCGGAATTACCACCCTCCAGGTGAGCTCCGGCAAGAAAATCGGCACAAATCATCTCTAAACAGTAGCCGCGGTATTTGCTCGCGCCGAGCATCAGTGCCGCCGTTTCAAGCGCACGCTCAATCACCGGCAACTGGCTCTTATAGAGTTTGAAATAAATGATTTCCCATGGCTCCGTCTCCTGGCCAGTTAAATGCTTCTCAACTTCTCGTTTGAATCCTTCCTTAGGCAGTTCGATCGCTTTGTGCAACCAGGTTGCACAATCAAACCGGTCGCCGTCTCGGCGCGCTACCTTCGCCAGTTCGGCAGCTTTTGCCCACCCGACTTGCTGCAAGTCGTGGTGAATGCGGCGAGGTAGCTGCTCGTGGATCGCCATCAGGTAATAGGCTTTGCGCCTGGACTCAGGGAACCGCTTCGTCAAAAAATCATCGAAGCAGGCGAGGTTTTCGAGCCTCCAGTACTGGCCAGCTCGCACTTCGCAGAGGTATCGACCCAGTTCGACGAACCGCGTGTCCTTCTCTTGCTCGGCATGGCGCTCCCAGGACAAGATCTCATCGACCTTGTCGAGAACGAACAGAGCGCGACGGCGATTCAGTTTGGGTTCCACGAACACACGCCCGTTAGTCGTCAAATTGGTCAAGCCAATCAAGATCCATCGCTCCCGGTCGGCGAATGAGTTTGGAATCCATGAGCTGCTGATTTCCCAGGCAGAGGCCTAGATGAGAACAGCCGACGCATCCGTTTTGTGGAAAGCGAATCCCGCTGTGCGGGAGAAAATGGCCGGCTTCAATCTGCTCGACGGCGGTTTCCACTAGTTGGCCAAACTCCCGACGCTGTTCGTCGTCGATGGATGTCTTCAGATACTGAATTTCGGGTGTGCTCTTGCGAATGAATACAACCAGAGAGACATCCGCGATTCCAGTCATCCAGGAGTAGCAGACGAGCTGTGGATCAAGCGACAGGAGGCCATCGGGCTGTTCCGGATAGCGCGATCCTGTGGTTTTCCAATCGAGGATGCATTTCGTCCCGTCGAGCTCGCCAATCGCATCCACGTAAGATACAAATTCGCTTCCGCACGGAAGCGATCGTGTGCATTTAACCTGGAGATTCCTCTTCGGGCAGCGGATCCGCACGCGATCGTCCTGGGCGAATCGTTCGAGCAGGCGAACGCCCTGGTGATACAACCGGTCCCAGGAATCATTCTTGGCGTATTGGAGCGCCGTGCCCTGATGTTCTTGCCACGCCTTAAAGAACACGGCGGTTGAATCATCTTCGCGGAAGTAGGCTGCTAGGGCGTTCTCGAAGCAGCGACCAAAAATCATCGAGGCCCGATCTTCCTTTTCGCGCCAGCCGTCGAGGTATCGATAGCGATACTTCCGTGGGCATCGCAGATACTGGCTAATCTGCGTGAAGCTGTAGGTCATTCGCCCCTCCCGCCACAACGCCTTCCCGGGCATCCTTCGAGATGAATTCCCATTCGCTCGCCGGCGCGAATCCTTCCAGGTTGACAAAAGCACGACCTGCAAACGTTTTTCTCGTAGTGCGCACTACGCCGGTGAGGCCGAAAAAAGCCTTCTCGTCCACCTCGTCACGGCCGAGCAAGTCCGTGTCGTAGCCGAAATCCCGAAGAAACCAGTTCAGTTTCCAGAGTGACTTCTGCGTGCAGTAAATTCGTCCCGAGACTTTCTGCGAGGCGAGATTGCTGGGCTCGAGGATCGCGAAGCTGAGAATGAAGAAAGGCTTTTGCGAATGCCAGCGATAGTAAGCTCGATCCACTCGAACCAGGAATACGCCTTCCAGAAGGCCATCGCCGCGTGATGCCTCTGCATTCAGACCAGGGAAATGTCGTTTCATGACTTCACCTCCTCAAGCTGGTTGTAGCTGTTCAACTTGCAAACGAGCGCGGCGCGATCCTTAGCGGCCTCTTCAGCCAGTGTGAAAATGAAAGCTTCGACCAGGTCTCGGCTGGCATCGCGGAGCGTTTCGGTTCCGCAGAAATCAGCCGCATAGCGTTTCACGAGGGTGGGATCAAGTTCGTATTTCCGAATCAGGAGGCAGAGTTGGTCGCGCAACCGCGGGTGACCATTCTTTGAACCATTCGAAGCGCACGACTTACTTGACCCCGTGTGATTGTCGGAGGGTTTTGGCGAGGCGGACGGCCATCCCAGCTCCTCAACGGAACACAGTCCGATTCCATAGGCTTTTCGAAGGGCGCGGTTGACAGCGCGCGTCTCAGCGACGCGCAATTCAGCCCCGCGAACTAGAGTAGACACATTTGAGGGGTCGGCGTCCCCAAAACCAACAAAACCTTCTGAATCAGGAGTCTTATAGACTGTCGCCTTGAAAACCCATCGGCCAGCAATAGGATCGGACACATGCTCTTGAAGCGAGGTCCTGATACCGTGGCATCGCCTGCGTTGAGCCATGCGGAGCAAGCCAGTATGCGTCACATACCACCGCCCATCAATCAGCTGGATGTCTCCCAGTGCCACGGATAGGCCGAACACTCTGGTAATCTTTCGGAGAGAGTGCAGTGCCGTCCGCGGAAGAACTCCCCATGTTGTCTGGGCAAGCCTGATATTTGTTCGAACCGAATTAGATCGCCTACGCACCAGAACCTCCTCTTCTCGATTGCTTAGAGCTAAGCATATGCTTAGCGCTAAGCAATGTCAAGGATTCTTTTCTTGATTTTGAGCACCCCCTCGACGTACCGTTCGGGACGGACATGAGCGAGAAGAAGGAAAGAAACCCTCACGCAGTTCATTTGGGCGAGCTCGGCGGAAAGGCTCGGAGTGAAAGACTTACTCCTGAAAGACGGCGGGAAATCGCTAGGAAAGCCGCACTGGCACGGTGGGCGAAACGAAGAAAGAAAGGCATGTAGTCCTCGGGTCAGATCGTTCGTGATATTGTTGCGACTAGAATTGGCATTTAGCTCAAGAGAAAAATTGCCAGCAGCCGTTTGATGCAGATTCCATTTATCAGCCTGCAATGGTTCCTACATGGGATGGAACGGAGCTGTTCGGAGCGGAATCCGGGACCTCGCATGTATCCAATGACGTGGAGTCCGCTTTAGGGTCTGCCGACGCGGCGGTTGATCTACGAACGTTGCTGTTTTTCCGCCGGAGCACCCGCAAACGGTAGCCATCGAGGGCGATACCTAATCCTTCAGAGTATTCGCCGCTATTCAAATCGGAGGCCTCTGAAACGTCAGGGGAGGTCACTTCTGAGAGTGCACGCGTCGGACTATCTTTCAAGCAAAATTAGGCAATACACGAGGCGGTCCCACGCCAAAGGGAAAAATGCTCTGGTCTTAGATGACATCCTATGGGCAACCGTTGAAGTTCGGAAACAGTTCAACTTGCCGAAACCCCACATCGGGCTTAAGCAGATCGAACGCGTAGTAGGAGCTAGAAAAGCACTCGGCGAAATCATCGAAGGTACTAAGAGAAGGTGGGGCCCTGAAATATGCTCCAAGCGGCACGCTCTGCTTAAAGGTCTTGGCCGCACCGTCTACGCGGAAGAAATCAAGGGCAGAGCCTTCTCAGGGTACTGGCGACTTTCTCCTTCTCATGCGGACCGGGCACTTCGAAGGGTTTTTGAGATCGCACTGCAAACGCTTTTCCAATTGCCAGTCCGCGATCCAAAAGCCCAGAGGGCGCAGGACAAACTAGTTTCATTAGCCTCGCGATTCAGAAGGCTGGCGGAGAAAGTCTATCCAGTTGTTCAATCGGATGAGCGAATTGGAGTGTACTTTGGCCGCACGGAATCTGGTGAGAGACTGCGGTTGCTCGGACTGTCTGCAGAATTGCGATGGGCAGCCGAGATGCTGAACGCGGTGTCTTCAGATACGCGAATCGTCAGGCTCCGCATGGACAGCTCCAATCCGCAAGTCAGATTTGCCCTGTATCTAGCGGGATGGATCGAAGCGTGCACGGGCAGGAAGCATTACAAGCACCTGCAAACACTAGCCGCCGCAGCTCTCATAGCTGCCGACGAGCACAGCGAACACCCTAAGTGGCTTGACCGTCTCGAAATTGAAATGACCCGGAAAATGAATAAACGTCGCCGCTGGCGAAAACGACTTCGGGCACGGCGTAAAGCACGCATCTTGCCTTACTAATCCTCGCAACGAAAAAATGTCAGTTCCTGTAATTCCAGGTCCTCCTGAGAAGCGCTTAAATTGAGGTCTGAAAAAGGTTTATTCAATCTCCTTTTTTCCAAGGGCAATTCAAAATGGAGGAAAAAGCCAATGAGAGAACAATTCTCTAAAGATAGTAAGAATCTGAACCAATCGTCCGCAAATGAAAGCGTTTCGGACGGAGGGCCGAACGAAACGACCGATATTGGGAAGGGACACACGCCGGACGTCGAAGCCAATGCGAATAGCGAGAACGGTGCGGACATGTCCGACAAAACTCCACACCTCAAGCCACACTATGAGTCTGAATCCCTCGACACCGAGCGATCCGGCTCGACTGCACAGCACAAAGACAAGACCAGCTTGTCTTCGCTCGCTGGCAGCGCCACTGGTCCGAGCACTCCAACGCGACCTCCGTGCACGCCTCGGCAGAACCGAAATCCCCACGACACTCCCAAAATCCTGCCGATCAGCGGCTCGTATGCCCAGTTCGCGGAAAAGATTTTGCCCGAAGAACTCAGGGTCGACCTGGATTTGGCGGAAGGCGCAACGTACCGCGACGGTCTGGCGGCGGTTCTGTTTCGTGCCGCGATAAAGGGAAGCGTCCGGGCGACACACGAAATCCGTGAGGGCATCGAAGGAAGGGCGGATCAGCGCCGGAATCCAGTGGCTGCAGGGCCGATAACAATTCACGTGGAGTATGAGCCCCCACTTTCAAAAATGATGCCAAAGGACAGTGCAGACACACCGAACGAGTAATTATGCATGAGTAACTCAATCATTATGTTAGTAACTGTAGACTTTAAGCAGGTAGTTATTTCTAATCGAGATACGCATCCGACCTGGTAGGAGGAGGATTACGAATGAAGCCGCCCGTCGCAACGAACGTAGATGTTGGAAGTGTTGTATCGTGTCGGCAGGCTTGGGGCTCGAATCCGCTATCTTCTCCGGCAGAAACGTCGAGGCAACCCGTCCGCTCAAAAAAAGCGATTGAAGACCCCGCTCCTGCAGATCCTGTAGAGAAAACCCGCCCTTGGTCTTCCTTTCCAGATTCCGTTCCCGCAACGGATCCTGCAGTAGTTCCAACGGAGAGCCCTTTGCCAATACATGAAGTCGATTTCGTCGAACTCGAGGATGGAACTTTGATCGAGATGATAGAGGATCCCAGTAATGCAGCGAATTCGCTCTTCGCGGTCTACAAGAATGGAACCGCGCAGTACGCAGCAAGAGTGGACCGCGAGGATCGAGTGCTCGTCCCTGTTCCGCGGGGGCAAGGGATTTTCAAGCACATGCGCCTTCCTCATGGAACTCAAGCATGCCATTCTGCTGTGCTTTTGGGTGGAATTGGGGCCCTTCTCCTTGCTTGTGTTGACATTAGTATGGACGACGCGAGTTTGATCGCGGCATTCGTTATCAGTACCTGGTTCATCGAAAGCTTGCCGGTTGCGCCTTACCTCGCGCTGGTCGGACCACCTCGATCTGGAAAAACCACTTTGCTACAAATCTTGAATTTGGTGTGTCGACGGCCATTGCTTACGGCGGACGTTACGTCGGCAGGATTTTACGAGATCTACGAAAAGCTGAGTCCAACCCTCCTCGTGGACGAAACCCTCACCGTCAGCAGCAGGCGGGAACTCTTTCATCTCCTGAAAACTGGAACCACACGCGGGTGCGTAACCATCCGCAAGGGCCGTTCGCTTAAGGCGTTTGGCCCTAAAGTAATTAGCTGTACAGAACTTCCGAACGACGCAGCGTTGAACAGCCGATGCGTGATCATCACGATGCAGGAGACGAATCGAACTGATCTGGCGAAGCCGACGGATAAGAAGTCGTTGGATATCGCAGATGCCCTGCAGAAGCAACTCCTGCAGTATCGCCTGGAAAACTACCATGCGCTGCGCTTGCCAAAAGTAAAAGGACACGAACGCCTATACTCACGCACGCGCGATCTCTACCAAGCGCTAGCTCTTCCGATTGGTAACCAAACGGAGTTCTGCGAATACTTGGTTCATCTTTTTGAAACGCAGCAGGAAATCAATAGAGAGCCTCTGTCGCCCGCCTCTACCGCTCTTTTGCGATTCTTGTACAAATGGATTCACTTACATCTGACGGATGGAAAATGCGCCCAAAAGGAATTGACCGTAGGAGTGAACGTGAATCTTGAACGGGTGCACGAGACCTTCCGGCTGAGTGCGCGTGAAGTCGGGCGCGCCCTGACATCTCTTGGTTTCACCAATCGGAAACGCACGAATGTGGGGTTTATTCTCTGGCTTGACCTAAGGACGCGAAAACGGATCCACGACTTGGCTCACGATTGCATGATCGATCGGGAAAGCCAATTCCAAGAAGAAGCTTTCGGCAATGGATGTGGGCTATGCATGAAGCCAGCAGACTCAAATCCTGGTTCTATTGAAACGAAAGCGGATAGTGGAATCGAATCGAAGGGGGGTGAACTTCGTGAACATAGTGCACACGAAGGTGGCAGGGGAAATTCGCCGGCCAGATTGCTTGAATATGGCGGAATCGTCGAGCCTACTTAAGTATAACCGAAACTACCGCGCAGCGAGGTGCTTCATTTGAAGACAGCGGTGGCTCGAGCATCGCTGTCAAACTTACTCATAGGGCTTTGGTGGGCGGTAACATCGAACACACCCTTATATCCGTCGAACATCAAATACTCTTGCCGACCGTTTTTTGTTGATTCGGAAATTAACATACGAGTACTTTTGTTCAGTTCAGAGGCACTATGGCCGAACCAATCACAGCTAATTATGTCGCCGAGATGCAAGGGAGGGGAAAACACCTTCGTTTGTCCGTTACTTTGACGCTGGAGGGCGATATTGTAGCCACGGTTTATGACCTTGAGGAGACTTTTAGTGTTTATATGAGCTATGAGGTAGCCAACATCGAGCAAGCCAAGAAAAAAGCAGAAGAGGCGGCGCGGCAGTATTTAGGGACCGAGCAATCTCAGCCGGTCAAGTGGGTGAAGACAGTCTAAAGCTAGCATGTCTGTTCCATCATCAGCGGACGATGGGTGCAACAATAGGAATCCTCACCTGATCGCTCGCGACCGCGACTACCTGATGTTCTCAGCCACCGAAAAATTCGGTAATCACCAAATTCTATCGGCTTGAATTACGTCTGCCGGTTGTTTGACGGACACCCTTCGTTCGCGCAGAGCCACACCGTGTCTCCCAGGGTTGCGCCGCGCTTCGACATATAAAGACGATGGGAACACTCATAACATGGTTTCTTGTTAGTTGCAGAGGGATCCAGCTCGTCATCCGTTGTCCCGTGGTAGCCGTGTCCCGTGTCGTAGCGCAGGTGGCAACCTCTCACTGAACACGCATACCAGTAGCAGATCGGATCAAGAATGCGCTCCGGATTTCGCTCTGCCTGGGCAATCATCATCGGGACATTGTGGTAGAGGCAAAGCGGGGAGATATCGAGAAGCATTTGCGCCTTCGTTAGAGCGGCTGACGTGCACGCCATTCTACCGCGCGCGGGGAAGAGTTCGCTAGGACGCTAAAGAATGCGCTGCCGATATCAGTTATTAGTAGTTTGTAGATGGCGTGCGACAACCCTGGAGTTTTCGCCGCGACACGTTCGAGTCATTCAAGAGTACGCGGCGGGGAAGCACCTGACCAAAATTGCGCGCGAAGAAAAATCAAGCTGCGGAACTATTTTGCGAATTTTAAGAACGGCTCCTTTCACCCTGCTTGAATGTGCCGGAATCATCGGGCCTACTTAGACCGGCGAGAACCGAAATTACCGCGGCGAGTGCTTCCCGGAAGAGTAGCGCTCAAGCCAACCCCGATCAGACTTGAACTCGGTGAACATCATGAACATTCCTGAATGGATGGGTTACATAAACTAACGGGTTCTTCCGAATCCACGAGCGACGAGCACTTCAGCATTGCAGCGCTAGACGGTTCGGGAAGAGGCCGTACAGACCGGATATAGCCCCGCTCTAGGAGAGCTTTTGGGATAGAGGTTCGAGAATTAAAGCTACTCAGTAACCGTAGTCGAGCGCAATTTCTTTGCCTCCCTGGTATCCGGCGAGCCACGCAGACCTGTGATTTCCTCGATCTTTATGCTGTAAAACACAGGTATGGGAGCGCTACCCCTGCGACGAACCTGGGTTGCAGTATATCCGCTTTGCCACCACAGCGACCTCTTTTGCAGCAAGGAGCGGACGCGCTCTCGGCTCTTCGCATATTCGGGGGTGTTAGGGATTTCCGTATATTTTCCCATTACAATGACGGTGGCCCAGTCGTCATGGCTGCGAACTTCCTCTGCCTCTACGCACACCAGAGGATTCTCCCGCATCCACTCAATCTTCCGTCCCAGCGTCGAAAAGCACCACAAGCGGTCGACGTCAAAGACGAAATAGAAGGGAATGATATAAGGCCTGTTGTTCCAGGCACAAGCGAGTCTGCCGTAGCCGAGTCGGGTCAGAATCTCGCGACATTCTCTGCCGCGAATCTTCGTGATGAGCATGGATTACTTAACTACTGCATCCTAGAAGGAGACTTGGGCTCGATTCTACTCAGGTCGAAGATAACAAGTCGAGCCGCTGTTCGCTTAGATAGCCGTCCTCCATTTGGACCTTCTCGACAATATCGGTGAAGGCGCGATATTACAAGCGCGGCTGTTGCGGCCGGTATGACTTCGCGATTCGCGAAAGGGTAGAAATGCACCTGTCCAGCTATGAGATGAGACAAGGTCGAGTGTGTATCTGCTAAAATGACTCGTTTGTGAGCAAGTGGGGTCGATCCGGCATAGCGTTTCGCGGAGTGCGCCCTGAAGACGCTGGGCAAATACGAAATAATCGGTGAACTCGGCCGTGGGGCCATGGGTGTGGTCTATCGCGCGCGCGATCCGATCATCAATCGCCTCGTCGCTCTCAAGACGATCACCACCGCTGGCTCAGACAACCAAAATCTGCTTGAGCGCTTTTATCGCGAAGCGCAATCCGCTGGTGGCTTGCAGCACCCTAATATCGTCACCATCTTTGACATGGGCGATGAAGCTGGCGTGCCCTACATCGCCATGGAACTGATCGAGGGGGAAAATCTTGAGCAGATGATCTCCCAGCGCATGCCAATTCCAGTCTCTCTGAAACTCCTTTATGCCGCGCAGGCGTGTAGCGCGTTCGATTACGCACATAAACGAGGCATCGTTCACCGCGATATCAAGCCCGGCAACATTATGGTGAACAAAGACGGCGCGGTGAAGGTCGTCGATTTCGGGATCGCTCGCGTGCTCGAGACTTCGAAGACTCAAACCGGAATGCTGATCGGAACTTTCGCATATATGTCGCCCGAGCAATATCACGGCGAGCATGCAGACGAACGGTCCGACATCTGGTCCTTCGGTGTGCTCCTCTACGAACTGCTCTGCTACCGGCGCCCTTTCATTGGGACTACGCCCGCCGCTTTGATGCACAGCATATGTTCGCAGGAGGCGCCTTCCTTGCGTTCTGTAGATCCTGCGGTACCCGCGGACCTGGAAATCGTGGCGTCCAGGCTGCTCCAAAAGTCTCCTGGGAATCGCTATCAGTCCATGGAAGATGTGCTGCTCGAACTCGACCCTATTTGTAAGGCCCTTCAGGCGGAATCGGTAGCAGGAATGGTGACGGAAAGCCGCGAACTTGCTGAGCACGGAGACTTTTCGCGGGCCCGCGATCTCTTGCGTCAAGCTTTGCAACTAGATTCGAAAAACCAAACTGTACGGATGCTATTGGAAAAGGTGAACGCTGAGCTGCGGCGAATGACGATCCGGCCGAAGATTCAGAAGGAAGTTGAAAAGGGCGCATTGTTGCTCGGGGAAGGGAAACTTCAGGAAGCCAGAGCGGCCGCCGAGGGTGCTCTGCAGATGGACTCGAGTTTCGAGCCGGCCCACGATCTGCAGCGGTCGATTCAAAAAGAACTAGATCGCGTTCAGCGAGTGGCCGACTGGATTGACGGCGCAAAGCAGCATCTTGCAGAGGGCATGCCGGACGAAGCCGAGACGCTCCTCGCGAAAGCAATCGAGGTCGAGCCCGCGAACACGCAAGCCAACAAGCTCCTGGAGCAAGCAGCAGAACAAAAAAAGGAACGCCGGCGCCGCTTGGAGTTGATCGAAAGGATGCAGGGAGCACGCGGCTTGTGGACGCAACAGAAATACTCGGACTGCATACACGTGCTTACCGATTTGCAGAACGAGTATCCCGAGGAAGAGGAGATTCCCCGTCTCCTTCAAACAGCTCGCGAAGATCAGGCAGAGCAGGAAAAACGACAGAATCTCGATAAGGCTCGCAATCTTCTCGCGGCGCGCCGTTACGACGAATGCCGGTCGATACTGGCGGACCTGCAAAAGAGATTTCCCACGAACGAAGAGATCTCAGATCTGATCCGCGAGCTCAAGGCGGATGAAGAGAAACAGCACAAGCTGCTTCGCTTCGCGGAAGCTAGAGGCCTATTGGCGGCCCGCCGCTTCGAGGATTGCATCACTCTTTCGACGGCCTTACAGAAAGAATATCCCGCCGAAGTAGAAGCGGGCCAGTTGCTTGTTACGGCTCGCCAGGAACAATTGGAAGAGCGCAAACATCAGGGACTCTCAAACGCGCGAGAGCTGCGCGCTTCCCGGCAATATGGGGAATACGAAGTAATCCTCGAGGAACTGCGCAAGCAATTTCCTGATGATGAGGAGATTTCCGGTTTATTCCAGGAACTTGCGGAGGAGCAAAAGGTACAAAGCAAGCAGGAAGTGGTGGAAGAAGCGCGCAAGCTACTTTTCGCTCGCAACCATAAGGCGTCAATAACCTTGTTGAGCCGATTTCTGAAGGAGTTTCCCGGCGACTCCGACGTCGAGAAGTTTCTACATACCGTTCACGAGGACGAAGCCCAGCAGCGAAAGCTCCATACCATCGCGGAAGCACGCAATATGCTCGCGTCCCGTCGATTCGACGAATCCATTGCAGTTCTCATGCAGCTACAAAAGACCTTCCCTGCCGATGATGACATCACCAAGCTTCTCCATTCGGCCCATGAGGAACAGGAGGAAGTTCGCAAACAGCAGAAGCTCAGTGAGGCCAGGACCCTGCTTGTCGCCGAGAAGTTCGACCAAGCTCTGGCACTCATCGATTCCGTCATTGCTGCGTATCCCAAAGACACCGCAGTTCAAAAACTGCGAGCCGTTGTCTCGGAAGACAAAGAAAAGCACGCAAAGTCCGAAAAACTAAAGAGTGACATCGCGACGGTTAAAAAGCTCGTCGGTAGTAAGAAGTATCCCGAAGTGATCGCGCGCGCCGAAAGTCTGCTTGCTGCGCATCCTGGTGGCGCCGACCTGGCCCGCTTGATCGATTTCGCGCGCAGCCAGCAGGCGGAAATTGATCGCGAACTGGCAGCCCGAAAGGCCTTGGATGAAGGCAAATCGCTTTTGAATGCAGCTAGATATGCTGACGCGGCGAGTACCGTTCGGGCGGGCTTGAAAGCCGATCCAGCCAACCACGATCTGCAAAAACTTCTCGAACAGATTGAAACCGAAAAGAAAAAATCCGTTACGCGCCAGGATATGGAACGGCGCATTCGCGAGATCAAGTTTAAGATCAACCGCGAGAAGTTTAGCGAAGCGGTCGACTTAGCCAAGCAATCGATTGCCAGCTTTGGCCCCGATACGGACATCACCCAACTTCTTAATTCCGCGCACGTGGAAATGGAGGCTCGCGAAAGGAAGCGACAACAGGAAAAAGCGATCGAAAGCATTCGCGGGTTTGTAAACTCTCGCGACTTTGACGGTGCCACGAAAGCGCTGGACGCCGCAATTGCCACGAAGATTCTCGAGGCCTTCGATTCTCGTGCCCAGAGGGCTGCCGATGAGATTTCGGCGGGCCGAAAAGCCGCCCAGCTACCACTGGAGCCGTCGTCCACTTCCACTCTGTCGCAAGATTTTAGGAATGAGTATGCATTTCAGCAGGGACCGCCCTCGAGTGATGCTTCTCCAAAAACGAGCACTCCCGCCGCCGAGGTTACGGGATCTCACGCGTCCGCGATTCAACCTAGTATCTCCGCTCAGCCTTCTGCGCCTCCGATGGTTCAACCCACTCAGCCGAGCAAACTGTCTCAAGACATGCTCCCGAAGCCGGAGGGGCCGTCGGCGCCAATGAAATCGATTGAGCCTGTTCAGACGTCACAATCTGTTTCTCCGCTCGAACCGCCTGCCAAGCCGGACGAGCCAATCGCGGCCGATCAGTTGGTTAAGCTCGAAATGATTGCGTCGCCTCCAGTTTTCGTTTCGCCCAAGCCTCCGGCAAAGGTTGCGACTGGCCAACCGCTCGCTCCCGTTGTGCGCCCAGCGTTCGAGGAAGCGCAACCCAAAAAGCCCCTGCTGCCCGCACTGATGGGCTTAGCATTAGCCGCTGCCGTGGCAGCTGGGTATTTCCTCTGGCCGCACACTCCGCCGCCTAAAACTCCCGAAGTCGCCGCCACAAAGACCGCGGTTGTTCTCCCTCCGGCGAATCCGCTGGAGGTCAAGCAGCGTGACGCAATGGTCGCTGCAGAGAAACTCGTAGCGGTCAACGATCTCGAGAAGGCTCGCCAGACGGTCCTCGACGCCGAAAATTTAAACGGTCCTCTTACTCCTGCCCTTCAATCAATGCGCGGACAAATCGAAGAATCGATGAGGAACGCACAGCTTCGACAGCTTCGACAGCATGAGGCGCAGTTGTGGCAGCAAGCGGTCGGCAATATAGGCGCGAAGCAGTTCGCACAAGCCGAGGCTGAGTTGAGACAGGTGCAGGCATTGCCGGATGGAGGCGTGCACCGCGAGGATGCCCGAAGGTATCTCACCGAGGTCATCCCCAAATTGAAGCAGCAGGGCAAACAGCTTACAGAAGCGCGCCAGTCTCTCAAACAGGGTGATATCGAGTCGGCCCGAAAATTTAGTGCGCAGCTTCAGCAGAGCGGCGGCGATGCGAGCGAGTTGAACGGTGAAATTGAAAAATCCGAAGGGGATCGACTAACCCAGCTTGAGAGTCAATTCAATCAATTGAAGCAGGGTGATGACGATTCATCCGTGCAGCAGCTGAAGGCTTTGCAGCCCAAATTCCAGGCGCTCGTAAATAGCGGAGGCCCCAAGTCAGCTGAAGCGCAGAGTTACGTCAATAGCATTCAATCGTCAATTTCCGACATCCAAGCTCGCGCGCAGTCGCAGCGGTTCGAACTCGCCTTCCAGGCTGCTTCTCGGAAATGTCAGCAGGTCCTAGCGGGGAACGACAAGAGCGGACTGGCATCCGCCCGTGAATCCATGCAATCGTTCACACAGAACGGACCTCACGCCGACGAAGCGCAAAAATGCGTTGGTGATATCACCGCCAAGTTGAACGCATTGAATCAACCTCCAGCCGCCGTTTTGCCGCCTCCCCCAGCGAAACGGGAGACGCAGAGCACGACGGCTGCGGATGAAACGGCGGTTCGCAGTGTGGTCCAAACTTTCTTTCGGGCGTTCGAAGAGAGAAATCCCGATGAACTCAGGCGGGTTTGGCCGACCATTCCTCAGAAGACGTATGATGGCTACAAGCGTTCCTTCGCAGACGCAAGCGTGATAACCATGCAAATCGTCAATCAAACTGTGAACGTGAGTCCAGACGGAGCGACAGCTACAGTTTCCGCCGAGTCGCAGCAGCAGTACACTTCGAAGGCGGGAAAAACGGCGAAGAAATCAGAGGCCTCCTGGAAGTTTCAACTGGTCAAGAAGAACGGCGTTTGGATGCTTACAGACGTTCGGTAGATTACGTTCGTTGATCGCTGCATGCCCATCTCATTCTTTATCTTTGCGCCAAGGTGGTGACCTTCATCTCGTTTTGAGTGAGGAAAGCCCCGTCGCGTAGCGGACGCGACAGTCTTGGCCCGTAGCATATGCACCGCAAATTGGGAAACATGTCCTCGCCTTGACAAAGGAGGAAGACCGGCTACACTTCCAGTCACTGAAGGGGAGCACTCCATGTTGAAGCGCGCCGTTTTCTCAATTCTCTTTGTGTTCATGGGTTACTCCAGTGCCTTCGCGCAGGGTCCCTGCTCGATGCCAAACTCGGGCAGCAAGCTAGGTTGTGTGATTCCGCAGGAATACGGCGCAGTGAATGCCTTCCAGAGCGTTCTGTTCCCGGTCGGGGGGCATCCGTTTCACTTCCTTAGCGACTTCGGGACTACGCTAAAGCCTCTGACGGAGGATATAGGCCGTCAAACGAACCTGTTACCGCTCGCCTCTCCCTCGTCCGGGTTCACTCTCTCCTACGATCCATCTCTCAAAACGTTCGTCACTAGCACAGACAGTTTGGGCCCGATCCTCGGCGAGCGCGCGGAAACTGTCGGCCGCCATCGCTTATTCGTCGGATTCAGCTATCAGTATTTTGATTTCAACAAAATCGATGGCGTAAATCTGCATAATTTCCCCGCTGTTTTTACCCACACAGACGACGATCGTGATAACTCGCCACCTTTACCACTGGCGCCCATAAACTGTTCAATTAATTCCGCGAGTGGTCAAAATCTAAATGGCTGTGGGTTTATTCGAGATCGAATAGATACGGTAAATTCGATCCATCTTAAGGTTAAGCAATATACGTCTTATGTAACATTTGGACTCACCAATCGCATCGATGTCTCAATTGTAATTCCCATCGAAAATGTCAACATCAATTTGACTTCTCAGGACACAATTGTTCCTGGTACCAGCGGATTCATCGTACCTACTCCGGGAAGTCCCGACGCGACGGTGCACAACCAAAACCTGACGAATACCAATGGAGCTCCTTATTTTTTCCACTTGTTCAAGAATTGCCCGAATACAAGTCCTTCGTCTGGTGTCACCGGGCTTGATCCCTCCTGCTTGACGCATACTTTTCCGGATTTCAACTTCACGGGAAGCGGCAGCGTGCCTCAAAATTCGGTGACCGGTATTAGCGATGTCGTTGCCCGAGTGAAGTGGAACGCATGGGAGGGCGAACGGGCCGGTATAGCCGTAGGTGTAGACGTACGTTTCCCGACCGGCGATGCCGTAAACTATTTAGGATCCGGATCATACGGCCTCAGGCCGTTTTTTGTCTTTTCGTACCGTGCTCGGATTTCTCCTCATGTGCTTGTCGGCTACGAGACGAACACGAATTCGATTACCGCGGGTGACCTCACGACGGGCGTAAGAGGGAGCATTCCGAATGATTTCGTATATACCGTCGGAGCGGACGCAAGGATAACTAGATGGTTAACGGGAGATTTTGATATCGTCGGACAGCGGGTTTTTGGAACCGAAACCGTAAGTATCACACCACAGCAGTTTCTTGCAAATTGCGGGACATGCACCGCTGACGCAACCCCCCCTACGGTGACGCTAAACTCCCTGCAAACCCACCCGAACTCGTCTTATAACATTACGAACGCGTCGATGGGTATCAAGGCACGCCCATTTCCCAAGGTGTCAAGATTGGTTTTTACTGCCAACGTTCTCGTTCGACTGGATGATGGCGGGCTTAGATCGAGCGCTTCGCCGCTGTTTGGAGTGGGATACACTTTCTAATCAAAATCGGAAGAGTAGGCTCACAACATGCTTCCGAAATTGGAATTTTGATTAGGATTCGGGTTCACTCGATCAGTTTGGCGCACTTCTCCCGGGTACAATAGTCTTCTCGCTGAGCCCTCCATGCGAATCTCTGGCACCTATCGCAGCAAAGAAAAAGAATGGGGATCTTCTCATTCGGAAGTGATCATCGGACGGGTCGAGGATCGATCCGGCCGGTCTCTCGATCTCACACCTGACAGTGCCGTTTCTCGATTACACGCTCGCATTTGGAGGCCAATGGCTGCTACTGGATCGAAGACTTTAATAGTACCCGTGGAACAAACTGGACGGTGTCGAAATCAAATCACAGAGCCACAAAGAATTTCAGACGGAGAAACGTTATCTTGGCTGGGCCAATCGTTTAGTCCGAGCATATGATCGTCTGCGGAGGCCAGATCGAAGCTTATCGAGTGAATTCCTTTAGACCGGTCGTGTCAGATCAACGAGTAAAAATGGACGAGGCGCAGCACCCTGCAAGAATAAAAGAGAAGACAGTGACCATTAATCACAAGCCGGGCATCGACCGTTGCCGACGTGCGCTTACTACTGGAACAGAATATAGAATACAAGTGAGAGAGTTTGCGTGAACCACGGCAGCCAGTTCAGCATCGACGTCGGATCCAAGACCGACATAGGCCGGTTAAGACAGAACAATGAAGACACCTTCGCGGTGGCTCAGGAAATAAATTTGTGGGTCGTTTCCGATGGTATGGGAGGCGAAAAGCACGGCGAATTAGCCAGTGCGATCGCCATCGAGACAATCGTCGCGACTTGCCGCTCGAATAGCTTGCTCCCCTCCGATTTCGACCGATCATTGGTCGACATTTCAGAGCGAGGCAATCGGTTATTAAGGGCCACCCACCTGGCAAACCAAGAGATATTCAATTCCGCCAGCCAGAATTCTGACCACCACGGGATGGGTGCCACGGTGGTGGCGGCATGGCTTGACAAAAATCGGCTCAGCCTCGTCAATGTCGGCGACAGCCGCGCTTACCTCTTGCATTCTGACCAGATCGAGCAGCTAACCGCGGATCACACGCTTGTCGCCGAACAGGTCCGGCGCGGCATCATCTCGCCTCAACAAGCTTTGACAAACAAGCTTCAGAACGTGCTGATTCGTGCCCTGGGCGTTCACGCAGCCGTTGAACCTGACGTTCGTGAGTTCGAACTGAATCCGGACGAAACTCTCCTGATGTGTACGGATGGTCTGACGCGGATGGTGGAAGATTCCAAAATTGCGACGACAATTCTGGCCGCGCCGAGCGCGCAGTCAGCCGCCGACCGGCTCGTCAATCTCGCCAACGAGTTGGGCGGGCAAGACAACGTGACCGTAATCGTGGTCCGCTTCTGCGCCAAGAGTTAGGCTATCGTCGAGTTGTGTACGAGCGGGATTTGAGCACGTTTCGCAACGTTCAAAATGAAGTGGGAACGCTTCCATGGGCATGTTGGGATTCCTTGACCGAGCGATTGCCCTCATTGCCGTAGTAGCTTGCCAGAAGGTTACAAGAGACTTGGATTCTTTAGCGGGGCGCTTATCAATACCGCAAGCCTTCACCAGCGACTACTGTCACCGTCCATACTGGAGTACGCTGCGGGAAGGACCTCGCAGAAATTGCGCGGGAGGAAAAATCAAGCCGCGGAACTATTTTGCGAAATTTAACAACGGCTCCGTTCAGACTGCTTGAATGTGCCGGAATCATCGGGCCTGCGTAGACCGGCGAGAACCGAAACTACCGCAGCGAGTCCTTCCCGGAAGAGTAGGGGCTCAAGCCAACGCCGATCAGAGTGGGTTCGCACGCAATATAAAAGGCGCCCACTTTGCGATAGGTTTTGATCGTCCGCATCACGACCTACCGAAAGGAGCGCCATTGTGAACCAAGCAAAGTATATTGGCATGGACGTTCATCAGGCAACGATCTCAGTTGCCATCATGGATTCCGCCGGCAAGCTGATCTTGGAGTCCATCCTCGAAACGAAAGCGGCCACGATTCTGCAGTTCGTCGGTGGGCTGCGCGGCAGTTTGCTGGTGACTTTCGAAGAAGGAACTTCTGCCGCCTGGTTGTATGACCTGCTCAGGCCTCACGTCGCGAATGTCCTGGTCTGCGATCCTCGGAAAAATGCTCTATTAAAGGATGGCAGCAAGAGTGATCGGATCGATGCTCGGAAACTGGCCGAACTCTTGCGCGGCAACCATCTCTCACCGATCTACCACGGAGAGAACGGCGTACGCACTTTGAAAGAGTTGGCCCGCAGCTATCTGACGATCACGAAAGATCTGACGCGAGTGATGAGTCGCATCAAGGCCGTGTACCGGAGCTGGGCCATTCCTTGTGCCGGGCCAGCCGTGTATCGACCACGCCATCGCGCGGAATGGTTGGCCAAGATTGTAGAACCGGGAGTTCGTCTGCGAGCCGAGCGGCTCTACCAGCAACTGGACGCGTTGGAGCCTTTGCGGCAGGGAGCGCGACGCGATCTGCTGGCGGAGAGCCAGAAACATCGCGCGGTGAAATTACTCCGTCAGATTCCTTATCTGGGCCCGATTCGTTCTGCGTTGCTGGTTGCGCTGCTCGAGACGCCGCATCGTTTTCGCACCAAGCGACAGCTGTGGGCCTACAGCGGGTTCGGACTCGAGACCCATGACAGCGGCGAATACCGCTATGTGAAAGGGCACCTGCGACGAAACCGAGAGCGAGTCACTGTGCTGGGCCTGAACGAAAACCACAATCACGATCTGAAAAATATCTTCAAGAGTGCGGCGATATCCGCCAGCACTCGACCGGGACCGTTCCAGGAGTTTTACGCTGGGCTTCTGGCCAAAGGGAGGAGGCCGGCGATGGCGCGTCTCACCCTGGCACGGAAGATTGCAGCGATCACTTTAACGATTTGGAAGAAAGGAGTGTGTTTCGACGCCAAAGAATTACATCGGCAAGCAGCTTGAGCGTCTCTGGTAAAGAGCTCGTTCCATCGTTTGGGTGGTGGTCGGTTCGGTTCTTGAGACGCTCGGTTCGAGGGGAGTATCAGATAGGTGGTCCGACCCTGTGTGCTTCGGCACCGAGTCACCGTTCTGCACGCTATGCCCCCTCGGAGAACCAGAAATAGCGATAGGCCACGAGCCTCGGATAGAACCATGGTTTCCACAGAATTGAATCGCTTGCCAAGTTTCAAGAATCGACGGGCGTTGGCACCACTCGAAAAATGAACCGAGGGAACGGAAGAGCAATCCAGAGAAGAACCTCTCGAGTGATCGAGAGCCATCTGCAAACAGTGGGCTGGATATCGAGACAAAAAACTTCTCGGCTACCGGCCGAAGGAGAAGCTTTTTTGTTGACATCCCCTTTTATAGAACCACCTATCTC
>Ga0210401_10002673_pt1 | contig 19567 bp, 13 predicted proteins | sample IncBWH32MmetaG_FD_150866 | JGI IMG/M metagenome (GOLD analysis project Ga0210401, IMG submission 150866) | Forest soil microbial communities from Barre Woods Harvard Forest LTER site, Petersham, Massachusetts, United States - Inc-BW-H-32-M | ecosystem: Environmental > Terrestrial > Soil >... | reverse complement strand
CATCCGCCAGGTACCGGCAGCCTGGGCACGTTCCGCGGCCGTCAGATTTATTTGCACGAGCTTCTCTGCTTCGGCAAATGTTGCAGGCGACACTTCCGGTCCCGCAGGCGGAGAAGTGCCGAACGCAGGCGGCGCGCCGGGAGGAGTTTCAGCCGACTTTGGTGGTTTGTTGCGGCATCCCGAAGCCGCGCCCAGCAAGGCCAGCGTGGAATAAGTTAAGAATTCCCGGCGCGATTTTGACATTTTTTCTCCAAATCGCTTTGATTCCAATGAGCGGCTAAAACACAAAAGTTTTTTAACGCACGATGATTGCGCAGATCAGCGGACTCGGGTGAACCACTCAACTCTTCATCGACGAATTCGTCGGCAATTTGGCGGCTTCGCGGCCCGCTATCCGTCCCTGAACCGCGCAGCGCGCGATGCCGTGCAAGCTGAATCCCCCCGCGGATTCGCCCCCGCAATACAAACCCGGTATGACATTGCCGTTGAGGTCCACGACTTCGCACTTCGCTGTGATACGCAGGCCCGCGCGCGAGTCGTGCACGACCGGAGTGGACCAAGCCGCATAAAACGGCGCTATCTGAATCTTGTACTTGGGCGCGGCCTTGCCGAAGTCCGGATCCTTTCCTGCGTCGACGTATGAGTTGTACTTCGCGACCGTGTCCTGCAGCGCTTCAGGCGGCATGGACTTGCGCTGATACTTGTTTACAATATTGCGCGCCAAATCCTCGAGCGTGTTTGCGGAAAAGAAAAATCCCGCGGCGATGTCCACATCGGGAGGAGCCGTGTTCCAGCCTTCGCGCTTCACGGCGTCGGCGTCGAAGATCGCCCAGATCGGTCCGCCTCCGTTCGTAGCCTCCCCGGTTCCTGCCATCGCGGCGTTCAGGAAATTTGCGGGATCCCATTTGATATTGGCCGCGTTGAGATAGCTTCCCGGGGTGTAGGGCTTTATGGCGCCGTAATTGTTCGCGGTGGGATATTGCCCCTTGGTCTCGTCGTAAAACCTGAGCCCCGCCTGATTCACAAGGATCACGTCGTTCCAGTCGCGCACCAGCAGGCCCGTGGAACCGGCGCGCGAGAAGACGGGACTGGCCGGCATCCACGCGAGATTGGAATATCCCTCGCGGCTGCCAATTCTGCCCGCTTTGGAAAGAGCTTCGCCGAATTCTCCGGTTTGATTGTAGGCGCCCCAGAGCGATGCTCCGAGGGCCATGGCCGCGAGTTCACCGCTGGCGTCCCGGGTTGAGTAAGCCTCGCCCATCACCTGATATTCTTCCGTGAGCCTGGGGTCGAAAATCCGCCGGAAGTTCACATTGCTGCTGTGGCCGCCCGTGCCGATGATGACGCCTTTTTTCGCGCGTATGTTCAGGGTCTTGCCGTTATTCGTAGCAGTGATTCCGACGACGCGCCCTGAAGATTGGCTTTCACGCACGATGCTGGTCATCCTGTGCTGCAAAAGAATTTGCGCGCCCAGCTTTCTGGCCGCGGCTTCCATCGGTCTGACGAACCCAATTCCGGCCGAAGTGGTAGTTTGTTTTTCAGGGGCGATCGGCACGCCGGTCTGCATCTGAGGCCACTGCATCGGAGCGGCATGGTTTTCCCGGGGGGCGGAATTTCCCGTGGCGTGGGCGCCGGCGTTGTCGGGCGTTTTCTCCACGAAAACAACGCCGTGCTTCATCAGCCATTCACAGGTGGGAGCGCTCATGTTGGCGAAGGCGCGGATGATTTCCTTGTCGTTGTAACGGTAATCGGGAAAGCCGTTGGGTTCCACGATGGACCAGTCGGTCAAATCCGCGAACAGCAGGTCCGGCGAATCCTTCACTCCATACTTTTCCTGTCTCGTGGTTCCTCCGCCGAGAGCGATGTTGCCGCCGCTGACGATGGCGTGTCCACCGACGTCGGTATTCACGTCCACGACGATAACGGACGCTCCATTTTCAATCGCTTCGATCGCCGCCGGCAGTCCGGTGGCGCCCGCGCCGATAATGACGACATCGGCTTCGTGGTCCCAGTGCGCGGGAACCAAAGCGCCGCTTCGCGCGGCTTCTTTTGGGACTGCCGCAATTCCGGCCAGGGCCGTAGCTCCCAGACCTGCGGCCGTCGTTTTGACGAAATTTCTTCGGGAGAGATTTTCTTGAGGTGGCTTGTTTTGTTTCATGGATCGCCCTCCGAATCCGAACGATTCTGGCCGGCCAGGATGTCCCGCGAAAGCGTAGCGTACCGCATTTCAAGGTGTGATGGGAACGGAGAGACGCTGTGCCTTCTCGTCCAAATCATTCGGGAACGGAGCATGGCGCGCTGAACTTTCTTCGCTCCTGGCGAGGTCCTGCATTTTTCTGCTTCGTTGGTGATTCAATGGTTCCCGCGTGCGTGTGCTCTGAGGAATCAAAAGCGGATGACAACTTCATTCGGTCCCGAAGGCAAACTAAATTTCGCGCCGCGCTCTTTGTTGAGTTTCAGGCTTGCGGGGATGTCCAATTCAGACAGGGGAATTTTTCTGGTCCACGAACCGGCGCTCCAGTAATCCGCTGTCGTCGAGAGGACTGCGCCCTGGATCACATATTTTCCCAGTTCTTCCACGTGTCCATCCCGAAATACGATGACAGCGCGCGGCAGTTCCGGCAGCTGCGGGGCTGCTGCGGCAGGTTCGGCGATTCCTGATTGCGGATTGGTGGCTTGCGGGGATTCAGGCCTCTCCGACTGCTGGATCGCCATTTGATTCCCGGTAAGCACCCGCACCCATTGGCCTCCATGGTTTTCCATAAGGAGCGGCTCGGCGGCATGCGCTGCGGGCGCAGTTGGTTGAGCGGGCTGCGCGACGAACTGCTGGACTTGAGGCGGCTCTGACGTTATCGAATCGGAGTCGATTTCGTCATCTGAATAAATGTATGGATAGACCAGAAATCCAGAATCATTCGAGAAGCGCCGATGGGACTGGCGGGCGAACCCTTCTCTTCCATTCAACCTGGAAGAAGACCGCGCTCGAGGAGCCGCGGTCGCTGCGCGCATGCCGCGACCTTGCGCGCGCGCGGACGGCGCAAGCAGCCACGCCGCAAGTATGGCAGCCGGCAGGACGATACTGAATCGAGAAATCATAAATGAGTTCGCGCGTGGATGCGGGGGAGTTTCACACGCCGGACTTCCCTTTTGCCTTACTGATGGCCAGCTTACTCCGAGTCATCTAGATATGCAATGCGGCGTGGAGCTGGTGATTGGTGATTGGTGACTAGTCACCAGTCACCCTTCACCACTCACAATTCATCGTCCTTCGTCTCGCGCGCGGCAAGCAGTCCGGCGAACGTCAGGGCCGCCGCCCCGGTGAGGTAATAGCCCACATACTGCAGGCCGTAATTCTTGGCGAGCCACGTGGCGATGTACGGCGCGAGCGAAGCCCCAAAAATTCCGGCGAAGGTGAACGTCAGCGAGCTGCCCGTGTAACGCACCGAGGTCGGAAAGAGTTCGGACAGCACCGTGCCGAGAGGTCCGTAGGTCAGGCCCATCAGGGATAGCCCGACAGTCATCATCAGAACGGCTCCGGCGGTCCCGGCGAGAAACATCGGGGCCATCACCAGTCCGAACGCGCCAATGGCCGCAGTCACCCAGAGAAGCGTGTTGCGGCGTCCCCGTTCGGCCAGGATCGCCCCTGCAGGAATAAAAATCGCAAAAAACAGGATGGCGAAAAGCTGCATCACCAGGAATTTCTGGCGGCTGTAACCGAGCGCGGTGGTGCCCCAGGACAACGCAAAAACTGTCATCAAATAGAAGATCACGAACGTTGCGAGCGCTACGAGTGTGCCTATCAGTACCGTTCCGGGGTGTTCACGAAACACCGTCAGCATCGGGACCCTCACTCGTTCCCTGCGGCTGAGCGCATCGCGGAACACGGGCGTCTCCGAAATTGTGAGCCGCACGTAGAGGCCGACGAGCACCAGCGCGGCGCTGGCCAGAAACGGAATGCGCCAGCCGTACGCAAAAAATTGATCGTCGCTGAGCCACCTCGACAGCGCCAGAAAAATACCCCCGGAAAAAAGGAAGCCGATGGGCGCGCCGAGTTGCGGAAACATGCCGTACCACGCGCGTTTGCCCGGGGGCGCATTCTCGATCGCCAGCAGAACGGCGCCTCCCCACTCTCCGCCGAGACCCAGTCCCTGCCCGAAGCGAAAAAACGCAAGCATCGCCGGCGCGGCCACGCCGATGGTGGCGTAGGTGGGCAGCGCGCCGATCGCAACGGTGGAGAGCCCCATAGTGAGCAGAGCCGCGACCAGCGTGGCCTTGCGTCCGACACGATCTCCGAAATGACCGAATAGCGCCGAGCCAACGGGACGCGCAAAAAACGCAATCGCAAATGTAGCCAGCGAGGCGAGCCTCGCGGAAGCTGGGTCCGTCGACGGGAAAAACAATTTAGGGAAAACAAGGACCGCCGCGGTCGCGAAGATGTAAAAGTCGAAAAACTCGATGGTCGTTCCGATCAGGCTGGCAAAAAGCACCTGGGCAGGCGTGTTGACAGCCACGCCCGCGGCGGGAGAGTCATGGCCAATCGCAACGCCGATGTTGGGAGTCTCAGGCAACGCCGTCCAGCTTACCTCATGTGCGCCTCGAATCAACTTCCGGATAGCCGTACTCTCTCTTTCGAAACCTGATGTACTTCGGCCGCGACCGCCCCGACCCGCGCAACCATGCCCCGCTCCAGAAAATGAGCCTCGCGGAAGCGCTCAAGTGAGACACGCTTCAGCCTGTTTGCTTTTGATTTTTGCAAGCTCCCCGCAAACCAAACAGGCCTGAAGCCTGTTCCACTGGAAATCTTCGCAATTCCAAGTGCAAAGCCGCATCCATAAATGGTAATCTCCGAGACCACCAATCGACTCAGCAACTCACGTCACTTTTCGGAGGGCCCATGTCCCGTCTTCGTCTTTTCCTGTGCGTGCTGGCGTTCGCTTCCGCTGCGGCGCTTTGTTCGGCGACAGATCGCATTCTCTTTTTGCATCTCGCTCCGTCGCAAGCATCGCTATTTATCTCCAACGCGGACGGCTCCGGAGAGCGGCCCCTCATGCAATCGGGCGCGCTGGATTACAATCCCGCATGGTCTCCAAAAGGTGATTGGATCGTGTTCACATCGGAACGCGCCGGCTCGGCCGATCTGTATCGCATTCACCCCGACGGATCGGGTCTCGATCGCTTGACGGACGATCCCGCGTATGACGACCAAGCCACCTTTTCGCCCGACAGTAAACAAATTGTGTTCGTCAGCACGCGCGCCTCGGGAACCGCTAATCTTTGGATCCTCGACGCGGCCTCTCACCAAGCAAAGCCTCTGACATCGGGCCATGGAGGGGATTTCCGGCCCGCTTGGTCTCCCGACGGCCAATGGATCGCCTTCTCTTCGGATCGCGACAGCACTCTTCCACCAGCGAAAGGGCGATGGGAGCGCCTGCACGTTGTCGACATTTACGTCGTCCGGCCTGACGGGTCGGGCCTGAAGCGGATTTCCGAGCACGGAAATTTTTGCGGCAGTCCCAAGTGGACGCGCGACAGCCAAAGCGTCGTCGCCTACTGCATGTCGGCCGAAGAAACCTGGACGTACCGTGTTGGGCCGGAGGACGGCGAGACCAATCTTGTGCAAATCAATATCGCCAACGGCAAAACGACCCCGGTGATTGCCGGTCCGGGCGTTAAAGAATATCCATCGGTGCTGACGTCAGGTGAAGTCGCTTACGTCCGCCGCCAGAGTCAGGTGCAGGGAGTCTTCTACGCAAGCGGCAAGGCCGGTCCTGCGGGCTCGGATGTGCGCTCTCCCTCGTGGTCGCCGGACAGCACTCAAGTCGTTTACAGCCGCTACACAACGAAACGCAACGCCGAACCCGCGAAGCTCTGGAGCCGAAATCCGAAGTATGAACTGTTCAACACAGAATTTTTGCCCGCGTATGATCCGTCCGGGCAGCGTCTCGCGGTGACGAAGATAAACCCGGACCAAACGGCCAGCTTGTTGATCATGGAAGAAGGAAAGTCGGCGCAGTCGATCCTGGAGCGCAAGGAGTTGATGCTGAGCCCGCAATGGTCTCCCGATGGCCGGGAAATCGTTTTTGGCATTGGCGCGTTCACTTCGTTTCTCGATTTTGCTGCCGGGGGGAAAAAGCCGATCGATCGAGTGAATGGCGGAGCGCAGGTCGGCATGATCAACGCCGACGGATCGGAATTTCACCTGATCACTTCGGGTCCCAATAACAACGCATTTGCTTCTTTTGCGCCCGACGGCAAGCACATCGTTTTCCGAACCGCGGGCCCTGACAGCGAAGGTTTGCGCATCATGAATCTCGAGGATCGCTCCATTGCCGTGCTGACCAGCAAGTACGACAACTTCCCTGCCTGGTCTCCGCGAGGCGATTTGATCGCTTTCATCCGCAAGATTGAAGGAAATTTTGAAGTGTTTACGATTCGCCCGGATGGAAAAGATCTGCGCCAGCTGACCAATAGTCCCGGCAACGAAGCGCATCTGGCCTGGTCGCCAGACGGGCAACGGCTTGCCTTTGCCAGCACGCGGATGGGATTTAAAGACGAAGCACTCTACTCAGGCGCGCCGCAGCCCTACGGCGAGATCTTCGTCATGCGCTATGACGGCACCCAACTCGAGCAACTCACCGACAACCAGTGGGAAGACGGCGGGCCTGCCTGGCAGCCTCGCAGCGAGAACTCGGCCGCCGCGGCAGCCCGCTCGAAATAACTTCGCCCGATCTATCTTTGGGGGCTACAGATAGCGCCCCCTATTTCTCCCGTCGCGGCTCCCACCGAAGGCCGAGGGAAATTGTCGGCTGATAGTACTCGCGCTGAATCATGTACTGCGAGCTGCCCTGATAGAAGCCAAAGACTTCGTTGTTGAGATTCAATCCGTAAGCTACAAGAGTCAGGCCGTGATTCATTCGAATGCTGCCCTGAGCGTCGACCTGGACATGCGTATAAAACCAGATGTCGCTTAGAGGTCCGTTCACCCCGCCGGGCAATCCGTCCGTAAATTGATAGGCGTATATGCTTGCTTGGTTATAGGAGACCCCTAAGCGGAAGGAGACACGGCCCCGGTCGTAAGTCGGGCTGAAGTTAAACGCGTTGGGAGAGGTTCGCGGCAGCATGGGGTGGTCCGAGCGATTGGGGATGCCGTTCGCCCTTGATGCGGTGTAGCCGTAGTTGGCGGACAGCCCCAGGCCTGCCCAGGCTCCGGGCAGCGATGAAAAGTGTTGCAGGTAAGCCACTTCAATCCCCGTAACCCATCCCGAGCCGGCATTGACCGGCTGAGAAACCTGATAATTGCCCGTTGTCCCTCCGGGCGGAGTGTAGTTGAAAAGGTCAGTCTGCGTATTCACGATGGGGTTATGGAGAAATTTATAGAAGTATCCGGCGGAAAAGACCCCGAAGGTGCTGAAGTAGTGGTCGTAAAGGACATCAATATCGTCTCCGGTTTCCGCTTTTAGGCTCGGGTTGTCGAGTTGGATGGCGAAGGGGAAAGTGCCGTTTCCGCTCGTGGTGATGTCAATTGCCTCGGCGATCTCCGTCGGATCGGGTCGGGAAAGACCCCGAGCATAAAAGAAACGAAGGTTGTCATTCGGAGTGATGGCGTACTTCAGCGCGGCGCTCGGCAAAAGAGTTATATATGAGCCCGTAAATCTGTCTGGCCCCACGGTATTACTGACTTCGTTGAACAAAAAATTCGTTCCGTTTTCGGTGGTGGATTCCACACGCAGTCCGGCGATCAGTCGCCAGCGGCTGGAAAGGTCGATCGAGTTCATGACATAGCCGGCCGCGACTTTCTCGATCAAATCATATTCCTGACCATCAGTCCCCTGCGTGCTGCTGGAATCAAACAAGGTCGGATTCGCCTGGGAAAAAGCGAAAGTGTTCTCAAAGCTCGGCTGGTAGCCCAAATTGTAGTTCCCGCCGTTGTAGTAACTGTGATTGACAATGGCGTTTGGGAAGGTGGACATAGGGATAAAGCCCGTTGAGAATTGTGAAGAGTTTTGAAGTGCGGTCGTATCCGGATTCAGCGTAAGCACATACCCGTCGTTAAACTTGTGCGCGTTCCGGAATCTTCCGCCGATTTCCAGGGTCGCCAGTTTCGAGCCGAGGTGATAGCGCTTGGCGCCGGACCCGGAGGCTTCAATATTCAGCTGCGCCGAGAGTCCCAAATTTTTCCGGATATCTTTGAGCACATAATTCGAAGGGTTGTTGATTTCGTTGAAACACTCCCCGTTCCATCGTGGCAGGAATTCGTTGGGGGTATTCGCCGGATCGTACTGGCACGAGCTGGTAGTAAACGTGTTCGGGTTTGCCTTAAAGTCCGCATCCTCAGAGGAAGAGTTGCCGTACCAACCACGAGACACGGCGACATCCCAGGCAAACCACGTCGACGTCAAATTGTGAACGCCCCCAAGAACAATGTTGGAGACTCCGATGTCCGGATTTCTTAGCTCCCCGTTGGCTGTCGGCGTGCCCGTGCATGGCGCTATGGTTACGCCTGAGCTATCCGTCCCGCAACCGACGTTGCCCGGGGCCAGCAATTGAATCCCGGGAGTATTGTCCGTCAACGAATATTTAAAGCGGTCGCCGTAATTGTGAAAGTCGGAATAGAACGCCCGAAGATAGATATTTGATGCTTCCGAAATTTTGTAGTCCGTGCTGCCGCCGAGTCCCCAGCGCGTCCGAAAATACTGATATTGACGAATGTCCATGCCGTCTTTCCAGTTCACCTGTTGTCCGCTGGCTAGGGTGGCGACATCGGGAACCGGTTCGATGTCGTCGATTCCGCGCCCGTTCCAGTCATAGGAGCCGCCGATCAGGGCGCCGAACTTCTTGTCCGGGCCAAACCGATACCCGATCGTGCCGGTATCTTCCGTGAGTCCACGCCCGTGAATGATCGGTGTATAGCCGCCTATCCCACCGAGCGAAATTGTGGGTTGCTCCGTAGCTACCTTGGTGATGAGGTTTACCGAGCCGCCGATCCCGTCGCCTTCCATATTCGGCTGCAGCGTTTTGCTGACCTGGACGGATTCCACCATATCCGCCGGAATCGCGTCGAACTTGACCTGTCGAACTCCCGGCTCAGGAGAGGGAACGTTTACACCGTCAATCGTGGCGTTGGTCAGGCGCGGCTCAAGTCCCCGGACCTGAACGTATTTGCCCTCGCCTTCGTCGCGCTCCAGAGTCACGCTGGGCAGGCGCCCCAGCGCGTCCGCCAGGTTGGCGTTCGGCAAGCTACGAATTACTTCCGCAGGCATCACTTGTACAAGATTGTCAGAGTTTCGCTCAATGTTGACCGCCTCGGCTTCGCCAGTGACTCGCTCCGCGGTCACCAAAATCGATTCATTTTGCGATGATAGCTTGAGCTTCGCGTCAATGTTCGCGGTCTGGCCGGCCTCCACGCTCACAGATTGTTCCAGCTTCGCGAATCCCACGTACGAAATCGTAAAATTATAAATTCCCGGAGCGAGATCGTTGATGTAGAACCGTCCCTGCTCGTCGGAAACCGCATTGAAAACGGGCATTGCGATTGTGACCTGCGCTCCCTTGAGCACGGCGCCACTTTCATCCGTGACGATTCCGGAAATCGCCCCCTTTTGCCCCTGCGCCGGGGCCGACTGCGCATGCCCCAACGTCAACAGAATCAAAATGAATATACTTATCCACTTCAATAAATCGGACGATCGATAACTCATTTTTTCTCCCCTGTCCGGTAATTTCAAGACTCCGACGGCACACCTGAAAACCGTGACGCGGGCTGCGGGGCGCGTCATCGTTGAAATGCACTCAATTCCATAGCGACATTTGAAATCCAGATTGTTAATGGAGCGTGACGATTTTGTTATGCCATTGTAAATTCTGTAATCTAAATCACTCCAGCCCTGCGGCGGAAGGCGTCACGATTCAGCGATGGTTGCGCGGAACGAGCATTGACAAGTCCCGGTGCGTCGGCAAGAATATGTTTCAGGAACCCTTAAATTTTGGAGGCTCGACGTGTCGTATTCGGCTCCCAGCATCGAGGAATTTCAGGCGGGAAAAGTCGTCAAGCACTCGCCCATTTCGACGGGCACGACCACCCAGAGGAAGCGCAAGCCCCATATCCTTGCGGTTATTAACGAATGCTGTACGGGATGCGCCGGCTCGCCCGCCTGCGTCGAGTACTGCCCCGTGGCGGATTGCATGTACTGGGCTCCGGACGAGGACCACGCCCCGTTTGGCCGCATCATCGTCGATCCCCTGCTGTGCATCGGCTGCAAACTGTGCACCAGCAAAGGCCCCGACGGCGCTTTCCTGGAAGGCTGCCCGTGGGACGCGATCGATATGGTTCCGCTCGCGGAGTTTGAAGCTGACAACGGTGCGTTGCCGTTTTAGGAAGGCGTGGCGGGTGATGAGTGACTGGTGATTCGTCGGCCACGACGTAGCCGCAAAGACGGTAACATGACTCGTGAATTATGATTCGTAATTCCTGATGAGCAAGAAGTGGCGTTCTGCAGGCCTGGCTTCCATGTTTTTCGACTCCTACTAGAGATTTCAGGCACCCCTTTAATAAGCAATTGCGCAAATCTCAGAAGGTTTTCCAACAGTCACCAGCCACCAGTCACCAATCACTGCTTCTCCCCCCGCGCGGAAATTTCGCGCGCCGTCAGTGCGGCCTGCTGCTGAATCTGCAGCGGCATTCCTTCGGCGGCGCGGACGTAGAGATTCACGGCGGGCAAATCATCTTTCTGGCCAATTAAATAGAGCGCGCGCAGGGATTCCCAGACCATTTCCGGGCTGGGATCGACGAGCAACAGGGGCTCGCCGGTCTTGACTGGCGCGTGGTCGGAAGGAATCCACTGGCGAATGGTGCCGGGGACATCGGAGCGGACTTCGGTGTCGTCGCTGCCAACGGTGATGTGCGCGAGCAGGGTGCCGGGGTTGATGACGTCACCCGGCTTGAGGCGGATCGAGAGAACGCCGGTGCGCTGCGCGGCCAAGGTGTAAGGCGCGAGCATCCCAGCGATGAGAGCGTGCCCGGAAGGATCGGCAAAGCGCACGAGCGAAAGAGCGGCATTGCGCCGCACCATGGGATTCGCGTCGGCCAGCTGCTTCAAAAGCGCCGCGTGGAATTCCGGCGACTGGTTATCCTGCCCCATGACCCATGCGGCGGTCACGCGTAATTCATCGCTTCCCTGCTCCGAAAATCGAATCACTTCGGGATACCAGAGTTTCGCCGACTGACGGATTCCGGGATTCGGGCTCATGATCCGGTCGGCGATTTGAGAGAGCGCATGCTGCGCCCGGCGCGGATGCAACGTGTCCGCGAAGTAGGAGGCAAGGTCCGCGTCGTTGAGCGGACGCGTGAACGTGGTCATATACCACAGCAGGAACGGCATCAGCACAAACGCGAAAGTAAGAACGAGAATGGCGACAAGCCACTTCTTGGCCATCCCAGGTTTGGGCGGGGCGGTCGGAGATTCCGCGGCATGAGGAATGCTGTTCATCGCACATTCGGCCAAGTTGCCGTTCCATCGTAACTCAAATAACGCAGGTTTTGGTGGCGCCGGCGTCCCGCCGGCGATTTTTGTTTTCCTCGATGCGAGAAGTAAAACCGCCGGCGGGACGCCGGTGCCACAGGGTTGTGCGTGCGATTCTCACGAAATGAAATGACTGGCAAGTTCAGAGTCTTCGACCGGAAATCAAGGAGAAGGATCCCAATAGCTGCGGGCTATGGAAGAGGCGGCGAGTAAATCTGGTAGAGCACCACATAGATCAGCACGCCGGTCACGGAAACGTAGGCCCACAGCGGGAGCGTCCAGCGCGCGATGCGTTTGTGCGCCGGGAAATTGGAACGCAACGCGCGCACAAGCGAGAGAATCACCAGCGGGACGATGACAATCGCCAGGATGGTGTGCGTCGTGAGCATGGTCAAGTAGGCGTAACGCGGCGCGCCCGTCCCCGGAAAATGCACCGGGCCTTGGCCCGAGGCGTACAAGTGGTAGTGATAAGTGAGGTAGGAGATCAAAAAGGCCGCCGAAGTGGCCGTCGCCGCCAGCATGCAGGTTTTGTGCGCCAGGACGCGCTTGGTGCGGATCATGACGTAACCCACTGTGACCAGAATGGCGCTTGTGCCATTGAGGACGGCGTTTAAAGCAGGCGGGGAAATCAATGGGTCCTCTCCGAGTAGCGCAGGCTTCAGCCTGTGGGTTTTGACCACGCTAATAAAAAGCAACCCCACAGGCTGAAGCCTGCGCTACTTACTACTTCGCCGCCGCCGGCGGGCCCGCGGGACTTTCATCCTTGTGGTGTTTTCCGATCCAGCCCTGCTGCTTTGCCTGCACCAGGAGAAGCAGGCTGAAAATCAAAAGGATCATCAGGGCGATGCCGAGCATGAGCAGGCCGTCAATGCCACCAAAAAGATCCCTGGAAAAACCGGCGATGATCCCCAAAATTGAAAGAACGATCATCACCACAGACATAATGGTCAACTCGGCCTCATTTTCCTGTCCGCTCATGGCCTCTCACGTGCGCCCCGCGCGCGCCGAAACTTAACGGGTGAATTTGTCGTAGATCAGCAATCCCAACAGCACCGGCAGGTGAAGCACGGTCGCGTGCATGAGCCACTTGGCGCGAATATTGGTCTTCGACGCCGCGGCCCACAAACACACTTCCACCAGCATGAGCCCAAGAACTACCGCTCCGAAAAAGTAACGCGCCCCGGCAAGTCCCGTCACCGCCGGCAGCAGGCTGACGGGCACGAGCAGCGCGGCGGTCATCAGAATCTCACGAAATGTCCGGGTTCCCTCAGGGTCCACCACCGGAAGCATCTTGATTCCCGCGCGCTTGTAATCCTCGCGATACACCCAGGCGATGGCGTCAAAATGCGGAAATTGCCACAGGAACAGCATGGCGAACAGGAACCAGGCCTCGAGGTTGAGCGTCCCTCTGGCAGCGGCCCAGCCGATCAGCGGCGGGACCGCGCCCGGAAAGGCCCCCACAAATGTGGCCAGCGTGGTGCGGCGCTTCAGCGGCGTGTACGCACAGAGGTATGCAACCGATGTGGCAATGCCCAGCAGGGTGGCGAGCGCGTTGGTGGCCAGAGCGAGATACAGCGCGCCGAATCCGAGCAGGGAGAGCGCAAACCAGAATGCCTCGCGCGGACTCAGTTGCCCGGAAGGCAGCGGGCGTGACGCGGTGCGGCGCATCAATGCGTCGGTATCGCGCTCGAAATAATGGTTCAGGGCCGAGGTCCCCGCGGCAATCAGGGTAGTCCCAAATACGGTGTGCGCCATGCGCAGCCAGTCCAGCGGGCCGCGAGTTCCCAGAGCGTAGCCTGCCACCGTGGTCATCACCACGAGGAAAGAAACGTCGGGCTTGGTCAGCGCCAGATACAGCGCGGGGCGATTCGCCTCTGCCGCAGCCGATCTGGTGGATTGTACAGATTCTCTCATCGGTGTCTCATTCGTTGATCCGTAGACGCTCAATGGGCAACCTGCTGGGAGGCCGATGCGGAGTCCGCTACGGATTCTGCCACGACACTGCCCGCCCTCAGCATGCGATAGCTGATCAAGGAGGTCACCAGCGTCACGGCCAGCACCAGCGCGCCTGTAACCGTGTGCACCACCGTCAGGGCCACCATTACCCCAATCGGCTGCGGAAAGCGCGCACTGTAGAGCCGCGACCAATAGGCGCCCGCCCCCAGCAAAAGTTGCACGCCGATCAAAATGTGCAGATAACGGGCGCAGCTGCGAAGCGCAGGAACGTCCGCAAATCGCCTCTTGAGCGCTCCCGCAGTCATAAAGATCAGGATTGTAACAATGACCGCGCCAATGAGGTGGGGAATAATTCCAAAACCCTTGTGCCGAAACGCCGCGCCGAGAATCAATTGCAGGAAGACGGCAGCGAGCGTCCACACCAACAGCGTTCGAACGCGGGGCGATCCGGGATCATCCATTTCCGCGACCGTGCCGTTCCACCAGGAACTCGTAAAAACGGCGATGGCTACCAGTGTGGAAAAGAAGAGCTGCGCCAAAGTCGCATGCGCGGCGGACACCGGAGGCGGCTGGAACATCCGAACGGTCATGCCGCCGAGAATCCCCTGCGCAATGACCCCGCCAAGGGCCGCCCAGCCCAGCCAGCGCATCCAAGAGCGTTTTTCATCCCGCCACAGCCAGGCGGCGAGTCCGATCGTCAGAAGGCCCACAGACGTCGCGATCAGGCGATGCGTGAATTCGTAGCGAATGCCGCCCACCATGGGTGGGGTCAGTGAACCGTAGGCGAGAGGCCAGTCTGGAATGGATAGCCCGGCGTCGTTCGAAGTAACCAGAGCGCCGGCGATCAGCAGGACAAACGTGCACGACGCTGTGAAAACAGCGTATTTGTGGAGGGCTTTGTTATAAACGGTGTTCATCTGCGTTCGAACGGCGGGGCGAACCTTGGAAGCGCCCTGCCACCTCGGGGTCTCGACCGTTATTCTCCGTGCCCCTCTGTGCCTTCCTCGGTGTTCTCTGTGTTAAGCCTTTAAGGCTTTAACACAGAGAACACCGAGAACTAAGGAGGACGCGGAGACGTATTGTGTTTTAGTCTCCCGCTGCGGCCGCGGCTTTGAATGTGAACGTCACGTTCTTGGTTTCTTTGGGCCCAATCGTGACGGTTTGCGGATCGCTCGAACCATAGAGTTCATGCCAGGCGACCACCGTGTAGGTGCCCGGAGGAAGATTCTTCAGATCGAACTTGCCGTCTTTATCGGTGACCTGGAAATCCGGGTTCGGCATGACGGCCATGTACGCCTTCATCCACGGATGCACGTTGCACTTTACCGGGATGGCGATCTCTTCGCGCGTGAACGATTTCTCAATGGGCGCGGCTCCGGGCGGCTGAGACTCATTCCACTCGCGATTGTCCTTCGGAATTGGGTGGATGTTATGCGTGGTCTGGTCTTTGTTTACGACGTCGATGTTCTGTCCCACCTGCATGGCCACCACATGGGGGTGATACTGGCAGCCCTCTTGCGTGATGGTCACTGCGCCGGACGGGGCCGGGAAGGAATATCCCTCGAGGCCGGCCTTCACGTATACGACAACGTTGGCCAGCGCGCCGCCGTCTCCGGTAACGACTTCCTCGGTCATCGCCGGGCTGGTGCGGCCCTTGGCGCAGGCGGGCTCAGCAGCCATGTTGATGGTTTTCGCTTTTGGCCCGGCGCCATCGAGTTTCACCGATCCTGTGACCTCTCCGGCCGTGGCAGGATCGACCGATTTTCCGGCCGGTGCACCCGCCGCCGGCGCGGCCGTATTGTCCGTTGACTCTTGTTTATTTCCGCCGCAACCGGTGATCGCCAAAGCGAACGCCCCGAGTGCCAGCGGGTATAGCGCAAATCTTGTTTTACTCACGAAGCATTTCCTCCTATTCGAATGCGAAATCTCTCAACCATGATAGCAAGTTTCCTAAGCTCTACTTCCCTGCACCGCCCGAGCCGCCGCCGGAAGGCGTTCTGCCCATGAGCGCGCGTTGTTCCTCGGGGGTCAATTCAAACATATAGCGCACCAGCAGGTTCGCATGATCTCCCGCATATCCCTTAAAACTTGACGGCACGGGGCCTGAGAATACCCAGCGATCGCCGTCGCGTTTGAAAAGGCCGGAAGGCATAGCTGTCCCCGGGGCGATTAACGCCGGATTGGTGATCCAGCGTTCGGTCCAGCCAGGCTGCAATCTTTCTTTGGCGAAGAGGAAATTCGGAGCGATGGCGCTCTTGTCGTGTCCGGGATCGCCCGTCGCGTGGCACTTGAGGCAAGGAGCGGCCGTGCTGGTGAACAGGTCGCGAGCCATTTCTTTTTCCGCCGTGGTAATCGGCTCGATCTTCTGCGGAATGTAGGGCTGCGGCTGGCTGGACATGGCCTGGAAGAACGACACCAGCGTGCGGATCTCGTCGTCGGACAGGAAAAATGTGGGCATGCGGACTTGCAGATAGGAACGCACGCCGTTGCGGTTCACGTCCGTGGTGCTCAGCGCCGGGTTGGCGAGGAACGCCTTGAGCCAGTCGGGACTGACGCGCGCACCTTCGCTCGTCAGCACGGGCGGCAGGTTTTGCTTATTTTCAGCCTGGAACTGAGGCAGGCCCATCAGCACCGAGCGCTGGCCGATTCCGATCTGGTGGCAGCCGATGCAATTGTACTTGGTGACCAGCCACCAGCCTTTTTGGATGGCGGCGCGCTGGTCGGCGGGCTTGTACGTGTATTCCTGCGGCAGGGTCGGATCGGTCGAGCCAAGGAGAAAAGTGGTCAGAGCGTCAATGTCATCCTTAGTAACATTGGGCTTGGGCATGCGCAACCGGTCCATCGGATCGGGTTTGTATTTGCCGCGATCGAAGATGGCCGGATCCGACAGCTTGGTATCGAAGAAGCCCTTCAGGTCATACCACTCGCCTCGGGGGGACTTCTTGCCGTCGGGCTGGACGCCGAGCTTGGCGTCTTCAGTGAGCAGCGCGAAATCCAGGCGCTCAATGGGCTTGCTGCCTTCGTTGGTCAATTCCGTGCCGATGCGGCCTTCGTCCTCGAGGCCGGAAATTTCGTGGCAGCCGGCGCAGCCGTAGTGCTGGATCAACTCCTTGCCGTGCTGCATCGTTTCCGGGCTGGGGTTGTCCATAAAATCCGCTGCGGGAAAGGACGCGTCGGCGTGCTTTTGGGTCTCCAGATAACTGGCGATGTCGCGCGCGTCTTCGACAGTGAGACGCAGGCTGGGCATGACTGTCATTTGCTGCACGATCATCTCGTGCCCGTCGTTCGGGCTGCGCGAGTGATCGAGATCAAACACAAACGGCAAGTTGTGCTTGGCGTAATCCTCGGGGCCGAGGTCCTTGTGCTCGAACGGGCTGTAAGGACGCGTGCGCGTGCGCGGATTCAAGATCCAGCGCACCAGATAATCGTAGTTGTCTTTTTCCCCGACGCGCGACAGGTTCGCGGCGAAATCGCCGCCGACCATGTTCGGGCCTTCGCCGATTGAGTGGCAGGCTTCGCAGCCGCGCTCTTCAAAAAGCACTTTTCCGTTCGCGGCATTTCCCGGCATTTGCTTGGGAAGCTCCGGGCCGGCGATGGCTGAGTTCCAGATGTAGGCGGAGATAGCTTGAATTTCGTCATCCTGCAGGCGGAACTGGGGCATCTTGGTGGTGGGCCGCCATTCGTGCGTGTGCTTCAGCCAGTTGGGAATCCATTCCTTGTGAATCTTCATCCGGACTTCTTTGAGGTCTGGTCCAACCTTCTTGATTTCGCGCAGCAGGTTGGCGGAACGCCGATCGAGCTGTTCGATCTTGGCGTCCATGCCCGACATGGTGACGGTCAGGTTGGTGGCTTCCGTGTAATAGCGGTTGGCGGCCTCGTTGTCGGGAGCGGTGTCGCCTTTCTTGTTCAACTGGGCGATCTGCAAGCGGTCGTCCTGCTTCTGATTGTCAAGCTGCGTGATGGCTTGCCGGGCGCTGACGAGTTCCTCGTCCTGATTATCGAAGCCCTGGAAGCGGTGGCAGCCGATGCAGCCCTTTTCGCGGTACAGCGTTTTGGCGCGGTTCAGGACGGGAGCGTGCTCAGTGACCATGTCGGAAGCGTGGCACTGCTGGCATCCGGCATTAAAATTCTCTTTGTAATAAAGCGGCCAGAGCCAGTGTTCGTAGCGGCCGTGGCCCTTCTCGACGGTGTCCAGAGCGCGGCCATTTCCGCCGTGGCAGGGCGAGCAGCCGAATTTTTCGAGCGGGTGATATTTCATCATGTCCGGATCGGGATGGCTGGTAAACGGCGCGTCGTTGTTCTTGGCCAAGCCCAGGTCCGCTTTGGTGAGCGTCATGGTGACCGGAACGACCAGCGGATCGGTCCCCAGGTGGCAGGATTGGCATCGATCGACAAGGCCCGCGCCGCCAAGATTGTTGAGGGACGTCCCCGTTGGATTCACGTTGATCTGGCGAATGTGAATGTCCAGACTCTTCATGCTCTGGCTGAGCGAAAACAAATCCTTGGAGGCCAGGCCGGGGAGTTGCTCCTTCACATATTCGTTCAGCTTGTCTTGCGCGTCCTTGGCGGGCTGATCGACATCGCCGCGCTGGGCGACGAGTTTGGCCTTGGCTTGCATGATCGAAACGAACAGGCCGTTGAGCTTGTCGTAATTAAATTTATCCTGTTCGATCTTGCCGCCCTCGACCGGCCACGCCACGTCAAAAGTTTGCGCCTTGGCGTCGTTCAGTTCCTTGAGCTTGGATTCCTTGCCGCTCTTGTCTTTCTCGCTGATTTGCTCGAGTTGATAAGTAAGGGAGCCGACCAGGCCGCGCGAAGTGGTGAAAGAGTCCGTCATGGCCGCGCGCTGGCGGTCCAGCAAATCGATTTGCTGGCCGATTTCCTGGTCCTTGGCGCGAGCGGCGTCCGTGGCGGCTTTCACGTCGGCCAGAAGTTTCAAGTATTCCGGCGTGGCGTAGAATTTCTGTTCGTCGGCCCGGCGCTGCTTGTACTCCTTGTCCAGGTAATTGGAATACGCGCTGGAAAATTCGGCCTGATACTTGCGCCACGGGCGCAAGCCGTAGAATTCATCGTAGAGCGACCAGGAAACGGTCAGCATCAGGACGAATACGGAAATCAGGACCAGCCCGGCCATCGGCCGGCTTGTAACCGGATCATCAGGAGGAAGCTGCTCAGGCACCCCGTGCCTCCTTAATTTTATTCACGATCATCAGATACTGAACCACGGCGTCACCCACACGTACTTGATGCGCAGCAATAAGCGAAGCAGGATTTTCACCGGCAGGCTCAGCATCAGGATCAAAAACAGTTCCATGGTCATCATTTGCAAAAGCGTCATGCGCTTGAAAATCTTTTTGCTGAAATCCGTCAGCAGCAACATGCGGTGCACCAGGTATCCCGCGACGATGAAGTAGAGCGCCAGCGGGAAAATCCCGAAGATGATGCGCGCCAGGATCGGCGCGTAGCTGGCATTCGCGGCCGGCATGAAGTGCACGATCCACGACCCGTTGATCCCGAAAATCTGATCGACGTTCCGATTCACTGCGAACTCTACCCGCTGCGCGTCCCATGTTTGCCCTGGCCAGAACCACATCCAGCCAGGGCCTCGTATGAAGGTCCCGATTACAATCATTAAGACCCATAAGCCAATAAATCCGAACAGGAACGTCCAGATGGCGAATTTCCGCTGCTTGTAGGTGTAGTAGCCGTTGCCAAGAGGATTAGCGTCAATGTACGGCACCACCATCAGGCCGACGATGATCAGCGTCGGCATGATTACCCCGGCAATCCACGGATCAAAATAGACGAGCATCTCCTGCAGGCCCAGGAAATACCACGGGGCTTTCGCAGGATTCATGGTCACGTTTGGATTGGACGGCTCTTCGAGCGGCGCGCTCAGCGTGATGGACCAGACCATCAGCAGCGCCGTGACCAGGACGGCCGCGACCAGTTCCACTCGCATCAGGTACGGCCAAGTGTGAACTTCGCGCTCCCACTTGGGATTCCACGGCTCGGTCTTGCGGTGCTCGGTTTTCGCAAGGGCCGGGTCGGCAGAAAGCTTGTCAATCAGGCGATCGTTCGCCAGCGCCTGG
>Ga0210401_10002669_pt1 | contig 19585 bp, 27 predicted proteins | sample IncBWH32MmetaG_FD_150866 | JGI IMG/M metagenome (GOLD analysis project Ga0210401, IMG submission 150866) | Forest soil microbial communities from Barre Woods Harvard Forest LTER site, Petersham, Massachusetts, United States - Inc-BW-H-32-M | ecosystem: Environmental > Terrestrial > Soil >... | reverse complement strand
ACCTGTGAATAGGTTGCAATACCGCTCGGATCGTCATCGGCAGCGCCAGTGATCAGACCAGGACCAAGACGTAGCAAAACGGTCGCAGGGACGTCGGGCATCCGGTTCTGAATAACGTCAGCTCTCACCGACGATTCAGACACGCAATTCTCCATAAAAGTGATGGAGGGTCGATGTTGTAAACCGACGACGGACTGCGGCCGTGGAAACAATAAGAGAACGGATTTCAGGATGCTTCAGCTTCTTTTTCATTTTATTGTCGGCGGACTCATCGTTTCGCTGTTCGCGGCCCTAGGGAACATTCACATGGGCCAGCCCTAAATCACACACTGAGGAAATTGTTTCCCTTTGGGTCAAGGGTTTGCTCACCAGGTGTTCGGCAGTACCCGTCGGCAGGCAACCGAGGTGGCGTCTTGTTATTACGAACACGCTCCACTCGGTCGCACCGCGTTTCCAGTCTCCTGTGTGGGCAAAGTCTGCGGATTAGGCACGGTGTACGGCGTCGTCCCGGCCAGTGTCGTGACGCATTCGGCCAGGATCTGGGGCAGAGGCGGCACCGGTGACGGCAAATTGTTCGGCAGGGATCTATCCGTCTTCGCGAAATTGAACGCGCTCGTCATATCGCCGACCGTCGCGCGCCGCCACGCGCTCAAGTTCGGCACTTCCGCGCCGAATCGGGTCTCCAGGAATTGAAGCACCGAAGTGTGATCGAACAAATCCGACGACACGAACCCGCCTCGGCTGAATGGAGAAATTATCATCATAGGGACCCGAAATCCCAATCCGATTGGCCCAGATATCGGCGGAGTTCCTATTGCTGTCGGGTCTGGTACCGCCGGTGCGGTGACGTATTCCCCCGGCGTTCCCGGAGGCGCGGTCACCGGCGGGACGTGATCGAAAAAGCCACCGTTCTCGTCATATGTCGCGAATAACACCGTCTTAGCCCATTGCGCCTGATTCGCGCTGAGAGCCGTAACGATTGCTGACAATGTTATCTCACCAAAAAGACTTGGCGCGGGCGGGTGGTCCGAATCCACTATCGAAGCGATTATCCACGATACTTGCGGTAGTGTCCCATTCACAGCATCGTTCAGAAAATCCAACGGAAAGTTTGGCAGGAATGCGCTTTGATACAGCGGCGATGTGGGATCTTGAAAATTCTTGAAGTAGGACAACACGTTGTCAGAGAAAACGGTGTTCAGAATATTCTGGTCGGGTGAAGTATAGGCCTTCCAGGAGATTCCGCGAGCCTGCAGTTGCTCGGGCATGGTCGTGTAGGTTAGCTTTCCGAAAAAATTCGATCGGCTCAGCCCGAGCGTTTGCAGCAATGGCCCGCCATTTTTGCCATCCGGGTCGATCGAAGCCGCCATGGTGTACAGGCGGTTTGGATCGGTGGGCCCTATCACGGAGCAGAAATAGTTGTCGCAGATCGTGAACCCATCGGCTATCGCATAGTAATAAGGAATATCCAGCCGATTGTAATAGCCCATGGTCAATATGGCGTCATTTGGCACGGCCAGACGCGACGTAACAAAGCCGCTCATCGCTCCATTATTCCAACTCTGGTGCTGTGGCACCCAATCATGTGTGATGTCGTGGGTACATGCCGCATTTGTAGTGCTTGTGTCCAAATGAAACGGCTGCAAGATTCCCGTGGGTGGATTTCCGGTGTTAGCCGGATCTGGTTGTGCGAAGGCGGGACTTTTATCCGAAAATCCACGCACGCCGCGGTAGCTGCCGAAATAGTGATCGAACGACCGGTTCTCTTGAATGAGGATCACTACGTGCTCAATATCCGTTAACTTCGCGCATGCCGGTGTAGGAGTATTTCCGCCGCCGTCACCACCACGCCCACTTCCGCAACCCGGCAAGAGCGCTGCAACAATCTCTGCCGCAGCCGTGGCCGCGCTAATTTTCAATATTTCTCTACGCGTAACATTCCGGGTAGTCACAGAGGCCTTCTGATTGACGATTCGGTTGAAGACCGACGATCCATCCCGTACATCGTAGAATCGCACATTTGCCTCTCAACTTCTCGCACGATGGGCTTCCATGGGGAGCTTGAATTGTGGGCCTTTGTGGACAGCGTGATCCTTTAACAGCTGGAAGTTGCCACGCTGCGAAAATGTAGTCGTCTGCTCGTAGACCGAGCCGTCGGTAAATTTAAGTTGAGTCGAGTCGCCATCGGCGACAGGCTTGCCATCTGACGTCCGCAGCACGAGGAAGCCGTGACGAACGCCTCCACGGTAGCGGACCTGCACGGATCGGGCCGGCGGCGCAGTAGGCAGAAGGGGACTCGCTATTAACAGAGCGATCCGTATCACATTCTCGAAGCTGCTATGGATCCATTCGAACATTGGCAACGCAACATGTCGCAGAAGGCATTGGAACGAATCTAAATGCGAGCGAAAGACCTATGAATCCGTATTTCCCTGTATATTTCATTCTTCACCCCACTATGACGGGCATGGGAAGCGGGAGAGTAATCTAGCCACAAGTGGACTACAACGGATGACCTACAGCCATCCCGACGTGAAAGTTAACTTGGTGCGACCGGAGGCCAACCCAGCTTGCGAAATCTGATAGTCTCCAGAGCCGCCTTTGCGACGGCCAACTCGGTAAGTTCTTCGCGGTGATCGGGGGCGTTTAGAAGCTGTCGGGAGCGTTCGGTCATTGCCAGCTCTGCGGCGAGAAGCAGTAGCGCGACCTTCGCTCTATCGGATTCCATGAATGCTTGCGTGTACAGTTCTTTCCACAACGGCTGATCGGACTCCCCCACGGCCCCTCCTATATTGAAACATGGGATTCGCGAACAAGTACTTTGCCGATATTATTTTCGTCGTAGGAGATTTTGGAATAGGGATTAGGGTGGTTTTTGGCTTGGGGATTCCCGTAGGGGGCAAGTTATCAGAGCTCCTGGTGCGACTGAAAAGCTTGCGGAAACCAAGAAACCCATGGACCAGATGCGCCCGAATTTCCCATTGCTTGGCAACTCCAGGTGCTAGAATCCCGACGAATTCATATGGACCGCGAATATGATCTATTCGAAAGTGTGCCGGACGGCTCTGCACTTTGGCGTCACACGATCACTGGCCACGAGGCAATTAAAGGGCTGCGAGAATTGTCCGCGCAGACTGCGAATGAAGTGCGTCTCATGCACCTGCCGAGCAATACGCTCATAGCTGCGATGACAGGGTTTGAGCAGTTCTCTCTAATTCCTGTTGGCTCAATTGAACTGGCTCTGCGACACGAAACGATTGTACGCAGGTTTACCCCTGCATTCGTTTTGTTGGAATTGAAAACGCTCCCGATCGTACCGAAAGAGAGAAAAAATTTCAGGAAGTATAAACTAGGCAGCAGGGTCGAAAACCAATCGGGCGGCCTGTAGACGCTGTTGCTCCACTTGTGACTCTTGCGTGGCCGCCCGTGTTGCGAGCCGCAGAAAGTCCGTTCCCCGCAACCTTTCGTCCGTCGCGGCGACTACGGCGAGGGCCTGCCACAACGCCCATTTCCCATGAATTCCGAGTTGCAGGAATTCCAGCGCTTCAAATGTGTCAAAGCCGCTTGGGCTCCGCCCTCCCAATTTGACCCGACTGACCTTTTCGCTCAACCAGCCGGTCAACTCTTTGAACGCGCTGGAACCGATGCCAACCCGCTCTATCAGCGCGCGCAGCACGTCGCGGTCTGCCTCGATGTCGGCGAGTAGACTTTTTGCAAATTGACCGAGCAGCTCGCCCTCGTTGTGCCGCTGCAGCGATTTCAAGAGATCGATGGCAAGGGCTGCACCGGCAAGATGATCGTTCAGATAAGTAGCTAGCGGGTCGCTCATTGAAATTGTCCCTACGTTACTTTGTGGATTTTTTCCGATTCCTTCGTTGGAAACCTGCGGCTTGGCCGTTCCGCTTCGATGCTCTTGAAGAGGTACGTCGATGGCTATTGGATGCGAGATTGTGCTTAGCGGCGCGCTTGCGACGCGACGGCCGCCGGTGTGACTTGCGTGGCGACGGACTTACCTTCGCTGCCACAGCCCCGAGCGTCGCGCCAATCGAGCGGGCCACGGTAACGAGCAAATCTTGGGTCGTTGCTGCCGGTTTGCGTCTATTGATTTTCATGGTTTTTCCTAAAGGTCCGTGTCTCCTCGGGTTAGTTAAAATGCCTCCGCTTCTTCTCAACATCCGCTCTACTCACCACCTTGTTACGACGCCGAGCTCTTCGCCTCACGATAGGCTTGTTCCCCAACGTCGGTCGCCCTCTTCACTTGACCCTTTAACTCGTCAATGCTGTCCTGCGCGCGCTGTTTCAATTGTTGGCCGGCAGCGATTGCTCCCTCCAAGTTGTCTTTGGCGCTTTCCACGATCAGATCGCGGGTGTCTGTCCCTGATCGGGGAGCAAGAAGAATCCCAACAGCAGCGCCGACGCCAAGCCCGATAGCGAATGCCGGAACCGATTTTATCCAACTGTCTCTTCCGCCCATCATGTCCTCCGTTTTGTTATGAGTTCTTGCCCATTTGCTGTCGCTTCAACGGCCCCTCTCATCTGTAAAACGGACGGGTTACGTTGGACTCATAACTACTATGACTGACTCGCGAGGACCATACTGTGAAGCGGGTAGAGAGGAACAGTTAACGATGTAGCTTCCCCAAAACTGACCCCGCAGCTATTAAATCAACGAGGGCTTATCATGCTTCTAGCCGACTCTCTGACAGTTTATTTCGTTCAGGCTGCTCGGTCGCAACGCGACCCTCACTATGAAGAAGACCGAGATCCCCCAGGTTCCTTCCTATCCGTTTCCTTTCAATACGCTGTCCTATGTGTCACGCCAACCCAAACGAGGTCTGCGAGACTGTATCGAGGGGCGCGCTCGAACTTGTGCATATCGCCCGAATCAAAGCTACTGCGAAATTGGATGAATCACGAAAAAACAGGAAGAAATGATCTAGCGGATCCGCTGGTACAGCCGACATTTACGCGATAAACCTTCCTAGCTTCGTAGAGCCTTCGCGGTATGGTCAACGTCTTATTGCTGTGCTAAAAACGACCGTAAGGCCAAGGTCATTTCGCCCTCGCCGAAGGCAGCATGGCTAGGACGATACTGGTGGCCGATGACAGTCCACTGATGCGCAAGATTCTCTGTGAGATTTTTGAAGCCGAGGAAGATTACGACATCTGCGCGGAAGCAACCAACGGTCAAGAAGCGATTGATCTCGCCCTGCAGCACCGGCCTGAACTCATCATCCTCGATTTATCCATGCCGGTAATGAACGGCGTAGAAGCGTCCAGAGAGTTGAAGAGGATAATGCCCACCGTCCCGATAATTCTGTTCACTCTGTACGCCGACATTGAAAACGAGGCACTCGCTGCTGATCTTCTGGTGGATAAAGTAGTATCAAAGGGTGAGGCTCAGAATCTCATCGGACACGTAAGGTCACTCATTCCGGTCTAGCTCTGCGAAGTCGCCCGCTCTTTCTTGAGAATCTCCTCTGCCTTCATTTCCCCTTCCTCAGTGAGCGGCAGCGTGACCAGAACAGAGGTGCCGTTCCCGTTGGAATGAATTTCCAACGTACCGCCAATTTGTCTCACTCTTTCCAGCATTCCGCGCAAACCCACCCCCGCACTCGAACTGGAGGCAATCTTCGACTGAATTTCCTGATTGATCCCTCGGCCCTGGTCTTTCACTTCCATCTTGATTTCTGCAGGCGTCCGCCACAGCCTCACCAGCGCGGTCGAACTTCCAGAATGGCGATGAATATTCGTCAGGCATTCTTGTGCAATCCGGAATAGACACAGTTCATACTCCTGCGGCAGCCGTCCCAAATCGACCGGAAGTTCCACGTTCGCGGCGATCTTGCTACGTTCGGCGAATCCGTCTACGTACCACTTCAATGCGGATTGCAGGCCCATCTCATCCAGCAAAGGGGGATGAAGCAAATAGGACACCGTGCGTATGTCCGTCGCAACGTTTTCAATCAGTTTGCAGTTCTCTTCGATACATCGTGCCGCATCCGGGCTCAGATTCTGTTTCTCTCGGGCTACTCTTGAAGCATTAATGCCGATAGCAGCGAGCAGTTGCCCCACACCGTCATGCAATTCCCTGGCTATGCGCCTTCTTTCTTGATCTTGAAGTTGAAGAAGACGTGCAGAAAACTCGCTTTCCTTGATTGCCTGTTCAGCTTGTTTATGCTGAGTGATGTCAGTGTTCGTTTCGAGAATGGACTCGGGGTACCCGAGGGTATCCCGATCGAGCACCCAACGGCTGACCACTACGATTTCAGTGCCGTCTTTCTTTAGATGAACCAGCTCGCCAGTCCAGCGGTCATCGCGGTGCAATTGTTTCTTGATACTTTCCAGTGGCTCGGGGAATTTTGTGCGCAGGAGCTCATGAGTGACGCGACCCTGCGCTTCTTCGCTCGTGTAGCCATACAGCCGCCATGCACCCTTGTTCCAATACGTGATACGGTCGGCTGCATCGCGAACGAAAATAGCGTCACCGCTCAGGTCCAGTAGCCGCGCTTGTTCCGCCAGGGCGCGCTCCGCGCGTTTGCGTTCAGTAATGTCCCGCGCGACCTTTGATGCCCCAATCACAGAGCCTGCGGCATCCCTTAGCGGCGAAATAGTGAGAGAGACGTCGAGCCTCGTCCCATCTTTACGCACGCGGACTGTTTCGAAATGATCGACGCGCTCACCGCGCCGAAGCCGCTCTAGAATCGTTACTTCCTCGCGTCGACGATCGGGCGGGACTATAAGTGCAATGTGCTGGCCGATGGCTTCCCCTGCAGTGTATCCGAACAACCGCTCTGCGCTTCTATTCCAGCTAGTGATAGTGCCATCCAGATTTTTGCTGACGATCGCATCGTCCGAGCAATCTACGATAGCAGCTAGCAGACCGCTCGTCCTTTGCGCTTGCCTTCGTTCATTGAGGTCATAAAAGAAGTTCACGACGCCGACAATCGCGTCGTCCTTGTCTCGAATCGGATCAATGTGCACCGAAACCGAAACACGGCTTCCATCGGGCTTCTCGATGACGACTTCCTCCTCGTGAACCGAGACCCCGGTTCTTAACGCGAGAGCCACAGGGGTATCGCAATGGGCCATCTGGGCACCATTGGCATGGTAAAGCTTATACGCTCCGCAAAAGCGTTCATCCGTGTCACCAACGACGGGCGCTCGCCCCCAAAGTTTGGCGGCTCGCGAGTTAAACCAGACGATTACTCCATCGGGCGCTCGGACCGCATATGCGGCCATAGGCAAAAGCTCAATCAGAAAGGTTTTGTCACCAAGACTGAGAAGGTCGGGAGCGGCAGGCGGTTTTACCATGATGTGGGCTCCGGTCTTTGCTGGCATTCCCTGCATCTTTGCATATATAACGCCGACACGAGAAAAAGCCAAGTCTGTCGGCCGCTTGAGGGAGGATCACGCTGTGTCCAGTAGTCCGTATGGGAAAAAGACAGCGGAGCCACAAACGAGGGTCTTACCCAAGCCTGGGAAGCGCGCGCGGGAAAAATTTCGGACCTAGTCCCAGGTGTCATCCATCCGAGCTTCGATACAAGTCACGCGCCGTCCTCCGAACACAGTTTTGGGAGAGGCAACGCATTTAATAATGGAGTGACCGGAAAAGTGCGGTGCGGGATTTCACGGAAGCGCGACGACGTCCCGGTCCGCCGTTTATCTGCATATCGCAGGCGCGCTCCTGCATTCTAATTCAAGTTTCCAGCCTTTGTGGGCTTCAAGACCAGAGCGTGATGCACACATTTTTTTCAACGTGGGGTTCACGTCCCAGAATTTTCGGTTGAGCCAAGTTTCTCTACGTGTGTGCTACTTCTGGTCGTCGTCCTTCCGAATGGACGAAGGGAATCCCCTGCCTAGTGAGCACGGGCTCTGCCGACGTCCGTTGGTTCAAAGCAGGTCTCTGCAACCAGAAACTATTCTGCCCTTGTGAGTTATGAATACCCCGCAACCATCCGAATTGACAAGGGTGAGAGCCGAACACCTGTCGGTCACCTAAGAGATCGCGGGTTCGTCGTGTAATTCCTTGGAGCACAGCGCGACCCAATGTTGACCGCTGCTGGGAAAGGGCAGGGGCCTTGGCCTCTGCGTTTCAATCCACAACTCCACTCACAATTCTTGTCGCTTTGTATGACTTGCGCTGCGTTAGGCAGTCCCCGCGTGCTTGTAAGTTGTTGTAAAACCATTTCACGCAGCGCTGTCACCTCAGAGGTCGCCAGTTCGAGTCTCGTCGTCCGCGCCATAACCTCTTAAGGAGTTATCGGACGTGAACACCCAAAACTCCGCTCCCTTTCAGACTAAAGACGTAAGAAACGTTCCGTCTGTCCCTGGCTATCCGAGTGAGAATGCTTACGGTGCTTCCGTCATGCGCGTCCATGAGCCGTTTTCACCCTGATTTTCCGGTGTGGCATTGGGATTGTCGTAGGTGCGGTAGTTGCCGAAGCCGTCGGTGAAGTGATTGTAGCCACCCGAGTTGTCGAGCTGCTTGGTACCTCCGGCGCTGGGATCGTTGAGCGTATCGACACCGCGGATGAGATCACTGAAATGGTCCGAGGAACTGCGGCCCCCTTCATCGCGCAGAAGACCGTCTACTCCCCCTCCTGACGATCCGCCGCCTCCGCCGCTGTCGCGCATCGCAACTTCCTGACGTCCAATGTTGTCTAGGAATTTCTCATTGTTCCTCACCGCCTGATCCGAGATGGCGTCAGCCGCGCGAATCTGGTCCCAGCCTTGCTGGAGCTTCTGGTTGAACATCTGGACCAAGGTGGCTTCGATGGCCCGATAGCGCGCCGTCCACTGCGGGTCATATTGGACAGACTTGGCGATCAAACAATAGATCGGCATGCGCTTGTCGAGCGTGCCGGCGGGCGCGCGGAAACTTTGCAGTGCCTGAAATCCCCAGTTGGTCTGTACCAGCTGATTCGCGGCCATTGCCTGGTGACCTGCCTGTACTGCCTGGGTTCCTGCTTTATTTAGATAGTAAACGCCAAAGAAGGCTTCCTCGACGGGTTTGCCGTTTAAGTCGTAACCGATTTTTATGGCGACGCCGTGCTGGTTGGGCGAGGGGTCGAGACGCAGTGCCTTTGCCAGGTCAGGCAGATCCTGTTGTCCAATCCATTTGAGATTGGTTACATCGCTGCGAACCTTTTTGATGAACAAGGCCATCGCTTGCAGGGAAGGAAGCGGCGCCAGGTTAATTTGGCCCGTGGGCGTACGATCGCCAGGCTTGGAAGCCTTTACGTATTGCCGGTATTGGGGCGCCACGTCGACGTTTGACAGCCGCAATGACTCGTATTGGAAGTAGGCCTCGTCATTGGCGGGATTTTCGGCATGCCAGGAAGGGTTAACAGGGACCTCGATCCACCCATAGTGCCACTCAATTTTGCCCTCGAAGTGCCAGCTTTCTGGAAGGCGAATGGTTACCGCCTTTATGCCGCCCTGCTGGGCGTCGACGAGTGTGCGCTTGACGAAGCGTTCGCCGGCGACGGTGACTGGTTCCGCTGCGGCTTTGGATGCAGGAGCCGATTTAGCCTTGGAGTCTGGGGCGGAAACGCGCGTCCCAGCAGCGGAGCCGGGCGGGGTAGCGGGCGAACCGTCCGAGCTCGGCGCAGAACTACTGCTCGGGTTTACAGTCAGCCCTGCGGCTTGTTTGCACCGATCGGACAGCGAGTCCTTGTGTTCCCTGAGGCAGGCTACGATTCGGCCCCCACCGGGTTGCACTCCCGCGCACAGCTTCTTTGCATCCTCAGCGCAGGCGGCTTGAATCGCAGCAAGTGACTGCTGATCACCCGCCTGTGCAGATTGCGCCGCTCTGGCGGGGGGAACGGAGGAAACAGTCAGCGACACCAGAAGGCAAGACGCATTAGCGATTCGTCTCACTTTCATATCGACCTCTCTTGACTGAAGTGCTCGTGAAAGTTGCGGGACTTGGAGTTCCGAGCATAACATCACCGATTCCGCTGTTCAGAGTTAATCGTCGGCGACTGCTCCTAGGCCGATTCCGATAAACGCTGCTGCGCTCCGGATTCCACTGAGACAGCGTATTTGTACCAGCGACCTAAGAAAATAAACCTGATGAATTCGTTGCGTCGACCGTTTAGAGTGGCCGCAGAAAATACGAGCTGGAAGAACAGCGATATCGACCGAGGACGGGTGTCGCGGACGAACGGATCGCCAGATGGGCCGGACATTCGGTAGGCACCGACGTCGGGCGCGAATCGGTTCCGGCCGCAAAGATCGACCTCAGCAAGATGTCCGATGTCGAACTGTTGGCTGTTCTCTTCGATCGGTTTCACCGATTGATTTTGAATCTTACTGCACGAATCGTCCGCGACCGCACCGAGGACTGATGCAAGAGGTGTTCTTCGAAGTATTCCGGACCGTGGGCCGTTTCGATCCTGTAAGCTAGCCGTTGCTCTGGGGGCGTGTTTGAGGTTGTGGCTCCGTTCTGGCCCTAGAGTGCTTCACGAGAATGCCATTTTGAAGTCGAAGGAGCTTACACTCGTCTCTCCTCACTGCGCGATGATCGTGCCGGTCATCTTCGGGTGAACCGAACAGAAGTAGGAATACCTTCCGGGTTTGGCGAACGTATAGGAGAACTTTTCGTCGGTATCCATAGCTTTGGACTTGAACATCTTCGGATCATCCGCGCTGACAACCGTATGCGGAATATCGTCGCGGTTGGTCCAAGTAACCGTCGTTCCCACGGGCACCGTGAGCACCGCTGGTGTAAAACTGAAGTTATCGATCTTCACTTCCGTAGTTGCTGGCTGCTGAGTATTTGCCCCAACTTTCGGCGATCCTGCCAATAGCAGCCCCAACGCGACGATAACCGCCGTCGTCAAACCGGCAATCCACGCTCTTCTCGTCTTCATCTTTGTTTCCTCTGTAATTTTGACAAAATTGATTTCTAACCTACGCGCGATCTTCCTGCTTTATGCCAGCGTTGAGTCCACTACCCCCAGTGCGTGCTGGCCCTGGATGTAATTCACATCGGTAATTCCCAACACGCTCCTTAACTGCTCTGCCGGCACCTTCATCGGTCCCGGAGAATCAGCCTTGCCGGGCTGAGGCTGCGGGAATGCCGTCGACATCGCCGTATGGAACGTAACGTTGCCTTCGACCTTCTGCATCGTCTGGTGAATGTGCCCGTTCAGCACGGTCACTGAGCCGAACTTTTTCAGGTAAGCCAAGGCTTGGGCGCTGTCTTCCGTGCCCCAGCCCCATTCCGGATACACCGACCACAAGGGGATGTGAGCGAACACCACGATGGGTGTACTCGAACTCAGATGCTCAACGTCCTCCTCCATCCACTCGAGCTGTTCGTGGCCCAGCGTGCCCAGTCCCCCAGCTTTCAGATTCAGCACGTTCACCAGACCGATGAAGTGCACGCCTTTCTTGTCAAAGCTGTACCACCCCGCTCCCTTGCTGCCTTTTCCGTAGCGCTCCAGGAATTGCTTGCCATCATCGTTCAGCAGGTCATGCTCGCCCGGCACGTAGAACACATCTTTTGCGCTCGCACCTTTCAAGATCTGATCGACGGTGTCGAACTCTTCCGGTTTTGAAAGATGGCTGATGTCACCCGTATGCAGCATGAATTCCGGTGGCGTTGCCAGACCATTAATCTTGTCGATTGCGGCTTTTAGTGTTCCGGCGACATCCGGATTGGCCGGTTTGTTGAATCCCATGTGGCTGTCGCTGATCTGCACAAAGCTCAGCTCGCCCGCCATTTTCTTAGGGTCCAATTCTGCCATCCGGCTCATGCTGAAGGACTTCAGCACGCCTCCCTGCATCACGCAGAGTGCGCCAGTACCGGCCCATGCCATGCACTTCAAAAAACCACGCCGGTCCACTCCATCATTATTGTGATCGTGTAAAATCTGATCTTTGGTCTTCTCGCCCATAAGTTCTCCGTGATTTCATCCTGTTTCCCAGCCATCGCACAGTTGTTCGGCTGCATTCCTCGGTACGAGCGGCGCGGTACAGAATTCGGAGGGTAACCGCGCCGCTCTCAGGCTTGCTCCGTTTTGCTATACCGCAGACCCGCGCTTTTTATTCCAGCACAATCGGCGCTAGCTCTTTTTTTTTCATCAAACAAAAAGCAAGAACGGGAATAAAACTACCCCTCGAGCGGTTACTACGAATGAATAGTCCTGTCCAAGGGAAGGTTCGAACGTGCTGGACCCGCCGGATCAAATGCGGTTCGAGACACTCGTCCTGCCGCATCTCGACGCCGCCTTTAATCTGGCGCGTTGGTTGTTGCGTAGCGGCACCGATGCCGAAGATGCCGCGCAAGAGGCCATGCTACGTGCATATCGTTTCTTCCATGGTTTTCGTGGAGGGGACGTACGCGCCTGGTTGCTGCAGATCGTGCGCAACACTTGTTTCACCTGGATGGAGAAGAATCGTCACGGGAAAGACACGAGCGAGTTCGATGAAGCGTTGCACGGCCCCGTAGGCCCAACGCCCGAGTCGCTTGCTATCGCTGCGGATAACCGCGGGCGGCTTACCCAGGCTCTGGAGTCTTTGCCGTCCCGCTTCCGGGAGGTAATCGTGCTCCGCGAGCTCGAAGGTTGTTCTTACAAGGAGATCGCCACCATTACTTCGATTCCGATTGGCACAGTCATGTCCACGCTTTCCCGCGCCCGCCGACAGCTTCAGCTTGCGCTTAATAACCCTGCCAAAAAGGAGGCCATCCGTGAGCTGTAACCGCGCTGGCACCGTTCTCCATGGTTACTTCGACTGCGAATTGGATATCCTCGATGCCTCCGAATTCGAACGCCATCTCGAGCATTGCTCCGATTGTGTTAACGCGCTTGAGGCTCTGCAGTTTTTGCGCTCGTCCATGAACCTTACGCAACTCTACGAGAAGGCTCCGGCCCCTTTTCGTAAGAAAGTTCTCGCTAGCCTCGGTTCTGGGCGCTCTGTCGCAGCTTCTTTTCCATCTCGCACTGTTTGGAGTTGGCTCGCAGCGGCGGCGGCAATTCTTGTGACTGTATATCTGGGCGTGCAACTTGGCACCTCTCAACGCGCGGGTGACTACGGAACGGAGCTTGCCGCGGAGATTGTCGATGCCCATTTGAGGTCGCTGCAACCCGGGCATCTCGTCGATGTCGTCTCCACCGATCAACACACGGTCAAGCCATGGTTCGACGGCAAACTGGATTTCTCTCCTCCGGTCCACGATTTTGCCGATCAGGGATTTCCATTGCAGGGCGGCCGCATCGACGTCGTTCACGGCCGCACCGTGGCAGCCGTGGTCTATGCCCGGCGCAAGCACTTCGTGAACGTCTTCATCTGGCCCACGAACGAAAAAAACAGTGCTCCGAGTTCCGGCGCACGACAAGGCTATCAGTGGACCGAATGGCGTAAGGGAGGGATGGAATTCTGCGCCGTTTCCGACGCCGCGCCTTCGGCCCTTGAGCAGCTTCGGAGTTTGCTGACAAGTAACTAAGCTAGAGGCCGCTCCTACTCTGGGAATCCGGCAAATGGTTCTGTGCACTGCTCCTTTGTTCAAGGAATCGCCGAGCTTCAGTGCGCACAGCGATACAAAATTGACGGTTTGATTTTCAAATAGGTTGTTCCATTTCGAAACCCTACCAAACGGTGTTCTGCGCCGGCGCGATTGGCCAGCGCTGTTCTGCGCAAACAGCTCGTCACCGGTGTTCAGGCGTCGCGCGCAGACATGCGTGAAACACCGATCGGGACCTATCGGTGACAAAAGCTTTACACCCTTTTTGCAATCCGGCAGCGGGCGAGTGTGTCTTATCAATGCGCCTGCAGGTCTTGAAGGCGATTCTGCTAAGTGCGGTTCGGTCGGAATAAAAGTTTCGAAGCGGTGGTTATCTCAAAGGAATGGATGTGAATTGCGAGCTCAGCAGGCCGCAATACAAAAAGGAGCTGTTATGAAGAAAGTCACAATCGTCAAGAGTTTCATCACCGTAGTGTTTTTATTAGCGTTCCTGATCGTCCTGCCTTCTGCACGAGCAGATCAGTCAGATCATGCTACTAAAGTCACCTTCAGCCAAGCGGTTCAGCTTCCCGGACGCGTCCTGCCTGCGGGAACCTACTGGTTCATCCTACCTCGGGATGGGAGCCAACATTTCATTGTCCGTATCTTCAACTCGGATCGAACAGCGTTGATTACGACCCTCTACACGATTAACGCTGATCGTGTGGTGCCAACCGACCACACCGCGTTCACGCTCGCGGAGCGTGGATCCGAGCAACCTGAGGCGATCGTGAAATGGTTCTATCCGGGTGAAACGTCGGGACATGAATTTCTATACCCGAAGCAGTTGGAGAAGGAACTGGCCAAGGACAAGCAGGACACCGTCGACGCCGGAGACTAATTCTCGGCTTGATACGGCGTCAACTGGGCGGCGGTGAGATTCAAGCGCCGCCGGCCTAGTTGGCATGGGCGGCTGAGGAGCACGCATCAGGATCGCAAATCAACACCCGGCTCGTTTAACCGACTTCTTCAAAGAGGGAAACCGATACGGCGTACAGGGTCTTTAAAACGCGGGTCCGAGCGGAGAGGATCAAAGCCCGGCCGCAGCAGGACACCTGGATTGAATCGCTCTTCATATCCTTTTTCTAGGCAATTCATTGCTTGATCGTTATCCCCGAGAGCTGGTACGACTGCTTTCTGTTTTGAGAAACCCGAGGAGTTCGAATTCGAGGCGGGACAGTTTTTCAACTTTATTTTGCTGAGCCCGGGCCAAACGGATCTGGAAGGCAACACTCGCGCTCTCTCCATCGCCAGCGCACCGCATGAACGAAATCTGATAGTGGCCATGCGCCTGCGCACCACCGTTTTCAAACGCACTCTCAATTCGTTGCCCCTAGGTAGCGAGCTTCTTCTCCAGGGTCCCTTCGGTTGGATGACGCTCGCGCACAACTCCACGCGCCCCGCGGTTCTCTTGACGGGCGGGATCGGCATCACACCTTTCCGCAGCCTGGTCTGGAGCGAGGCGGAATCGCTGTCTGCTCAGCAACGACCTTGAGGGGACGGAATGTAGCGGCTCTAGGAAATCTCCGCTCGCGTGGGAGACGTGGTCAACAGGGGAATAATCTGTGGAAACCGGCGGTCATAATGGATGAAAGCACTGGAGGAAGCATGAGAGCGAACGTCAGTTTCGGCATGGCGGGAGAAACGATTCTCCGGCACGGACTTGAGCAGAAAATTGGCGAGCCCCGCCATGCGGGCCCGATACTTTGCGCGGATCTGACGATGCGGAGCGAAATCGAGGCAATTTCGCCTCTTGTGGATCAACTCATGCCTCTGATCAGGGCAGGTCATTGCGTTTCCGGAGACGACAGCGACATCGAAGCCGCGCTTCGCGAAGCGCTGGCCAATGCAGTGCTTCACGGAAATAAACGGGACACTCGCCAGAAAGTTTACGTTTCGTGTCGCATTCGTCCTGGCAAAGAGTTATCGATTGTAATCCGGGACGAGAAAAATGGACTTGACCCGGCAAAGATCCAGGACCCAACCGCTGCCGATAACGTTAACTCTGAATATGGGCGAGGATACGCTGAATGAAGATGTTTATGGACGTTGTAAGTTTCGAACAGGGCGCTCCGAGTCCGATTGCAAAAGGGATTAAATTGGAAGCCCGGTTGGTCATTCCAGAAGTGACGAGGGCACATCTCAGAGTTGAAAAGCGACGGACAGTTGGGACAACAAGGTGGGCGTCATGACACGGAGTCTTGAGTCCAGTTCGGTGGAAAGCTTTGACAAGGATACGGGAGTACGAACATGCAAACGTATGCCCGCAAGAAACAAACACGATGCTCAACCTGCCGCGGACGGTGCGGCAAACCATTCGGAGTGTGCCGATGCATTCACGGGACACCCACCGAAGGTCGCTGACAGAGGCGCACCGCGTCGGCGCGAGCACGAAGGATAAGAATCCTTGATGCGGAAAGACGCGTTTGCTGGCTGGCGATCGAGCCACTGGCCCGCCCAAAAGCGAAGGGCCACACGAATCTTTTGAGGAGGATTTATGACAACGGAGCGACATACAGCGCATGACCAAGCTATGCCACGGGCCGACCATCCAGTCGGTTGGGCGCCTCGGATTCGATCAATTTCCTTTGTGGAGATGGGGCACAGTGCAGCCATCATCCTCAATGAAGCACTCATTTTCGCCTGCCAGATCTTCGGTCGCTGAAGGGACCTGCCCGCGGACCCATACTTCGCGTTCTTGGTCAAGGACGAGAAGGAACTTGCAGCCTTGGAATCGCCGAACATCGAAATCGTTAGCAACGGAGCGACTAAGAGCATTTCTGGTCGGAGGGATTCGAGATGATTCATCGCGCAGACTTTCATCCGCTGTGCCACATCGCACAGATACGCGCGATACGTTCGGATGTCGTAATCGTTCACGCCGACATCACCTACTCTGGCGGAATCGCTTTGAAAGGCGACGGCTACATCCCTGCATTTTCCGAAATCCAACGTTCATTGTGTTGAAACATGAAGCGGTTTGGCGCATCGCGGAACACGATATTACCCGGCGTGCTCTTCCGTAAAATCATACATCCTAAATTGGGACTCTCCTGGCTACCTGTTCCCCACGCGGGGGAATCAGCACGGTTTATTCTAACTGCTTCGCTACTGTACTTGACCCTCGCGCTTCAGCCGACGGCAGCACAGTCAGCAGTTGATGGAGAACCCGAAGCCAATCCCGGACGCCCCACTGTTTCGACTCCTGCAACAATCACGCCTGTGGGGTATCTGCAATTCGAAACGGGTTTTGTACCGGCGTATCAGTCGCCGGAGTTTTCGTCGCTTTTCGGCCTGACCGAAGTGATGAAACTTTCGGTCGCACCTCGTTTGGAACTGTTGGCTTCGGCTGAGCCTATAGCGCACTTCACAGCGGAAGGAAGAACGGCGAACCGCGTGGCTGATATTTTCGTGGGTACGCAATTCGTGCTTTACCGTGGAGAAGGCGCGAAGCCGACGCTAGCAGTAAGCTATTTCCATCGCGCGTATGATGGCGGCGCTCCGGAGTTTGATTACGGAAGTCCGAGCAACTCCTTGCTGCTTCTGGCCAGCGCGGATGTGAAGGGATTTCATTACGATGCGAACGCCTTTTTCACGGAATTGAAGCAAGCGCCGGTGCGTCGCGGCCAATTAGGCCAGTCACTGACGATTTCGCATCCGTTCCTGCGCCGCTTTACCCTGTCTGGCGAAATCTGGCACTTCACGCAGCCATTGCTCAGGAGCAATGCCGTCGGAAATCTTTGGGCTATCAGCTATTCGGCTCGGAAAACGCTCGTCTTTGATGCAGGCTTCAATCATGGGCTAACAGGGACATCCACAAGTTGGGAGGGGTTCGTGGGGTTTACCTATTTGTTGCCGCATCGTCTTTGGAAGGTTCAATAGTTATCTATCCCGATAGTGTCCAGACACGATGCTGTTTGGCGTATCGCGGAACACGATATTACCAAGCGTGCGGTCAAGTAAACCGCGTGTAGGGCAAATTCGGAATAATCGAAGGAAACAGCGCATCGACAAGACTATTCTAGTTGGTCCAAAATTGGCGACCGCGGTTGCCAATAAGCCCGACTGGAATGTGCGCGTCCAAGAGTACCAGGCGTACCACACATGACAGCACGCCCCGAAACAATTGGGTTCTCTGCACGCTCAAATCTTTTCACGTCCTGGTAGGATTTCTGTCGCACCGCTTCACCTGAATTGCCGGGCTAAACCCTCCGTCAGACAAACGACGTCGTGTGCGCCACAAGATTCAATCTTTCTGGCAATCGCACGACGAGGGCCGATCGGCGATCGCTGCACTCTGTCTGTCTCGGGACGTGTTGAGGCCATTCCATCAATCACAAGCGCTTCCTAATGATCAGAGTCCTCATTCGCTTCACTTCTTGCATTCTCGTCAATGTAGCCGACGGCCTGGAGGTACACAACGCGTGGGTGAGAACGGAGCCAACCGTTTTGGCTTTCCTCCAGTGTTTCCTTGAAGGTCGATCTCCCGGAATCGCGAGTGGCTTCCGACGTGGTCCAGAATAAATCAAACCCGGGGATGGTCTACCTTTCAGGGAGATGGCGCCGATGCCAGCAGACCGCGCGTTCAGATCCGTTCAGTCTGTACGCGCTGTCCCAGTGCGCAGGTCGCGCCGAACAGCCGGCATTGGTTCCGCGCTCCCTCGGAGTCAAATCTAGCCGACGCATGGCTCGAAGAATCAGGCGCCCGCTGCAGTTCAAGTAGTTTTTGGAGGATAAACAGATGACAAAGTCCACCTTTCTCAAGCTTTTATTCGTGGTAATGGTTGTCATCGGATTCACTTGTGTGCCAGGTTCCGCCTTTGCCCAGCACGGCGGCGGTTTCCACGGCGGCGGTCGAGGCAGCGGACGCTTCAGTGGAGGCGCTGGGCACTCTAACGCTGCGGCACCACGTGGTGGAAGCGCCGGCGCAGGCAGCGGGAATTCGACGTCCGCAGGTTCGCGCGGGTCATCCACGGTTTCGACGAATCGTGCGCTCTTGCACATCGACAACAGTCACTTCGGAAGTACATCGCACGTTTCCTCCTCGTTTTCTGGTTCGCACACCAATACAAGCTATTCGGGATTGCGCTTCGGACATACCACGCTCGCTACGAATCATTTTAGCGGGGCAACGAACACTTCATTCGCGAGCGGCCGTTCTTTCTCCGGCATTTCGACGGGCTCGCATGACGGATTCGCTGGCGTTAATGGTTTCCGCGGCGATTCAATTGGCGGATTCCGCGGGGGCTTTGGCCGTGGCGGGAGATTCCGGGGCGGGTTCGGGTGCTTTGGATGCGGCTTTGGCTTCGGCGCCTTTGGCTTCGGACCCTTTTTCGACTTCGGTTGGGGCTGGCCGGGATTTTACGGATATGACCCATTCTGGTATGGCTCGTACTCGGGCTTCGGTTATCCGTATTATCCGGGCTCTGGATATTCGGGCTACTCAGTCCCGAATAGCGATCCCGATTATTCCAGTTCTAACCAGAATTTGGATGGGGGCTACTCATTCTCTGCCAACAACAATTTGGGCGTAGCTGCCCCGGGCACAATGATGAATGACAATAGAGCCGGCTCGGCTCCGATGTCGTTGATCTATCTGAAGAATCGCACAACGTATTCCGTGAGTGACTATTGGCTGCAGGGCGGCCGGTTGCACTACACGGTGAATTATCGAGCGCCAAGCACGCTAAAGATGAAGGAAGTGGATTTGCAGCGAACCGTGGACGAGAATGCTCGCCGCGGCATTCGCTTCTCGCTGAAGCCGCATCCGTCGAGCGTGACCTCGCAACCGAGCTGACAGAGTCAGGGAAGCGCCGCGCCAGCTACAACTCCTGCGCCTGCCTCTGATCCACAGATGCAAACGTCGTCGCAATCCCAGACGTAACGCGCCAGCACAGAACCTGCGAAGACTTGGCGAGGTGCATTGACAGCACGGGAGCAGCAGGTTATGGCTCTCGTCGTGTCCGGAATGCTCAACAAGCAGATTGCCTCCGAAATCGGAGCGAGCGAAGCCACAGTAAAGGTCCATCGAGGCAATGTGATGCACAAGATGCAGGCTGGATCGGTAGTCGA
>Ga0210401_10002668_pt1 | contig 19590 bp, 14 predicted proteins | sample IncBWH32MmetaG_FD_150866 | JGI IMG/M metagenome (GOLD analysis project Ga0210401, IMG submission 150866) | Forest soil microbial communities from Barre Woods Harvard Forest LTER site, Petersham, Massachusetts, United States - Inc-BW-H-32-M | ecosystem: Environmental > Terrestrial > Soil >... | reverse complement strand
GGCAGCGATTCCCCAAGCGAATAAGAGGATGCTGATAAATCGCTTTGCGCTCCAGCGATTGGCGATATGGCCTCCCGGAATCTGAAGCAATAGATAGCCCCAGAAAAAGATACCGGCGACGTTCCCGGCCTGAGCGGAGTCCATGTGCAGATCCCGGCTAAGGGAAGGCAACGCCATTGAAACGTTCACGCGGTCAATATAGGCGATGGTGTAGGTGATCAGCGCGGCAGGAATGATTCGCAACCACCGTTGTTGCGGCATGTAGTTTCACCTCTGTGAAAGACAATCCCGACGGAAGACACTGATTAATGATGGATCACTAATCGTTACGATCAGCGCCCATAACCCACGGCAGCGACGAGATCAGCCCGCCAGCGGCAGTTTACAGCCCATGCTTTCGGCAAATTCCCTGGGCAAGACTTCACACACATATTGCGTGCGCTTTATATCAGCCGTCACTTGGGGCAGAGAGAGACTAGCAGCGCTCCGATCTGATGAAATGAAATCAAGATTAATTTGTATTAAGGTGGCGCTGCCAGCACGCGTGGGCCTTGGCACTTACGGAAAACGATTACGCCTGGTCTCGCTGTTCGGCCGATGCGAGGCGCCGATCGGTTGGAGCTCCGCCTTGACGAGAATTCATTCTGCGTTAAGTTTGGAATCGGCGAACGATGCTACCATCTACCGCGATTTTCCTGCCGGCTGCTGCTAAGTTCCACTCGAAGCTGCAGCGTTCGATTCGGCGAAGGCGAACCGGCAAAAGGAACGATACAATGCGCCTCAAGCTTCTTTGTGCTGGGATTGTGGGCCTTGCCGCTACGGCGTTGGCGCAGACTGCGGCCGCGCCCGAGCTCCATTTGCGAGGCGGACGGTTCCAGCCTCTCGTTTACGAACAAATGACTATAGAGCAGAAGGTAATGACGGACGATGTGCTGGACGGTGAACGTGGGTCGATGAACGGACCCTACAACGTATTACTGCGCAGCCCGGAGATAGGTGATCTAGCTCAGAAATATGGCGCTTATCTTCGCTTCCACTCATCTGTGCCCAAAAAACTAAATGAGTTCGCGATCCTTATCACCGCCAGGTACTGGAATTCGCAATATGAGTGGTACGCCCACCATAAGTACGGCCTTCAGGCTGGATTGAATCCGGGTCTCATTGACGCCTTAGCAGCTGGAAAACGGCCTAGCCCCATGGAGCCTGACGAAGAGGCTGTTTACAGCTTCTGCACCGAATTGCTTAGCACGAAACAAGTCAGTGATGCGGCGTTTAACGCGGCGAAGGGCAAATTGGGAGAGCGCGGAGTGGTTGATTTGATCGGCGTCGTGGGTTACTACCAACTCGTCTCGATGCTGCTGAACGTGGACGGTTACCCACTGCCCGATGATGCCAATCCGGAATTGAAACCGCTCCGCTAGCCCTGTTCTAAGTTCTCATTCCGACGGAATCGGGACGTAATTGAGAACTTCTGCGGAATGTCCTGCGTGATCGGGGATTGCTACGAACAGGTGCGGCGGTCCCCCTTTCTTTCCCGCGTGTTTCGGAAATCCGGCGGTGCGTCCACCGAGCCCCGACGGAACGTTGGCAATGAGCTCATAATGGTCAGGATCTTTCTGTTGAAAAACACTGATAAGCCCCTGGCCGCCGGGCACATAAATGCGCTTGAGCCCGGAGTCATAATAGAGATCGTCCGTATCAGCCGCGCAAGGTACGGCAGCGACCATTTTCCCCGAGTTCATGTCAAAAACCCCTAATCGCGGCGGGATGCGGAATCCCACGAACACGCGCCGATTGGCTTCGTCGAGCGCCATGGGAAAATTCTCTTTCCAGGTCACAGGCCATCGCGAGATGGCATGGGTTTCGCGGTTGATAACAGCGATCTGATTTGATTCCGGCAAGTTCACATACATCTCAGGCCCTGTCTCTGCGAGCTGGAACGACTCGGCGTGAGACCCGGTCTTGTATTCGTCCGCGGAACGCTGGTTGGTGGCAGCGTCAACCATGCCGATGGCCGCTTTCTCTCCATCGCCGTAGTCAACGTACACGCGTTTCGCTGCCGCGTCATAACGCAAGTTGTCCACATCGCCTTGATAGTCAATGGTGGTGATCAAGCGATAGTTGGCGCCATCGTAGATATAGAGTTTCTGGTGGTCGCGGCTGGCCACGAAGATTTTGTTCAATCCGGCGGCGAAGACAACCCCTTGCGGATGGCCCAGTCCGTTTATCGTGTGCACTCTGGCGCCGCCGGTAAGGTTGATTACCTCAAGCGAGTCGTTGCCGAGAGCCGCGAGAAACAGACGCCCGGGCTCCGCAGTGTCGAAAGCAAAATGGTCGAAGCGCCCATGCACACCGGGCAGGGGAATTGAGGCAGTCAAAACAAGCGGCTGGTAAGGTAAAGACACTGATGAGTTTTGCGCGTGCAAGAACGCGGCGAGGGAAAGGACGGCCGCAAGCACTCCACAGGATCCAAGCGCCGCCTTGCTTCGCCAGCGACGGAATTGGTAATAGAAGATGCTCAGCAAACGCATCATTTCGGTGAACTTTAACATTCACCTCTCCTATCGCAATGAAATCAATATTAATTTGTTTTAATCTCTCGGTCCTGCCATTTTCACCGGCTTCCCGCGTCGGTGCCGCGGGAACCGTGGCTTCGCGACCGCGCCCCGGAATTCGCGGCTTGCCGGCACAATCTTAATAAGAATTCATCCTGCGTTAAGTTCATTGTGGAAAGTCTTTGCTACCATCAGGCGCGGATTCACTCTCGGATCACCAGCGTGGATATTTTGGAGCGAACCCTGGACCAGGACGGTTTCGTGGCATCCATCGTGTGCTTCCCGAGCTTTTAAGACCGCGACGTGAGCTCAAATCGCATGGGCGCAAAGCAACTCCCTTTCCTTACAGATGAACGGGCGTCCGACATTCTTGTCGTCGGAGGCGGAAATGCCGCCTTGTGCGCGGCGATGGCTGCCCGCGAACGCGGAGCGAGCGTATTGCTCCTGGAAAGGGCTCCCGAACATATGCGGGCGGGAAACACCCGGCACACACGCAACATTCGTTGCGTGCGCGTGGCAGATGGCTCGGGCGCGTCCGGAGTCTATTCTGAAGAAGAATTTCTTGAAGACCTCATGCAGGTCACCGGGAGTCCGCCCAATATGGATCTGGCTAGGCGTACGATCCGTGAATCAGGCTCGCTCCCGCGGTGGATGAGTGAACACGGCATTAGCTGGCAGGAGCCCCTCGCGGGCACTCTCAATCTTGGCCGCACGAATCGCTGGTTCCTTGGCGGCGGCAAGGCACTCGCCAATGTCTATTATCAAAAGGCGATAGAAATGGGTGTTCAGGTTTGTTACGGCGCCTTTGTCGAAGACCTGGTCATCGAAAGCGGGAACTTTCAAGCTGCAGTGATCAACATCGGATCGGCGCAAAGGAAAATCGGAGCACGGGCGGTAATCGTTGCAACTGGCGGTTTCGAAGCGAACTTAGGATGGCTGAAAAGGCTTTGGGGAGATGCTGCTGACAATTTCATTGTCCGCGGCACACCATATAACGACGGCACGCTGCTCGCCAAGCTCTTGGAGAAGGGCGCCAGTCCGATTGGCGACCCGAAAGGATTTCACGCGGTCGCAGTTGATGCGCGAGCGCCAAAGTTCGATGGAGGAATTGTCACCCGTCTGGATGCCATTCCCTTCGGCATCGTCGTCAATCGCCAGGGGCGGCGATTTTACGATGAAGGAGAAAATATTTGGCCCAAGCGCTACGCGTCCTGGGGCCGCTTGATTGCTGAACAACCAGACCAGATCGCCTACTGCATCGTGGATTCCAAGACAATTCATAGTTTTCTGCCGCCGATGTACAAGCCTTTTTGCGCGGACACGATCCAGGCCCTCGCCAAAATGCTCCGTGTGGATCCAAACGTCTTTTCGCAGACGGTGGAAGATTTCAATCGCGCGACCGCCGGAAACGCGAACTTGCGAATGGAACGCCTGGATGGTTTGACCTCCCGCGAACTGCGGCCACCCAAGAGCAACTGGGCAGTGCCGATTGACGCTCCGCCCTTTTACGGGCTTCCCTTGCGGCCGGGAATCACTTTCACGTACATGGGTGTCACAATCGACGACCGGTCAAGAGTCGTACGGGATGCAGGGAGGCCATTTATGAATGTATTCGCCGCCGGCGAAATCATGTCTGGAAACATTCTTAGCAAAGGCTATCTGGCGGGATTTGGACTGACGATCGGTTCGGTATCCGGGAAATTGGCCGGGGAAGAAGCCGCGAACTATGCCCGTTCTTGATCTATTTCAGGAAGCAAATCGTCAGCTGACGATCTGCAATTCCTGCCGCTATTGCGAGGGGTACTGCCCCGTTTTTCGCGCCATTGAAACGCGGCGGGACTTCGCCTCTGGCGATGTTCAGTATCTGGCCAATCTCTGCCATGACTGCCGCGCCTGCTATTACGCGTGCATGTACGCTCCGCCCCATGAGTTCGCGATCAACATTCCGAAGATCCTGGCGGATGCCAGGACTGAGAGCTACCGGCGATGGTCATGGCCGGAGTTTCTTTCCCGTGCATTAGCTCACAGGTTTGTGGAAGCCGCGCTGGCGTTCCTCGCTTGGGCAGCCGTTGTTCTATTGTCGGTAACCATCACCGGCAAAGATCGAATGTTTACTCGCCATCTTGGGCCGGGCGCGTTTTACCAGGTCATACCTTACGTTGCGCTCGTGGTTGGTGGAATGGCCTTGTTTTTCTACTGGGCGTGCGTTTGGATTATTGGTGGTCTTCGATTCTGGTCAGAAGCGAACAATGATGCGCCGCGACTGAGCAGTCTAGCGACCGTTGCCGGAGCCATCGCGGACGCGCTCAGCCTCAACTATCTGAAGGGCGGCGGGCCCGGATGTTATTACCCAGGGGACCGCCCTTCCTCGGTTCGCCGCATATATCATTCCCTCACCGCGTGGGGATTTCTCTCGGCCTTGATCTCCACTTCTCTGGCCGCCATCTATCAAGATGTCTTCCGTTGGCTTCCTCCCTTTCGGCTGACCAGCGCACCCGTGCTTTTCGGTACGGCGGGAGGCGTGGCAATGACCATCGGAACGCTCGGTTTGATCTGGTTCAAATTGAAAAGTGATCATGTCCCGGCAGGAAGCGCTGCTCCAACTATGGATTACACATTTCTGGTGATGCTCTGCCTGACCTCGCTTTCCGGTCTGTTCACTCTCGTGTTTCGCGCGGCTTCCGCAATGGGCACCGTCCTGGTGATTCATCTCGGGTTCGTAGCCGCACTCTTCATCACCGCTCCTTACGGAAAATTTATTCATGTGGTTTACCGTTTTTTGGCACTGGTGAAATATCGAACCGAATCAGGCGGACCTTCCCGATTTTGAGCGCAGCCTGAAAGTAAAACGCAACTTGGCGCGGATCAACCGTTCAATTCGCGTCTTTGGGCAAGAAGTCAGCAAGAGGTGAGGCCAGAAAGGATTTCTGATTCTTCAAAGGGCGAGAAGTCAGCAGAAAAGAAATCTAGAAACACCCGAACGAAGAGGATCGCAGCGGCGCTCATCTAAAACTTAAGAGCCCACCGCAATTCCTGATTCCAAACGAGGTTCCCGATAGCGCGAGGTGCCTAAAGACGAAATCGCCTCCGCCCTCGAATCCCGTTGCACTACGTCTTTCAGGATCACTGTGAAAGTCGTGTGGCTTAAAGGTGTGCTCTCACATTCAATCGAGCCACCTTGAGCATGGACAATTGCCTGAGCAATCGCCAGCCCTAGTCCGCCGCTGCGAGTTTCTGCACTCTCGGGACGCCGCGCGCGGTAGAACCGCTCGAAGATGTGCGGCAAATGTTCGCTCGGAATTCCGTAACCCTGGTCCCGAAACCTGATGCGCACCTGTCCATCCGCCTTTTCGAGGTTGACACGAACCAGCGTGTCCGGCGGGGAATACTTGATCGCGTTATCGAGAAAAATAATGGAGAGCTCTTGCAGGAGAGCTTCGTCGCCGAAGTATGCGATGTCCTGGCTCAAGTCGCGTTGAATACGAATGCGCTTGGATTGTGCGAGCGGCCCTATGCGCGCGCAAGCTTGCTCAATCACTTCGTTCAGGTACAACGGTTCACAATTCATGCGAAGCTGGCCGGCGTCAGCCATCGACAAGGTAAACAGCGCTTCCACGATGCGCGTCAGACTCGACACCTCTTCGTTTACCACCTGCAAGGTGTTGACATAATCCTCCTCACTTCTGGGTTGCGATAGTACCAGTTCAGTCTCACCTCGCAACACGTGCAGGGGCGTGCGCAATTCGTGTGCAGCGTCCGAGACAAATTGACGATCCTGGCGCAGCGCAACGCTGAGCCGAGTAAATAGTAAATTGAACGCGGATGCGAGGCTGCTGAGCTCATCATGCGCGGTCGGAACCGACAGCAGTCTTTGACTGTCCGACTCCAATTCAGCTTGAGGGAGACTTGAGCCTTGGATTCCTTCCATCATGCGGCGAGCTTGGTGGATAAGCTTGGTAACGGGTTGAAGACTTCGCCCCACGTACCATACTGAAATTCCAGCGGTCAAAAGTAGGCTGAGCGGAAGAACCCACAAAATCAAACGCCTGATTGTCCCGAGAGCCATATCATCGTGACTGGTCGGCATAGTGATAACCAAAACGCGCTGCTCTGATCCCTGCTTGAAGGGAATCAGGGCCAGGCGCTGCCGACCTTGCTCGACGTTCTCTGTCGTTCGGAAGAGGACGCGCGAAAGGTCGGGTTCGCCTCCCAAGTCGATCGGACGGCCGCTCAAATTTTTAGACTTCTCCAATACGCGCCCCGACGAGTCAACGACCTCAAAATATTCTTTCGGTACATCCAGGTTTTCGACGTTTTGCTTGGTGGGGTCGGAAACCATCTGCGCCACGACCGTACTGCCAACTCGCAACAATCTGCAGTCGAGTTGGGACAACATTTCCCTAGAAAACAGACCATAAATAACGAATAACGTGCTGGCCAGGAATACGCCGACCACTGCGCAGAACAGGAGCATCATCCGGAAACGCAGGGAATTGATCTGGATCATTCCGGCGCTCCCAGTCGGTAACCCACGCCGCGAATCGTGTGAATTGCCTTGGATTTTTCGGAATGACCGATCTTCGAGCGCAGGCGGTTGATATACACATCCACGAGGTTGGTCTCGCTATCGAAGTGGAAATCCCACACATGTTCGATAATCTCGCTGCGAGTGACGGTTTCCGGGGCCCGGAGCATCAACAGTTCAATCAAAGCAAATTCCTTGCTGGTCAACGGAATGTTGGTACCCGCGCGAGTAAGGCGGCGATGATCGCGATCGATCTCGAGGTCACCGAAGCGCAAGTTGCCACCACGGCGGTCGAGGCCCCGACGCACGAGCGCTCGGATACGCGCGCGCAGCTCGGCAAGCACAAACGGCTTGGTGAGGTAGTCGTCAGCACCCGCATCGAGTCCTTCGACACGCTGCTCGACCAGACTTCGAGCGGTTAGCATCAGGATGGGCGTCTTGACGCCCGACTGACGCAGCTCCGAGCAGACTTGGATCCCGTTCAGGCCGGGCAACCTTATGTCGAGCAGAATCACTTCATAACTGGCATCGCCAACCATTTCGAGCGCGCGTTCGCCGTTTTGCGCTACGTCGACGGCATACGCATCCTCGCGAAGCGCCCGCGCGGTAAAGCTTGCAACCTTTCGCTCGTCTTCCACAACTAGGATTCGCATGGCTAATCCAGTCTCGACTCAGCGCCCCCTCAATGGCGATGAATGGCAGTTCAAAACCTGATGCATCGCATCAAAACGGCTGATTACACCACTGCGACTACATCGTGTCAAGAACCTTCATCAGTCCGAAACGGTAGGAAGGAACTGGCGGCCGGGCCAGGCGGAGCAGGCGGGCCGTGGCTCGCGTGCCGAATTGCCGCGCTATGGGCCACCGTTCGCTATGTCGATCACGCGCGTGAGATGATGCCCCGTACAACGGTGGCGTCAAAGTACGCGCGAAGACACTCTGTGCCGCAAGCAACACCCGAAGGCACATGACCAGTAGTCGAAGATTTCTCACGAAGGATTCCCCGCACTTCAGCTTCATTTTTGTTGCTTAGGGACACATTTGCCGCTCTCAAGCCTTCTGTGCCATTCGCGGTCAATTAACCCTGGTTGCTCGCTCCGACCTGTTGAGCCGGCGAGCGCCTCTCTTCATGTTCAATCAGGTCTTCTTAGGAAATGCGAGTCGGCATTTCCGCACCGCGAGACGGCTTTTTTTCGAGAGTCGATTTCTGAACACTCCACCGCAAGGCACGCATGAGCCGTTGCTTAATGAAAATTAATTCTGATTTCATGCTTTCGCGGGAAGCTCATAGTAGCTTCCCGCGGTATTCAGGCCACCTTCGTAACTCGTGTTTAGTACCGCACCGCTGGATGCGACAGCGAATGGGGGTGCAGCCATGCGATGTCTGTTGCGTTTTATCGGACACTTCGGAGCTCGTCAACTTGTTGCCGTTTTGACATTAGCCGCTTTTCTGCCCCTACCTTCCTATGGGCAGGTGGGCGGAGCGACAATGATAGGCACTGTGACGGACAAATCCGGCGCTGTTATACCTAATGCTCAGGTCTCGATTAGAGACGTGTCCACCGGCGTTGTACGAACTCTTAGTTCAAACAAGGATGGGTTCTTCACTGCGCCCAACCTATTGCCGGGCAATTATGAAGTTAGAGCTTCGGCCCCGGGATTCGCCACATCGGTGCAAACCGGTATCACGCTGACGGTGGGCAGCCAGCAAGTATTAAACATCACGATGGACGTGGGTCAACTTGCTCAACAGGTCCAGGTGAGTGGCGAGGAGCCACTTGTACAGTTGGCGAGTTCTACTATCCAGGGAGTGGTCGACCAAACTGCGGTTGTAGAGTTGCCGCTGAACGGACGGGACTGGACCTCGCTCGCCACCCTGCAGCCAGGGGTAGAAACGATGATATCTGTCCAGTTACAAGGTGCCAGGGACACTCGTGGCGAAGGGGCGGCATTGACAATCTCGGGGTCTCGCCCGCAACAGAACAATTACCGCCTCGACGGAATTAGCGTAAACGACTACGCTAACGGCGGTCCGGGCAGCGTCCTTGGCGTTACTTTGGGAGTAGATGCCATACAAGAATTCTCGGTTCTGACGAGCAATTACTCCGCTGAGTATGGGAGGACCTCGGGTGGCGTTATCAATGCTGTTACCCGTTCGGGGGCGAATTCGTTCCATGGCAATGCATTTGAGTTCCTTCGTAACAGCGCGCTTGACGCTCGCAATTACTTTGATGGTCCTACGATTCCAGAATTTCGGAGGAACCAGTTCGGGGGATCCATTGGGGGGCCTATTCAGAAGGATCGCACCTTCTTCTTTGGAAACTATGAAGGATTTCGCCAATATCAAGGTGTCACTGCAGTTACTACGGTCCCCTCACCCGATGCGCGTAACGGAATCATCCACAATGCTGATGGGACGACTTCGTCGATAACCATCGACCCGCTAGTAAAGCAGTTTCTGGGGTTGTGGGGACTCCCTAATGGGCCTCTCTTGGCGCCGGGGAATACAGGTATTTTCACATTCGTTGCCAATAACGTCGGTAACGAAAATTTCGGGACTGCACGAATTGATCACACATTCTCAGCAAAGGATAGCCTTTTTGGCGCCTGGCAGATGGACAGGGCCAGCCTCTTAACGCCCGATGGTCTCAACGATTCGATCATCGGAAATGCAACCTCGAGTCAGTTTATCGCGCTCGAAGAAACCCATATTTTCACTTCGGAACTACTCAATTCCGCTCGTGTGGGGTTCAGTCGGCATACTGAAGAAACCAGCCAAACCATGGCTCTCAACCCTTTGGCGGCTTCGCCCTCCTTGGGTGCGGTTCCAGGATTGAATGCACCGGAAATTGACGTGGCAGGACTAACATCCTTTACAGGGGGCACAACTTCTTTACCCCAAAATGATTTCCACTTGAATTCGTTTCAAGGATATGACGACGTCGTTCTGACGAAAGGACTTCACAGCTTGAAGTTTGGTGTTGCTGTGGAGCGAGACCAAAGTAATATGTTTCTTCTTCAAAATCCTACCGGCGACTTCCAATTTGGCTCGCTGACTAACTTCCTGACGAATATACCTAGCCAGTTTAAGGCCAACCTCCCAGGAGGCTCTACCCCGCGGCATTTTCGACAAACTATCTTTGGCGCTTACATTCAAGATGACTTCCGCTGGCGGCCAAACCTCACCCTTAACTTGGGGTTGCGCTATGAGATGTCGACAGTGCCCACCGAAACTCAAAACAAGCTGGCGTCGTATCATGATGTTTATACCGATACCGCCCCCTATCTTGGCAGCCCTTTATTTTCAAATCCAACGCTCTGGAATTTCGAACCTCGAGTAGGTTTTGCTTGGGACCCGTTCCGGAATGGCAAGACGTCGGTCCGAGGTGGCTTCGGTTTGTTTGATGTTCTTCCTCTTACCTATGAAATGTTTGACATGCAGCTCGCTGCGGCCCCCTATTCTTTGTCCGGATCATCTTCTGTGTTACCGCCAGGATCGTTTCCAACTGGGGCTTATGATCTCATTAGCGAGAGTAGTCATCTCCGCGATCCGTATGTTGAACAGAATCCCGCCCGTAATTACGTCATGCAGTGGAACCTTGATGTCCAGCGTCAGCTTACAACTACGCTCACGGCGAGTGTCGCTTACGTTGGCAATCGCGGCCGGCATCTGCCATTTCATGAAGACGACATGAACATGGTGCTGCCGATAGCACTGACTAGTGCGGGGTACTTATGGCCCTCGCCAATCGGCAGCGGGACAGTGCTCAACCCAAATGTCGGGCGCATTGATCCTTTGCTTTGGGAGTCAAATTCATCCTATGACAGCCTTCAAGTGGGAATAATTAATAAAATGAGTCATGGCCTTCAGGTTCAGGGTTCTTACACTTGGGGAAAAGCAATCGATGAGGGCTCGGGGAGCCTTATTAGCGACCCTTTTGCAAATTCCCTTTCCAGTTTGTTCTTCTTCGACGCGAAATTGAGACGTGGCCTAGCCGACTTCAATGTGGCCCAAAACCTGACCGTCAATTTTATTTGGCTTATTCCCGCCCCGCATGCACTCAATGGGTTTGCAGCTTGGTCTGCCGGAGGATGGCAGCTTGGGGGTATCGTACAGGTCAATAGTGGGCTACCTTTTACTCCCCTCTTTGGTGCGGACGGTGATCCTCTGGGAGAAATGAACAGCTCCCCGCTGGATTTTCCAGACAGACTAACAGGCCCGGGATGTCATTCCCTGATCAATCCAGGCAACGTAACCAATTACATCAAACTCAACTGCTTCACAGTTCCGACAGCGCCGTCACAGAGCTTCTATAACGCGAACTGCGACCCCACTTTTGGCACCTTCCCAGAATGCTTCAATCTCCTCGGCAACTCACGTCGCAACGTTCTGATCGGGCCAGGCTTGGCTAACTTTGATTTTTCTGTGGTCAAGAATAATCATATCAAGAAAATATCTGAGAATTTCAACCTGCAGTTCCGGGCGGAGTTATTCAACGTGTTCAATCATGCTAATTTTGTTTCCCCAATTGACAACAGCAATCTCATCGATTCGACGGGAGCACCAGTTCCGGGCGCCGGCTTGATAGACGCAACATCAACTACATCCAGGCAAGTCCAGTTTGGGTTGAAGTTAATTTGGTAGTTAGCGCGATTCTCCGATCGATCCTGGCGTTCGATTGCAGAAGTCACTAATTGCAAGACCGATTGACCGAGACGAGGATTTGATGACGGCTTTTATGCCTATTACAGATTCCGTGTCCGTCGGAAAACACCTCCTCAAATTATTTCAACCCTTCCCCAATTGGAGGGCGAGTAGGCAGCGTCAGGATATGCAGCGTGGAGAAACCAGGCTCGGGGTTGCATTGGTGATGGCCGAACGCTTCAGTTTGAGTAAGGCGAAACCTTCTCTGTTTGGCTTTCCGAAGCGAATATTTGAGTTGAGCGGCTGGATCCGGCTGCTTCCTTTGGCCCACCCGAGAAGATTTCGTCTGAATGGTTCCTATGAAGATGGGCTACAGCAGCTCTAATTGGCATCCGTTTCTCTCAGGAATGTGAGGAATTTCATGAAAATCGCTAGCGACTCGATGCGTTTAGTAGCTGCGGTGCTTCTCGTCTTGATACTGTTCCGTTGTGCTTCTTTTGGAGCTCAGGACACCATGCGCCCTGTGGCGCTCGAAGGTGCGCTGTTGATTGATGGAACAGGTCGTCCGCCGATCGAGAATTCCGTGCTCGTCATTGCAGGGTCCAAAATCGTGGCTGCCGGAAAGTCGGGTGTGATTCATATCCCTAACGGTGCGGACGTAATTGACGTGCGGGGGAAAACTATCATGCCCGCCCTTATTAACCTTCATAGCCATCTAGGACTAACCGTCGGGACGAAGCTGTCGGGTCAAAGCTATACCGAAGAAAATATCCGTAGACAGCTCGAGCGATACCTGTCTTACGGTGTGGGGACGGTTCTGTCGCTCGGTCTCGACGAGGACTCTATATACGAGATACGAGAGGCGCAACACGCCGGTCGCTTTCCGGGCGCGCGTGTGTTTACGGCCGGTCGAGGGTTCGGGGTTGAGGGTGGTATGCCACCTGCCGGAAGCAATCGTTATCGCCCTGACACTCCTGAAGAGGCTCGGACCGATGTTCAGGAGTTGGCTCGACTGCACCCAGACTTCGTCAAGATCTGGGTAGATGATAGTTTTGGCCGCGAGCCCAAAATGCCACCCGCTATCTTCCGAGCAATCATTGACGAGGCGCATCTCCAGCATCTCCATGTTATCGCCCACGAGGCTTATTTGGGAGATGCAAAAGCGCTCGTCGATGCGGGTGTCGATGGGCTTGCGCATAGCATCCAGGATCAGATGGTGGATAATGAATTAATCTCTGCCATGAAAGCTCGCCGTGTTTTTCTGATTCCAACTCTTGTTTTTGAAGAATGGCATTTTGTGTTTGGCGAAACCGAGACCTGGCTGGATGACCCTTTCTTTCGTGCGGGATTGGACCCTCAGGCTACTGCCGCGCTAACGAGTCCGGAATTCATCGCGAAGATCCGCGCGAACCCGATCAATCAGGAATATAGGGCCCGGTTAGCAATGTCCAAGAAAAATCTAAAGACACTTTTTGATGCCGGGGTGAAGATCGGCTTTGGGACCGATTCTGGAGCTCCAGGCCCGTTCCTGGGTCAATTTGAGGTATACGCAAAAAAAAATCCTGAAACCAATGGTGCAGCTTCGCTTCGCTTCCTGGGCTACTTTGAACACCGGGAGTTGCAATTGATGGTCGACGGCGGCCTTACGCCGATGCAAGCCATCGTCATAGCTACGGGCACGAGCGCCGAAATCTTGGGAGCAGAAAAAGAGTTCGGAACCCTCAGTCCGGGCAGCCAGGCCAACTTCTTAGTAACCAATGCAAATCCATTGGAGAACATCCGTAATACGGAGAAGCTATCTGCCGTCTGGCAAGCCGGGAAGCGGATCGCACCGATCACTGCAGAACGGAATTGAAAACCCCACACTCGACCAAAGCGGATTCACGGGCTCCGCGGATGCGAGCACAGTGCTCGGCATGTTTGCTGAGACAACGCCTCAATGGATTAAATCGTTGAAAAGTTTTGGGCCACTAGTCTTTGGACGATAAGCAATGGCACGCAATCTCAACCGTTGCTATGACTTCGTCTTGTTGTCCAAGACTGCGGACTTTGGTTAGGAGACATTACAAAGAGAAAAGCGAAAGGACGTTTCCAGCAGGGTGTAAGACTCGAAACCAGGAAATAGTGGCGCCCTTTAATAAACCTAACGGAAGTTTCGGTGTAAGGCTAGTAGATCGCGAACACGACCATAGCGAAGCAGCGAAACTCAAGCCCTTACACACTCTAAAGGAGGCGAATTAAATGCGGATCAAACCGACGGCTCTGATACCAGGCGTCATCCTTGCTTTTGGATTTATGTCAATCTCTGCGATATCCGACCGTGTTTCTCCGAAGTTGCCAGGCGCGTCCGGATATCATGTTGTAAAAACTATTCCCATCGGTGGCGAAGGCCTGTGGGATTACTGCATTGTGGATAGCGCAGCGCGACGTGTGTACATCTCCCACTTCACGCATGTTGTCGTGCTTGATGCAGACACCGGTGCAATTGTCGGCGACATTCCAGACACGCAAGGCGTTCACGGCATCGCTCTCGCGCCCGATCTGGACCTCGGTTTCACCAGTAATGGCCACGCAAACACAGTGACAGTTTTCGATCTGAAGTCATTGAAAACGATCCGGACAGTTGAAACGGGAGGAGAGAATCCTGACGCGATTTTCTATGATGCCGCTACCAAACGGGTCTTTGCATTCAATGGCAGGAGCCAAAATGCTACCGTGATCGAAGCGGAAAGCGGCAAAGTAGCGGGTATGTTTGAAGTGGGTGGCAAACCCGAGTTTGCCGCGGGTGACGGGAATGGCCACGTTTTTGTAAATATCGAAGACAAATCTGAGCTCGTTGAGATTGACGCTCAAAAGCAGGTCGTGATCAATCGCTGGCCACTTTCGCCTTGCAAGGAGCCGTCGGGGCTTGCCATGGACAAGAAGAATCGTCGACTCTTTGCGGTTTGCGATAACAACATGATGGCCGTTGTAAACGCGGATTCTGGAAAAATCGTTGCCACACCAGCTATCGGCGATGATCCTGATGCAGCAGGATTCGACCCCGACACACAGTTTGCATTCAGTTCAAACGGCGGTAGCGGGAATCTCACCGTCATTCACGAAGATTCACCGGATCACTACAGCGTCGTAGAAAACGTGCCTACCAAAAAATATGCGCGCACGATGGCGATCGATTTCAACACGCAGAATATCTTCCTTCCGATCGCAGATTTCGAAGCAATTACTCCGCAGGGGGCGAAGAGGCCTCCGATAAAACAAGGCACTTTTGGTGTTCTATTGGTTAGCAAATGACTTAAGAAGTAAAAGCCGTCTCTCACCAAATGTCCCGCTTGGAGTCGGTTAGGTTCGCTTCACCATTCCTTTTCGTGCTGCTAACATACGCTCTCCTGTTTGATCTTCCGGCATTGACGCGGATTCCGCACGAATGAATCCTTGGTATGGGTCGTCGGAATCTCCCTGCGCGCCTCCTCAATCTCTGCCGCAAACACGGCTATAATCGTTCCCGCCACCGTCTTGCCAGAAAGGATTGCGTTCGATTCATGACACCCACGAGTCCCGTTTCGCTCGACAAGGCTTATTCTGAATTCGTATCGCGGCTCGTTGGTTTGCTCGAGCAGGCGCGGCGGAATTCGGCACGTTCGGTCAACGCCATCATGACCTCGACCTATTGGGAGATTGGGCGACGGATTGTGGAACAGGAGCAGCGCGGACAAAGGCGGGCGCAGTACGGAAAAGCCTTGCTGCGCCGCTTGGCGGCGGATCTGACCTCGCGGTTTGGAAAAGGCTTTTCCGAACGGAACTTGCTCGCCATGCGAGAGTTCTTCCTGGCTTGGTCAATTCCGCAGACAGTGTCTGCGGAATCGATCGAACCGGGCCAGACCCGGGATGCACCGGAGAATCCGCAGACGGCGTCTGCGAAATCCGAAGGCTTGGCTCGGCCATCTCCGTTTCCCCTGCCTTGGTCTCATTATGTCCGGCTCCTCTCCGTCAACAACCGCGAAGCCCGCGATTTCTACGAAGCAGAGGCCCTGCGGGGTGGCTGGTCCGTCCGTCAACTCGACCGCCAGATCGCTACCCAATTCTTCGAGCGCACCCAGTTGTCGCGAAACAAAGCAGCGCTGCTTCGCCGGGGTCAGCCTCCTGATCCAACCGAGCAGTTGAGCCCGGAACAGGAAATCAAGGATCCCTTCGTTCTGGAATTTCTGGGACTGAAAGATGAATATTCAGAAAACGCCCTGGAAGAAGCGTTGATCCACCGGCTGCAGGAGTTTCTTCTCGAGCTCGGCAGCGACTTCGCCTTCCTCGCACGGCAAAGACGCCTGCGCGTCGGCGACGAGTGGTATCGCATCGACCTGCTGTTCTTTCATCGACGCCTGCGCTGCCTGGTCATCATCGATCTGAAGATCGGGAAATTCACCCACGCCGATGCCGGACAGATGAATCTATACCTGAACTACGCCCGCGAGCACTGGACTCTGCCCGATGAGAACCCGCCCCTGGGATTGATCCTTTGCTCGGAGAAGAACGAAGCCGTCGCTCACTACGCGCTGGGAAATCTGCACAACAAGGTTCTGTCCAGCCAGTACAAGCTCGCGTTACCCGGCGAGAGGGAACTCGCCCAAGAGATCGCCAAGACTCGAAAAGCGTTGTTGCAGCAAACACAAAGAACCAAGTAATCGTCACACTGCTCGGCTTGCTTGACGGTTGGAGACACCTTGGCGTGCGGCATCACGAACTTGGGCGCCCAACGCCACGAAATCGGGGCGTGATTCCAGCCCGTCGCAGCATTGGGCGTCACGAGGCAGCAGCCAAGGTCGGCGTCCGAGTGGCCCGCAATTCAGAGGGCTCCTGCTCACCAGGCGGGTGCTCCGATACCGGACATGGCGTGACCTAGAACGCCGCGCACTTGAATGGGCATCCCGGCCTCTCACGGGAGGGAGCTCGAATAACTAATAATCATGCTCTGAACTTTATGATCGAAGAGATGCATGGGTCGGACTGAAACCGACCGCTAGATTACGAGCGAGCCGAAGTCGTCAAGGCTGACAAGAAAGACCGCCCCGCAAGCAGAAGAAAAAACTCTTTTAAGCCATTGGAGAGGTCTGCTCAAAAAGCGTTTGACAGGGCCGACATGGTTAGAAATGTGTTGCTACTCGGATGATTATGTCGCCGCGGATCAAACGATGTACTCGAATCGCAGGCGCTTGAACTAATAACGCGCAGCCCAAAAGCTGTCCTCGCAGAGTTCCAGCCTTTTGCCTCCTGACGCGGTGATCAGCCGGGCTAGATCTGAGGGGGCGCCGCCTCCAAGCAGGAAATCAACAGTCGCTGAGATATTGTCTTGTAGCCCTCCCGAGCCGAAGACAACCGTTGTCTTCCGAAGATGATTCGTCTTCCCAAACGATGCTAACGCTGACTCTATTTGCTGGGTGAAGGTTGTTGCAGAGTTCTGTAGATCCTCGACCATCGCATTGGAGGCAGCACTGTCCGCATTGCCTGAACTCAACACTCTCCTGGTCGCACGAGAAAATTCGGAGGCCGCCTCGGGAAGTTCGCGTCGGACACGTGCGACATCACCTAGAGAAAGCATGCAGAGGTCTGGAACGCTGATTTTCCAGAGATAGTGTACCCACTCCCCGGTCAGCTGTTTGCCAATCGTGAGATCGCCGAATACCGGTTCCGTAAACGATGCTGAGTTTAGGTGCATTGCGCCTAGCCGCTCAGCTGCCAGGTGCTCGTTGCATAATCCGTAAAGGGCTTCGACGTGAACACTCAAAGGACTATTGTCACCCCCAGCTCCGGAATACGGACGGGGCAGTTCCGGTAAACCTAACTCGGGATGCGACCAACGATGCTGGCTCTTGCCCAGCACGGGGAGAAATGTGATTGCACCGTCGTCGAACACCTCTGCTTCCTCTGCAATCAAACCAGACAGGTTCTGAAGAAGGCCTGCCGAAACATTGCAACTTGGCAGCGCGATGCTTTCATAATTAAATTCCGCATATGGACGCGCTACTGGGTAGGCGCACGAGACCCAAAGAGGCGCGGGCACGAGAATGACTAGGTCTGCGAAGCAAACAGCTTGTTTCATTACTTCCGCGAGTGGAGTTCGGTCGGTGCATGCCAGCATCACCTTCGTACCCTGGAAGTCTCGTATTCTGCGAACCGCGCGTATCCAGTCGCGTGGCTGCATGGAATGAATCGCGTCGAATAGCCCCGCATCAGTCCCTTCGACATCCCAAAGCCAATCATTCACGAATTTCTGGGCCATGGTTCGAATTCAAAGTCCTAGTTGTAAAGTCGGGAAATCCATATTTGCCTCAAACATTGGCGCACCGGACTATCATTGATCCACGATTTCCGCTTGAACCGACTGGAGGGCGGCTAATGCATTTGGAACTAGCCCCCAAAACCAACGAAATGACAACCGGCCGTTAGAGATCCGACGATTGCGTGCTCACTTCTGATCTCCGAGCGCCCGGGCCCTCACCCTCCGGGAAGGGCTCGCCGACCCTTTAGGCACAAGAAAAAAGGAACCCAACGCGGCTTCAGTTCGGGCTGATCTTGTGAACTGAAGCAACCTCACATATGCGAATATTTGCATATCTGTGGCCAAAAAATATCCGTGCGTTACGATGCGGCGCGTATTTCTTGCAGCATGTCCCGCACGCCAACCAGATGGTTGTTGAAAATGATCTTCGCTAGATCAAGGAGCTTGAAGATCGTGCGATCGGAAATCGAGTAATACACGTTGCTGCCGGACTTCTTGCCAACCACTATGTTGCGCACGCGCAGAATCGCAAGCTGTTGAGAGACGTTCGCTTGTTCAATTTCGAGAGCTTTGCTGAGCTCATTCACGCTTTTCTCCCCATCACGAAGGCAATCGAGGATCCGAATGCGAATCGGGTGTGCGAGAGCCTTGAAGAACTCAGCTTTAAAGTTGGCAAGCTGCTGTGGCACTGAACTCCACTCTCCGCGCATACTGTAATCTGCGAATATTCCTATGTCAAGCATAACGGCGAGCCGACCTGCGAACAGCCGCAATCACGTCTCAGGACGAATCGATGACCAACTGCAGCTACGTTAGCTGTCGCGACTAGCCAGATTGGGTCGCGCAGTTGATTACGCTGCCCACGTACTCCCCGTGCAGGGCCCGATTGGCGTGTTTGTTCACCACAACACCCTGCACGCATTCGAACACCTGCCCTTCGAAGAAGCTGTAATCGAGGCAGCGCAGCTGTTCGGCGCTGAGCCCTACATGAATGAAGCGGCCTATCGGACCGAGTTGACTGGCGGACGAGTCCAACTCGTGGATGTCGATGCGGTGCATGACCAGGAACCCGATTCCCTCATCTTCGCGCGCCTCAGTCGCGGATCGCTGCGAAGTGACCGGATCGAGTTTTTGTACCACGGCGGGTGAGAGAGCTTACAGCCATTGAACGGACCGGCTTTTTCGTACCAACCCTAGGGTGAGTTTTCGGCTGTTTGCGTCCCAATGAAATCGCGGCTAGCCGCGATTTCATTGGCGAATTCGTGGGGCGTCTTCCCCCGAGAGCTCTGTATCGGCCATCTATATGCGATCACCAGACCGATTACGCAACTGAGATTGTGCCGCGTTGCGTCATAAGCGCATAAAGCCCTTTGGCTCGCTCCAGGGCTTCTGCGATGCTGTGGGAAATGTTCTCACCTCCAACATGCTGCTCGAATTCAGCTTGCTTCATCAAGCGAGCGGGCTGCTCACGCGCGCCGCACAGGATCAGGCCTCTGCCGGAGCTGTGCACCGCGTCGGCAAGCTTTTCGAGAGCTTGCAACCCGGTGGCGTCAATCGCTGTCATGTTTCGAAGACGAAGAATAATGATCGG
>Ga0210401_10002667_pt1 | contig 19593 bp, 15 predicted proteins | sample IncBWH32MmetaG_FD_150866 | JGI IMG/M metagenome (GOLD analysis project Ga0210401, IMG submission 150866) | Forest soil microbial communities from Barre Woods Harvard Forest LTER site, Petersham, Massachusetts, United States - Inc-BW-H-32-M | ecosystem: Environmental > Terrestrial > Soil >... | reverse complement strand
AAAAGGAATGTTTCCAAATCCCCGAAGTCTTGTTACTGTAACTCAAATAAGTTTAGAAGAGATTGGTCGACTGTATTTTGAACAAGTTGACAATTGTTTACTTGAAGACAGTGAAAATTAAGTTTGGAAATATTTCCTCCTTTCTGCACCTTTAAATTCACAATCTGATATGAAATTTGATGTGAATAGTATAATAATATGTGTGTAAATTTATGACCTAATGAAAATCTTAATAATGGTAAAGAAACACGAACTATTCCGGTAGAAGTATAATTAAATGTAGTCAGATTAATCCACTTTTCACGGGACATTCCTATTGTATTTACCGATGCATTATTCATGTCAGTAATTTTCCCCGCAGGATTAATAGTAAATAAGGGGTCAAGGCTTGCTTCAATTAAACTTCTTGCGTATTGAGATTCATTTGTGGTTGATTTTTCCATTTGAATTTTTTATGGGCTGTAAATAGGCTTGTGAAATATATTTTCTATATAAAAAGGACTCGAAGGTATATAAATACTACAACCTGATACTATAATTCCAGAATTTAATTGCAGGTGTAGTTCGAGATTATGCTTGTGAGACTTTTACAGTAAAGCACCGATACTTCCAATATAAATTTCGTAAGCTTCTATAGTTATGTTTTGATTGATTTTTTTTGCAAAATGATATTTTATTCTTAATTTAGTATCGTAAAATCAAATTGATATTTATAAAGCGTTCTTTTAGAAGTTTGAACAATGTAAAGTTAAGATTAGGAGGTATTAGTGTATAAATTTTATAATCAGAGAGGAAACAGCGAAAAGAATTTTGATGCGTTAAAAAATGATTTTGGCTGGCGATTACTTCCATTTAGCAATATGAATGAAAATGCTGTATTTCTCTTAATTGCCGCTATTACAAATAATGTTTATCATGCTTTGTTGACCAAGATTAACAAGAAAATTAAGGAAGTAAAAACAAATATACGGTTACGTGAATTTATTTTTGTCTTTATGAGTGTTGCCTGCGAATTGACAAAAAAACTATATAGATTTTTTGATACAAATATTGCCTACGAAAAATTTTGCTGATAGATAATCTTTCGGCTACTCCGTTCCTTATGGTTAGGAGCAATACGTGCTGGACTCAACTCTTCCCTTTTTAATCCATTTCATCGTACAACAATAGTTTTGGGCTATAGGTCACAAAAAAAGGAGCCAGATTTCTGGCTCCTTTTCTTTTGCTCTTTATAAACCTGCGTAATTAAGGTCAGTTTTTACTGGGGCTTTTTTATTTTAGCTATTTCAACTTCCTTTCAACCAACCTGTAATGCTCATTCTTCTTTGGTTTGTCACCAAAACTTCATGTTCCAATTCATTACTTTTAAAGAAAACGGTTTTGCCTTGGGTAGGAGATATTTTTTGATTGCCACTATCTTGATGAATTAATAATTGGCCTCCATCTCCTTCAACCCAATCAGCATTTAAATAACTGATTAATGAGTATTTTCTATCAGAATTATTTTGAAACCGATCAATGTGCTTTTTATAAAAACTGCCTATTTCGTATAAAGAATAATGAAACTCATATCCTGTAATGCCTGCATAACAAGTTTTATTAAGATACTTAATGAAATCTTCAATTTGATCGAAAAACTCATTTTCATATTGATTTTCATTTTCCCTGTCTAACCAATAAATAGAATCACTTCTCACAGCAGTATTATGAATTAGTTTCTCTACGTTTCCTGTACCCGCTAACAGTAAAAGTTTCTCTTTATTTAAAGCGAGCAGGTTTATTTTAAGATGCTCGGATAAGTTTTTACTTAAAAAATCTTCAGATACTCCTATGTTATTTTCAATAAAATTGGCAATTAATATTTCGAAATTCTTTTCCATGTGTTTTTGCTAGATATGTTTTTCCCAATATTTTTTACCATAGCTGCAAAAAATTTCTTCATTCATCTTTATATTCCGAATTGCAATAAGACACACATTGTCATCTTCATCCAATCCAATTTTTGAATTGTTTTTGAGGCTTGAATTTAAAGAACCCTTAACATCATTAGCATATTTTGCAAAGCACTCTACTTTCATTGAGTCCATAATGCTTCCATCAAGCATATTTATAAAATACCTATCCTTGCCTTTTTTTGCTCGTAATGCTGCCTGAGCATTAGTTAAAATCTCCCCTTTAAATAATGAAATTACTTCATCTTTATAGATGTTAATGGCAGTAAGTAGTCCGTTGCCCGAAGCTGGTAGTTGTGAAAGACTTACATATAAATAATCAGATTCTGGCGTGTCGATTTCGTTCGCGTTAGTTTTTGATGTTTTCAATAGAATTGTTTAAGGATAAAGTAATAAACACGAAGTTTTCGTACTGGCTAAGTAACGTAATTTATTACTGCCTTATAAAAATACTTATGGGCCTTATATTATTAAAGAATTAGCTCTAATTAACCAATAATTTATACATAAATTATACCTTTACAAACAACATAAATTGGCAAAATCCATGAAAAAAATTAAATATACACTTGGTTTTATTTTTGCTTTTACAACCTTATTTTACCCACAACAAGAGCCAATTAGGGTTGAGGGTGAAGCACAAGGTACAACGTATCACATAACTTACTTTGATAAAGAAAACAGAGATTTTCAACCGGAGATTGAAAAAATATTGGCAGATTTTGATATGTCTGTATCCACTTATATACCTAACTCTATAATTTCAAGAATAAACTCAAACCAACCAAATGTTATTGTAGATAAATATTTTATTGCTTGTTTTAATAAAGCGAAAGAGGTGTGGAAAAATACGGATGGAGCTTTTGATCCTACAGTATATCCTTTAGTTAATGCATGGGGTTTTGGGCCCGGAAAAAAGCAAAAAATAGAAAAAAGTAAAATAGATAGCATTTTAAAATTTGTTGGGTTTAATTTAATTAAACTAAAGGGTAACATCATTGTAAAAAAAGATCCACGCGTTGCATTAGATTTTAACGCCTTTGCACAAGGCTATTCTGTTGATGTGGTTTCCGAGTTTTTAAACTCAAAAGGAATCGACGCATATATTGTTGAAATAGGTGGAGAAGTTTATGCTAAAGGTAAAAAGCCAAATGGTGATAACTGGACTATTGGCATTGAAAAACCAATTGATAACAAAACCTCAGATAATCCTTTAAAAGCAATTGTTAAGTTAGAAAACTTAGCCATTGCAACCTCAGGAAACTACCGTAGGTTTATAATTGAAGATGGGATAAAATATGCACATCATATCGACCCGAAAACAGGTTATCCAACTAAAAACAATTTACTTAGTGCGTCTATCTTTGCTAAAGAATGTATATCATCTGATGCAAATGCAACTGGTGTATTAGTTATGGGCTTTGAAAAAGCCAAAGAATTTTTGCAAAAACACCAAGAGCTACAAGCTTATTTAATTTATTCAGATGATAAAGGAAATTATCAGATTTTTGAAAGTCCGGGACTTAAATCCATCATTTCTGAAGTTAACGAATAAGACGACAATGAGTTTATGGTTAATAAAAAACAAAAAAGCACTTCTATTTAGAAGTGCTTTTTCAAAAAAATAAAACCTAGTTATTTGTTTAATATAACTTTATGCTTTGAAGTTTTATCTCCATCTGCTACATAAATAAAGTAAACTCCATTAGCAAGCGAAGATAAATCAAGACTTGTTGTGTTTACGGATTGGTCTATATTTTGGTTATAAACTACCATGCCTAATGTATTTATAACTTTAATGTTATTTGTTCTTTCAAAATCAACATTTACAATACCACTATTATTTGGATTAGGATATACATTAATATTCATGTTTCCTGAAGCACTCTCTTCTATACCTGTTGTAGATGTAGGAAGCCAATTAAGATAAGCGCCAGTAATATTAGTTGTATTTGCAGGATTTAAAGTAACTGCAGTTGGCCCTTTTGTAAAAGTATAAGTAGTTGTAGCTGTTCCACCTGTTCCATGATTCCATGTTTCCTGAATCATTACTTTGTACACTCCATCCGGAGTCAAAGTTGCTGATGTTGCAGGCCCTGTTTTGCCATCCCAGGTAAACGATTGAGAAGTAAAACTACTTAGGGTAGCACCTGTTGTAGCATCAGTGGCGTTAGCTGCTGAACAGTTTCCGGCGGTTCCTCCAGCATTAACTGACCAAGTTGGTAAATGGTCTGTTGTTGAACCATGACAGCAGTATTTAAGCCTTGTTTTTATAAATGTGCCTGCGTTTGATTCAATCCAAGCTGCTAACACCCATCTTGTACTTTGGTAACAAGGTGATTTAGCTACAGGTGTAAACGAAAATGTTAAAGTACCAGCTGTTTGTGCAAATACATTTGCAGATAGGCATATTGCTGAAACAATTCCCGCAATTTTAAGTAAGTTTTTTTTCATAGCTGTGTTTGTGCTGTTTAACAGAAACAAAAATAAACATGATTTCTGAGTGAATTCTGAACTTTACTCTATTTTTTAGTTAAGAATTAGTTTTTTTTCTTGAAAAAAGGCAGAAACCGTAAGGGTTTTATTTTTTGCTCAATTCCTTGTATTTATTTAAATCTAAACTCCCGCTATCTTTTTGCCCTAATTTTATTTTTAACTCACTACGATGTAAGTAACAGTCTTTATTAGTTGGGTTTAACTCAATCGCCTTATTATAATCTTCCATAGCACCATTATAATCTAATGTTTTGTATTTCATAAAGCCTCTTTTACCATATGCCTCTGCCGAATGGTCAGAGTGTAACTCAATAGCCCTACTATAATCTGTAATAGCTTTATTATAATTTTTTAAATTATCATTTACAAATCCTCTATAAAAATGCGCATCGGCATTTCCTTCTTCCATTTGTAAAGTTTTAGTTAAATCAACAAAAGCAGTTTTGTAATTTTTCAATTCAACTTCACAAAGCCCCTTTAAAAAATAATTATCCACTTCGGTAGAGTCAATAATAATAGATTGATTAAAATCGGCTATCGCACCTACAAAATCTTTCATTTCATATTTGGTAAGCGCTCTGTCAAAATAAGCTGTAGTATCTTTTGGATTCATTTCTATTACCCGTGTAAAATATTCTATGGCACCCGGGTAGTTATGTTTGTCAATTTCTTCAATGGCACAGCTATAATATTCGTCTTTAACTGTTTGACTATAACAATCTATAAAAGGAGAAAGAATAAAAAATAAAATAAATATTCTTTTCATATAGCATTTTTATTTCACGTCTGCCATTAGTTTTCTTATAAGTGGCGAAGCAACAATTAATAGTATACCACAAACCAAGGCGTAAATTGCCAGATGTTTATATCCATCTGTATAGGCTTGTAGCTTAACTAAAAGCGATGCATTATTATCATCAGTCGACATGTCTGCACCAAAAATACCGGCCGCATATTGCCCATAAGCACTTGCTAAAAACCAAAGACCCATCATCATTCCATACAATGGTTTAGGCGATAACTTCGTAACAATTGACATACCAATTGGACCAAGACATAACTCGCCAAAAGTAATTATTAAATAAGCAACGGTAAATACATTTAGGGATGTAACCCCTTGTGCATTAGCAAAAAAACGAGTGTAATAAAAAACATAAAAGGCTAAAGCCAGAAATAAGAAACCTATGCCAAATTTTATTACAGTGTTGGGTTCTATTTTGCGCTTATACATGGCAATCCATAATATACCTACTATAGGACTAAAAACAATTACAAATAATGAATTGGCGCTATTATTTATAAAATTGGGATCCATTGGTAACGATAGTAAATGATGATGCAAATTATTCTCAGCAAATAAGTTTAAAGAACCACCACTTTGTTCAAAAAAAGCATTAAAAAATAAATAGAAAAGAATAAAAATAAAAGCGGCTATTAATTTTTTTTGAGCAACCCAATCGCCAGCCCTATAAACTTCATATAAAAAATAAATCATAGCTAAAGGACCAATGGTGTACATAAATGCATCGGTATAATCGGTATCTTTTACCATAATAAAAATTAATGGAATGCTTAATAAAGAACCAATGTAAACAGCTACCTCTCTAATCCTACGTTTAGTTACCGTAAGGTTTAATAAGGGAGAATTGCCAATAGGACCTAAATGTTTTTTAGTAAATACAAACGTAACCAAGCCAATTATCATTACAATAGCCGAAGCTAAAAATGCATAACTCCACGAATGATACTTGCCTAAATACACGCATAAAATACCGCCTAAAAAAGCACCAATATTTATGCCCGAATAAAACAAACTAAAACCTGCGTCACGTCTTCCATCATGTTCGTGGTACAATTCACCTACCATCGAAGATATATTGGGTTTAAAAAAACCTGTACCAATAATAGAAAGCGTAATGCCTAAATAAAAAAAATCATGAGGAGAAACGGCAATTAATAAATTACCTAAAACCATGGTGATTCCACCAAAAAAAAGCGACTTTTTAAACCCCAGTATTTTATCGGCAAAAATGCCCCCTATAAAAGTAAAGGCATAAACAAATGCTTGTATGGCTCCGTATTTTAAATTTGCTTCTTTGTCGGTAAGGGTTAATTGCCCAACCATAAAAATGGTTAAAATGCCCCTCATGCCATAAAAACAAAAGCGTTCCCACATCTCAGTTAAAAACAACATCCATAATTGTTTAGGATATTTTCCTTCAAAATTCTGTATTTCTTCTAATGATAATTGCTTTTCCATCCTTTTATAAAAGACTGTAAGATATATTTTATTTGATAAATATCAGTTTTTTTGAACCCTAATATTAGATACTTTTGCGCTAGCAATTTCAAAAAAATGAAGAAAAAATTACTTGTAGCTAGTTTACTTTGTTGTTCCTTATTTTCCTTTGCACAAGAAGATGATGATAGTACAAAAGTAAACAAACAAAAAGGTGAACCATTAGAAGGGATGGATGTAACTTGGTGGAACGGGGGAGATAGGCGTTCTGCTCCAACTTTAACGGGCAAGTTTTTTACCCCTACTGTAATGGTAGATGCTAATGTAACGCACTCATTTAATAATCCAATTGATAATACGGTAGTAGGTTCTACCGCTTTAGCGCGGGATAATGAAATGCAAGTATCGAGTGCTAATTTAGGAGGTGATTTTAATTATAAAGGTGCACGGGCACATATTGTAACACAATTTGGAACACGTTCTACCATTATTCCGCGTAATGATGGAAGTATCTACAAAGGGCAGTACCAGTTAGATAATGTATATCGTTACTTGGCTGAAGCTAATGCTGGGTACCATTTTAATGTGTTGCATGGCATTAATATAGATGCGGGTATGTTTATGTCGTATATCGGTTTAAATTCATATTATCAGGTAGAAAACTGGGAGTATCAGGCATCTTTTACATCTGATAACACACCTTGGTTTTTTAATGGCATGCGCATACAAATTTTTGCCACAAAAAAATTAAAAATAGAGCCTTGGATTATTAATGGATGGCAGAGTTATGGTACATTTAATAGACAGCCGGGCGTTGGTGGAAACATTACTTGGTGTCCTAAAGAAAATATAAAAATGCTTACTAATGATTATTACGGAAGCGATGCAGCGGGGTTGCCTGGCAGAAAACGTTTTCATTCAGATAATAGTTTTTTACTTCGTTATTTCCATCGTCCAACATCAAAAGGCATAAGTAAAATGGCTTTTTCTATGACAGCTGACATTGGTTTTGAACAAGGAGACGGTGTAAATGGTTTTACAAATAGTGCAACAAAAGGGCCAGCGCAATATTTTATTAGCTTAATGGCATATAACCGTGTTTGGTTTTGTAAAAATCATTTTGCCTGGACTATGGGAGGAGGTTATATGAATAACCCGGGTCGTTACTTAGTACTGGCTCCAACAGGTGATGCAAGTCCATTTCCAAACCCTAATAACCCAACACAAACATCGGGTACACATCCGTTTTCTGAAAACCCGGGAGATCAATTTATTGGATGGGATTGCTCAACTAATTTAGATTGGATGCCTAATCAGCATATTTTATTTCGTTTAGAAGCGGTGCATAGAGAAGCAAGTGTAGGTTATTTTGCCGGACACGGAGGAGTTACATCCCCAACAGGTTATTCTACAACACCCCTACCAAGTAATTGGGCGCCTGATTTAGTAAAAATGGAAAACCGCGTAATTTTAGCTGTTTTATTTAGGTTGTAACTGTTTGAATAATCTAAAATCCTCAAGGGGGCACTAATTCAAATTTAAGTTTAAATTTGCGCCTCACAATAACTAAAATATATGCAGGTAATTTTATTTTTTATTAGAAAAACTAAAGCCTTTTTTATGTGGCTTAGGTTAGATATAATTTTTCTTCCGTTTTTTAGTTTTTTATTGAACTTGGCATACATGGCTAAACTTTCAAAGTTTAGAGCGCAGAATAAAAACTTACCCTTTAATGATTTTCTAAATTTAAAATGGAGTTACCAATCGAGATTTGATTTATATAAATATTTAATTGATAAAGAAGGTTGCAACAATGCTGTTAACTTTTTTGAATTTGGTGTGGCTACGGGAACCAGTTTTAAATGGTGGTTAGAGCAAAATAAAAATGCAGAATCTAGATTTTATGGCTTCGATACGTTTACTGGATTACCTGAGAATTGGAATTTATTTAATCAAGGGGCTATGTCTAACGGTGGAAAAATACCGGATACAAATGATACCAGAGCATCCTATTACGCGGGGCTTTTTCAGGATACCTTATTGCCTTTTCTAAAGAATTTTGATAATAAAAATACCAATGTTATTCATTTAGATGCTGATATTTATTCGGCTACATTGTTTGTGTTAACTATGTTTTATCCTTATTTAAAAAAAGGAGACATACTTATTTTTGATGAATTTAATATACCTACACACGAATTTAGAGCTTTTACCGATTTTGTAAATTCATTTTATGTAAAGTATGAAGTAATTGCTGCCGCAAATAATTATTATTTCTTGGCATTGAGAATTGTATAGTAAATAAACTAAACTACACCATTTCTCTTTCTTTATCTAAATATGATTGTACCACATCAATAGCGTTATCTATTACATCGCTTAAAGCAGTTATGTAAGTGCCTGGTTTTGCTAATGATAAAGCATGTTTTAAAGCCTCTACTTCTTTCGGAATGTACTCATAAGATTGTTTTGGATTTACTTCATGAATTCCCTCTACCAATAATTTTACAATATCATCTGCCAAGCGACCTCTTAAAAATTTATCCTGACGAATAATTATATGATCAAACATTTCAGCAGAAATTCTTCCCATATCTCTTATATCATCATCACGTCTATCACCAGTGCCTGTTATAATCCCAATTTTATACGGAGATTCTATAGTAGATAAAAATTCTTTAATTCCTCTAAATCCATCCGCATTATGTGCAAAATCAATCAGTACTTTATATTCTTTAAAATCAAAAATATTCATGCGTCCGGGAGTTTGTGCAGCCGATGGAATGAAAGTTTCTAAGCTCATTTTGATATCTTCGATAGTAAAACCATATGCATAAGATGCAAGCGTTGCTGCCAGTACATTATAAATCATAAAGGTTACTTTACCACCAAAGGTTAGTGGTATATGTGATGCTTTCTGCACCCTAAATTTCCAATCGCCTTTTTTAATAGTAATGTAACCATTTTCATAAATAGCAGCAATGCCACCATGTTTGCAATGCTCAACTATAATAGGGTTGTTTTCATTTATGCTGAAATAAGCAATTTTACAATCAGTTGTTTTTGAAATAGAAACGCAATGTTCGTTATCAGCATTTAAAACCGTATAACCATCTCTTTTAACAGCACGAGCAACTACACCTTTTACATTAGCCATGTCCTTAAGTGTGTGTATATCCGATAAGCCCATGTGGTCTTCCTGAATATTTGTTACGACGGCCACATCACATTTTCCAAACCCTAAACCTGAACGCAAAATGCCACCACGAGCGGTTTCTAAAACGGCAAACTCAACAGTTGGGTCTTTTAAAATAAACTCAGCACTAATTGGTCCGGTAGTATCGCCTTTAGTAAGCATAGAGTTTTGTACATAAATTCCGTCCGATGTTGTGTAACCAACCCTAAACCCATTATTTTTTACAATATGTGCAATTAAACGGGTAGTAGTGGTTTTACCATTAGTACCCGTAATAGCAATAATAGGAATGCGACAAGATTTTCCTGTAGGGTATAACATATCAAGCACTGGTGCCGCTACATTACGAGGTAAACCTTTAGCTGGAGCTAAGTGCATTCTAAAACCAGGTGCCGCATTTACTTCTAACACTACACCACCAGTAGTTTCCATAGGTTCGCTAAGATTGGTAGCCATAATATCTATCCCACAAATATCTAAGCCAATAACACGCGATATGCGTTCGCAAATAAATATATTATGAGGATGTACTAAATCAGTAACATCTGTAGAAGTTCCCCCTGTACTTAAATTAGCTGTGCCTTTTAAATAACATAACTCGCCTTTATTTAAGATAGTATCTAATGTGAAACCATGTTTGGCAAGCTGGTCATGTGTTTCTTTATCTATACTAATTTCAGTAAGTACATTTTCATGCCCGTAACCTCTGCGAGGGTCTTTATTTTCAATTTCAATTAATTGCTGAATGGTAGAAACGCCATCTCCAATAACATGGGCTGGCTCTCGTAAGGCTGCAGCTATAAAACGATTGTTAATAACTAATATTCTAAAATCGTATCCCGAAATAAAACGTTCTACAATTATTTTGCGAGAATATTTTTTCGCGTGCTCATATGCAAGCTTTGCTTCTTCAACTGTTTTTACATTGATAGATGCACCTTTTCCATGATTTCCATCTAATGGTTTAAACACTAACGGAAAACCAATTTTTGCAATAACCTCGTCAACTTCATGTTCATATGCAATGCACATTCCTTTAGCTACAGGTATAGCTGCATCCTGCAGCATGCGTTTTGTTTCATCTTTATTACTAGCTAAATCAACCGCAATTGAACTTGTTCTATCAGTCATGGTAGCTCTAAAACGTACCTGATTTTTACCATAACCCAACTGCACTAACGATTGATTATTTAAGCGGATAAAAGGAATATCGCGTGCAACAGCTTCATCAACAATGCTACCGGTGCTTGGGCCAAAACGCTCTTGTTCGCGCATTTTACGCATGGTTATAATGTCGTTCTCTAAATCATATTCGGTGCCCGCAACAATAGCCTCTGCAATTTTAACTGACGCTTTTGCGGCATACATGCCAACAGTTTCTTCCATGTAAGAAAAAACTACATTATAGATCCCTTTCGTACCAGTACCTCTGGTGCGACCAAAACCACATTCCATGCCGGCTAACGATTGTATTTCTAAAGCAATGTGTTCAATTACATGACCCATCCAGGTACCTTCAACAACTCGTTCAAAAAAACCACCTTCATGCTTTTTAGAGCAACGATGTTTGCGCATAGAAGGCAACATTTTTTCTAATCGCTCGGCAAAACCATCAATTTTATTGGTAGGAAAATCTTCTAATTCTTCTAAATCTAATTTCATTACAATTAGCTTTTTTCGGTAATTAGACCAGTAATTAGGGCCTCGTAGGGTTTTAATCTCAATAATTTTCATAGCGCAATAAGTAAATTTTCATCAATATACCTTTTGTTTACTATATAAACAAAAGGCTGTTTAAAATAAAGCCATAATTTAGATAGTTAAGGTTAATTTATCGATAGGATAACGTTAAATTTGTTATGTAATAAAATAAAAGATGAGCAATCCAAAAGGTAAGTTAGTAATTATAGGTGGTTCGGTTGATAGGGGAAGTTTTTCAGAAAGCCCTGATGATTTGAAAAGTAATTTAAAATTTTTTGAAAAAGGAATTTTGAAAAGAATAACTACCGAATCACTAAAAAATAACTTATCTAAATTTGAAATTATTACTACTGCTTCAAGTATACCCGAGGAAGTAGGGGATGAGTATGTAAAGGCATTTGCACAGTTAAATGTTTTAAATGTTGGGGTGCTAAATATTAAAACAAGAGATGAAGCAAACGCACCTGAAAATTTAGAAAGATTGAAAAATGCTGATGTAGTAATGTTTACAGGCGGAGACCAATTACGTTTAACATCAATTTTTGGTGGCACGGCATTTCATCATTTGTTACTAGATAAATATCAAGACCAAGATTTTATTATTTCAGGCACATCAGCGGGAGCAGCAGCCAGCTCAAATAATATGATTTATCAGGGTAGTAGCCAAGAAGCTTTGCTAAAAGGAGAGGTGAAAATTACCGGTGGTTTAGGTTTTATAAATAACGTAATTATAGATACGCATTTTGTACAACGTGGCCGCATAGGTCGTTTATTATATGCTTGCGCAAGCAATCCTATAAATTTAGGAATTGGTTTAGGTGAAGATACAGGGTTGTTAATTAAAGATGGCAACAGTATGGAAGCTATAGGTTCTGGCTTGGTTATGTTGGTTGACGGAACTCAAATGCGAGATACCAGTATAACTGATGTAGATATGGGTGCTCCGGTTTCTATTGAAAATTTAATTGTGCATGTAATGGCTTTTGGAGACCATTACAATTTAAAGAACAAGAAACTAACTATACAGCATAGTTTAATGATGTAGTTATTTATATATTCCAATATAAATATCACTATCCGAAGTTTTTTTAGCCCGATACATTCCTTCTGAATTAAAAGGTAATTCTATATTTCCTTTATTATCTAAAGCAATTAAACCACCTTCACCACCAATTTTTACCAGTTTATCCATTACAACCAAATCGCAAGCTTGTTTTAACGTAAGCCCTTTGTATTCTATTAAACAAGAAATATCATAAGCTACCACAGAACGAATAAAAAGTTCGCCATGCCCTGTACAACTTATAGCACATGTATTATTGTTAGCATAAGTTCCTGCACCAATAATTGGACTATCACCAACGCGACCATATTTTTTATTGGTCATGCCTCCGGTACTTGTACCTGCAGCTAAATTGCCATGTTGGTCTATTGCTACTGCACCAACGGTGCCAAATTTTTTCTCACCATTTTCAAATTTATCTTCGGTATGGTCTAAAATCATCCTATCGCTTTCTTTTGCTTTTTGAAGTTGGTCGTATCTCATTTGCACAAAAAAGTAGTCATCATTTTCAAATTCGGCATTTACTTTTTTAGCAAAATCTAAAGCTCCAAGACCAGCTAAAAAAACATGCTCCGATTTTTCCATCACAGCTCTTGCCAAGCTAATGGGATTTTTAATATTAGTTACCCCTGCAACTGCACCTGCTGTTAAATCTTTACCATTCATTATTGATGCATCCATTTCATTTTTACCCAAATTGGTAAAAACAGCGCCCTTACCTGCATTAAACAATGGATTATTTTCTAATGATTTTATAGCAAACTCAACAGCATCAAGTGAAGAACCTCCTGATTTTAAAATGTTTTCGCCTGCGTTAATAGAATCTTGTAAAGCACTTTTATACGCAAGTTCTTTTTCGGCAGTCATCGTGCTTTTAAGAATAGTACCTGCGCCGCCATGTATGGCTATAGCATATTTAGACATAATTTAATTTCGTTAAGTTTTTAAATACGAATTCCAATAATAGTAACATCATCTACTTGCTCCAAGTCACCCTTCCAGTTTTCAAAAGCTGTGTTTAATGATTCTTTCTGCATCTCTAATTCTTTTTCGCAATTGTCTATTAGTTTTTCTTCAAGCTGTTTATATTTAAATTTCTTGCCTTTAGCTCCACCAAACTGGTCGGCATAACCATCGGTAAATAAATAAAACGTTGTACCCGGTTTGTAATCTATTTTGTGAGTAGTAAATGCTTTTCTGTAATCACTCTTACCAATAGGTTGTTTGTCTGCGGTAATTTCGTGTAATTGTTTGTTTTGAAAATACCATAATACATTGTAAGCACCACTCCATTGTATTTGCTGAGTATCTTTATTTATAGCAAGTAAAGAAATGTCCATTCCGTCTTTTACATCGGCCGCGCTTTTCTCAAAAGTTTCAATAATAAGGTCGGTTACTTTATCTAATATTTTCCCTGTATCTGTTAAATGAAACTCCTTTACAGCTCTGTTTAATGCATTACTACATACAACTGAAACCATAGCCCCTGGAACCCCATGTCCGGTACAATCTGCCGCGGCAATAAAAATAGTGTTATTAATCTCCTGCATCCAATAAAAATCGCCCGCAACGATGTCTTTTGGTTTAAATAAAATAAACGAATTAGGGAACAAAGAATTAAATTGCTCATATGATGGTAAAATAGCCTGCTGAATTTTTTTAGCGTAATTAATGCTATCAGTAATGTCTTTATTTTTTTGCTCAATCTCAAGGGCAGCTTTTCTGCGTTCTGTAATATCAGTATCGATTAAAACTATATTAAGCAGTTTTCCTTGTTCATCAAAAACCGGAGAAACGGATGTTTGAAAATACAGTTCCTTGCCATCAATTAAGCTCTTTGCCTCGTATGTTGCGCCTTCTTTTTTACTAAGACATTCATCTATAATTTTCTTTATACCGGAATGCCCGCTAATTTCAGGAAGAGTGCTTCCATTTATTTTTTTAAACTCTTCTAAAGAACATTTGTAAGTATGGGTAAATGAGTCATTAGCCCATTCAAGTTCCAAATCGGCATTGCATATAATTACTGTGTTTTGCGATTTACTGGCAACTATTGAAAGTTTTTCTACTTCTTGTTTAGCAAAATCTAACTGTTTGTATGCTTCAGAGTTATTAAGGGCTACCGCTACGTAGGAGGCTAAAGTTCTGGCTAACTCTAAATCGTAGGTTGTATAAGCACATTTTTTAAAACTTTGAACAGTCATTATCCCCACAATTTTTTCTTCTACAATTAAAGGAAGATAAATTACCGATTCAGGTAGTTTTCCCGCAACTGGTTTTGGCACATCTATATTCGGAATATATTTATTAAAATCTTTTTGATAGTCTTCAATAAATATCTCTTTCTTATTATCTACACACCAAACGGCCAACCTGTTTTTATCTTTCATGGTCCAACCGTGAAACGGAATTACTTCGCCTTTCTCAATTCCCAATTTCATGTCAATTGTTTCTGTCTCCCTATTATAGTAGCCAATTAAAAATGCGTTAGCATCCATTAATTTATTTACGTTTTCGTAAACAACATTTAATACAGTTTCTAAATTTAAGGTAGAAGTAATTTGTTGTCCAATTTTACTTAGTAACGAAAGGTTTTTATGCGATTTTTCTATTTGTATTTTTTGCGCTATAACCTCCGATGTACGCATTTTAACCTCGGCTTCCATGTTTTCATAAAGGCGGGCATTTTCAATAGCTATGGCAGCATAAGATGCTAGTGTTCTTATAATATTTAAATGGTCAGAAGTATACTTATTTTTCTTATAACTTTGGGCAGTAAGTACACCAATTATTTTATCCTTCACAATCATAGGACAAAAAATAATAGATTGAGCCATCTCTCCCTGTACTACAACTATCTCTTTTACATATTGTTTATATTCATTAATATTATCATTAATAAATATTTCTTTACGATTTCTGATACACCATACCGAAAAATTATTTTCGTTTTCCATTGAAAAAAATATAGGCGCAGATCTCACTCCTTTATCAAACTCATATTTTACTTCTACTTCATTTTTGTCAGGATTATAAATTCGTATTCCAAAACATTCTGCATCCATTAAACGATTTACGCTTTGATGCACTTTTGCAAAAATGGTTTCAAAATCATGTATAGAAGTAAGTTGCTGTCCTATATCATCTAATACTCGTATTTTTTTGTAAGAAACTTCTAATTTTTCTTTTTGTTTAATAATTTCTTTTGTCCTGTTCTTTACCTCATTTTCTACATTTTCATGTAGCAAAGCATTTTCTATGGCAATAGAAGTAAATACTGCCAAACTTCTAACAATGCTTAACTGATAATCGCTATAGGCATGTTTGTTAAAACTCTGAACAGTTAAAATACCAAGTGTTCTCTTGTCTTTCGAAATTAATGGGCACCAAATAGATGACTCGGGCACATCTCCTGCAATGGGAACCGGAGGAGAAAAATCAGTTATATAATTACCATATTCATTTATGTAATCATTAACCATTATTTCTTGTTGATTTTTAAATGACCAAACAGGCAGCCATTTATCATCCGATAAATCATAAAATGCAAAAGGAAGTGTTTTCCCTTTTTCTTTTCCAAGCGGATAATTTAATCGTTGTTCTTCTTCATTATAAATGCCAATCCAAAAAGAAGAAGCATCCATTAATTCATTTACATTTTGATAAACAGTTTCTATTATTTTTTCTACAGATAGGGAAGAAGTAATTTGTTGCCCTATTTTACTAAGTAGTTGAATGTTTTTATGTGAGTTTTCTAATTCGGTTTTTTGTTTTATAACTTCCGAAGTACGCATTTTAACTTCCGCTTCCATGTCTTCATAAAGTCTTGCGTTTTCAAGGGCAATGGCAGCATAAGAAGAAAGAGTTCGTATTATAGTAAGATGGTCAGCTGTATACTGATTTTTTTTATAACTCTGTACAGTAATAACACCAATTACTTTTTCGTTCATTATCATCGGACAGAAAATAAGCGATTGTGTCATTTCGCCTTGTATCACAATTATTTCCTTTACATATTTTGTATGCTCTTTTGTGTTATCATTTATAAATATTTCTTTTCCATTTTTAATACACCAAACCGAAAAATTATTGTCATTATCCATCGAAAATGAAACAGGCTCGCATCTCTGCCCCAAATCAAATTCATATTTAATCTCTACTTCATTTTTGTCCGGATTGTAAATTCTAATACCAAAAGTTTCTGCATCCATTAAACTACTTACACTTTGGTGAAGTTTTAAGAAAATGGTCTCAAAATCGCGAGTAGATGTAATTTGTTGACCAATGTTACCAAGTGCCTGAATGTCTTTTTGCAAAGATTCCATAAAAGAATTTATGCACTAATGTACGTTTTATATTATATCTCAAAAAAACTACTTTAATTTTAATAATAATAACCAATAATTAAATTTCTATAATAACAAACATTCTGTTAGCTATAATCGATAAAACCTAATAAATTCTCGGTGAATTGCATTTTTAGTGAAAAAACATACAAATAGTTGGTTTTCAATATTATTTTTTTATTATATTTGTTATATATGTAAATTTAACTCATGACTAGAATTACTTTTTTAAGTGTAGGATTTTTTTGTCTTTTTTCAATCAATAAGATAAATGCACAAAATCAGTCTTCAAAAACAAATTTTTCTCAGACCAAAGAAAACAACAGCTGGGCACAACCTTCTCAAAAAGAAGAAAAACCTTATACCACTCCTCCAATAAATGAAAACGACCCTTATATGGGACGTACGGAGGAATTTTTACATGTTATGGTAATTAACAAGTTACCTACCGATTTCCCGAAATATGAAAAAAATATGGGTTTAAGATACTACAATAACCTTGTAGATAATTATTTTGAACAGCATTTGGATTTACTTCAAGAGCGATATAAGCAGAAAATATTGCAAAGTAAACAACACTAAATTTTCAAATAAACACTTTTAATTAAATTTTATAGAATGAAGAAAATAAATATTTTATTGTTTTTTATTGCAACTGCCTTATTTTTTAATACGGTTAAAATATATGCTCAAGGAAACACTTGTGCTACCGCTACGCCCTTTTGTACTGCAGTAGGAACTCCATTTTCTTATCCAAATGATGCTAGTGGAAGTACTGGACAAGCTGGCCCTAGTTATGGTTGTTTATGTACAGAGCCTAACCCGGGTTGGTTTTATATAAAATCGCTTAGTGCCGGAACTATGTCCTTTAATATTAGTCAATCAAATGGAGATGTTGATTTTGTGGCATGGGGACCTTTTACAGCCGCTAATTTTGGTACTGCCTGTAGTAATTTGAATGGGGCTTGTCAAGGTGGTTGTGGTACAACAGTTAACCCTCCTTGTAGTGGAGGCATTGCCGATTGTAGTTATAGTATTAATGCTACAGAAAATATGACATTAAATGCTACGGCAGCCGGGCAATATTATTTAGTAATGATTACGAATTATCAGGGTAGTGCTGGTACAATAACGCTGACAGAAACAAGTGGGCCTTCTTCAGATTGTTCAATTTCCTGTCCTGTTTTAAGTGTAGTAGGCAGCCAAGCTGTTTGTTCAGGTGCTGCTGTTAGTGCAACTACTTTTTCAACTTCATTAGCTCCTACTACTCTTACTTGGACGAATAGCAACACAAATATTGGTTTGGCTGCAAGTGGTTCGGGTAATATAGCGGCATATACAGCCCCTGTGGTGGCCACTCAGCAGGTGGGGGTTATTACGGTAACTGCAACTAAAGCCGGGTGTACAAATAGTGTACAAACATTTACAATTACAATCAATCCAAAGCCAACAGTAAGTTCAGCACCTGGCGCACAGGCCGTTTGTAGCGGTGCAGCAGTATCAGCTGAAGCTTTTACCTCAACACCTGCAGGAGGAACTTTTGCATGGACGAACAGCAATACGAATATAGGCATAGCAGCGGCTGGTGCCGGTAACATAGCCGGTTATGTAGCTCCTGTAGTAGCCACCCAGCAAGTGGGCACTATTTCAGTTACTCCAACCCTAAATGGTTGCGCTGGTACAGCAGGAACATTTAATATTACAATCAATCCAAAACCAACCGTAAGTTCAGCACCCGGTGCACAGGCTGTTTGTAGTGGTGCAGCAGTATCAGCCGAGGCCTTTACCTCAACACCTGCAGGCGGCACTTTTGCATGGACAAATAGTAACACCAATATCGGTATAGCAGCGGCTGGCGCCGGTAACATAGCCGGTTATACAGCTCCTGTGGTAGCTACTCAGCAAGTGGGCACTATTTCAGTTACTCCGACTTTAAATGGTTGTGCGGGTACCCCCGGCACATTTAATATTACGATTAATCCGATTCCAACAGTAAGTTCAGCCCCTGGAGCACAGGCTGTTTGTAGTGGTGCAGCTGTAGTAGCAGAGGCTTTTACCTCAACACCGGCAGGTGGTACTTTTACTTGGACGAACAGCAATACAAATATAGGTATAGCAGCGGCTGGTGCCGGTAACATAGCCGGTTATACAGCTCCTGTGGTAGCTACTCAGCAAGTGGGCACCATTTCAGTTACTCCGACTTTAAATGGTTGCGCCGGTACAGCAGGAACATTTAATATTACAATCAATCCAAAACCAACCGTAAGTTCTGCACCTGGCGCACAAGCGGTATGTAGCGGTGCAGCAGTATCAGCCGAGGCCTTTACCTCAACACCTGCAGGCGGCACTTTTGCCTGGACAAATAGTAACACCAATATCGGTATAGCAGCGGCTGGCGCCGGTAACATAGCCGGTTATACAGCTCCTGTGGTAGCCACTCAGCAAGTAGGCACTATTTCAGTTACTCCGACTTTAAATGGTTGCGCTGGTACAGCAGGAACATTTAATATTACAATCAATCCAAAACCAACCGTAAGTTCAGCACCCGGTGCACAGGCTGTTTGTAGTGGTGCAGCAGTATCAGCCGAGGCCTTTACCTC
>Ga0210401_10002666_pt1 | contig 19596 bp, 19 predicted proteins | sample IncBWH32MmetaG_FD_150866 | JGI IMG/M metagenome (GOLD analysis project Ga0210401, IMG submission 150866) | Forest soil microbial communities from Barre Woods Harvard Forest LTER site, Petersham, Massachusetts, United States - Inc-BW-H-32-M | ecosystem: Environmental > Terrestrial > Soil >... | reverse complement strand
ACGCGAGACCCGACCCACGGTGCCGTCAGCGTCCAGCCCGCTCGATCCACATCATGCCAATCCGTAGCATGTGAACGAACGTCAAGAACGCGTCGGCCTCCTCCCATGCGTTGCCGTGATGAAAACTTATTGTCTGGTCCGAACCTTAGGTTCAGAGGAGCTAAGGAAATTGCGATTCTGGCGGCAACACTACTTGAGAATTAGCGCGCTCCTCGTCGCCGAATTGTGTGCCGCAATGAACGTGCCCCAAACGGCAAGTCCGCCTGTATCGACCCCGACCAAAGAACATTCTTTTGGACGTCGGCTGACTATCGAGGGTGTACCGAACGCCGGCCAGGTGACTGCCAACCTGTATCGCGGCGGGCAGCCGACCACAACAGGATTCGAGGCTCTCGCAAATATGGGGATCAACATCGTCGTGGACCAGCGGGGCTCACGCGAAGGCGAAAGTGAACGAGTTGCGAAGCTTGGGATGCGATATGTCTCGATTCCGTGGCACTGTCCGTTCCCCAAGGATGAAACGTTCGCACGGTTCCTCATTCTGCTTCGGCAAAACTCCGGCAAAAAGGTTTTTGTCCACTGTCGTCTTGGCGACGATCGTACAGGAATGATGGTCGCCGCATATCGTATGGCCGAACAGAACTGGACCGCGGCGGAGGCGAAGAAAGAGATGGAAGCATTCGGCTTTTCTATGCCCCACCACTTGATTTGTCCCAGCTTATCTTCTTATCAGGAGAGCTTCCCTCAGCGGTTCAAATCTGATCCTGCATTTGACCGTCTCCGCGCTCCCGCGGCATCTCCCGCCCAGTAGCCGGTTTTTCATCGGCTGCTCAAAAAGAATCCTCAGGCTGCGGTCGAGGTGACAAGACACATCTTCGCCGAACTGTGGAAATCTTCGTAACCTGCGGATTATTCCAGTGCCCGGCCACCTTTCGCGTGTGACCTCCTGCCCAAGATCCTGTGACCACTTACGCTGAACTCGTCGAGGTTCCGGTTCGACAATCTGCTTGAAAGCGCCTCCGTTCTCTTACCAGAGCGCAAACGTCAGAAGCAAAGCAAGAAGGGATCGAACCCACGGAACATTCATTCCACGCCGCGTGTGAAACGCCCATGGCGAAACTAGGAGTCCTAATTTTATGCTGCATTCAAAACCGGAACTGGCTGTGCTCGCAAACGGTCTCTACGGAACCCGCATCCCAAGGCCCTCGCCAGCACCCGGTCATCGCGCTCGTCGCCCAGGGCCTAAAAAATAGCGAAGTTGCCGAAGTGATCGGCGCTACGGAGTATGTGCTGAAAAACCACTTGCGCATCATCTTCGACAAACTTGGATTCTGCAATCGGATTGAGCGGGCGCTCTGGTACGAAGCCCGCAGGCACGAAGGCCTCGCCTACGAGGAGCCCGATCGAATCCTGGTCTAGAAATTTGACCAGCAGTCCGACTTACTGGTCGCGGTGAACTGTCTCCATGGAGAAGGCCGGCAGACAGACGGCGATATATTCCGCGCCACCCTCAACCGGGGTGGAATACTGGATCCACTCGCCGGCATGTGCGATGACCGCCTGGCCTGAGATTACGTCCATCTCACCGGTCCTGTGGCGCACCCGCACCATGCCTTTCAGCACCAGGGTAAACTCGTCGAATTCGGGGGTCTGTCCCGGTTCTTCCCAGCCTTGCGGGCTGCGCATGTGGGCGAGGCTTACGCCGGCCGTCTTGGAGTTAATGCGTCCGATGTATTCATCGATCAGCTTGGGTTTGGTTCCCGCGGCGGAAATGCGGGTGGGTTGCGCTACCAGAGTGGGCATGAGTCGTCCTTTAAGAAGACTACTGTAGCAAGAGTGGGCGCAACTTCGGAAGTCAGACATTAATCGGGAATGCATCGATTGTCTCCGCGCGCTCTGTGGCGCTTCTCGTCTCTGCGTTCTAAGGTTTTTGCGGGCTCCGGCAACTACAAAATCTTAAAACGCAGAGGTCGGTAAGAATGGCCGTAGAGGACGCGGAGAGACTCTGCGGGTTAAGTTCCGCCTGCGGAGAGGGCGCGGGTCTTTTCGGCGTGGGACGCGGCCAAGACGTTGAGGGCCGGAATCGACACGGGCGCTACAGTTGAGCGCTCTACCGGCATAGTGCCGTTTCGAATGGCTTCTGCGAGCATCTCCAGGGCCGTGCCGCCATTTGGTGGGACAAAGATCGTGGCCGTCAGAAGACCGCGTTTCACCCAGATTTGTCCACTGTTGGGGAGACCGTCGCAGCCAATGTAGGGCAACTTCAGCCAGCGCTCGCGTGCCTGCAAATTCAATTCTTCCTGGAATGCCTTCCTGGCGCCGAGTGCCATGGAATCGTCCTGGGCGGCGATCAGGTCGAGATGAGTCTGTTGGGAAGTGGACAATCGCAACCATGAGCTTACGGTCCGTTGCGCGCTGGCTTCGGTCCATTGCGCCTTCATGAGCTTGACCTGCACCTCGGCCGGCTTGGTCTCGTACATGCCAAAGGTCCGCTGCTTGGCCGCCAGGCTTTCCGAGGGGCCCTGGATATATAGCACGGCTCCGCCGTGGGGCAGAATGGCAGCAAATTGGCGGCCCTGGATGCGCCCGATTTCTTCGTGGTCAGAAGTGATGCAAAAAGCCGGAATTCGATAAGCCTTGCGCAGCTCAGCGATGTATTCCACATCGCGATTCAGGACGACCCATCCGATTCCAGCAATGGCGGCGGCACGAGCCACTTGCGGCAGCGCGGTTCCTCCCACTGGCTCAAAGATGATTCCGTCGGGAAGCGCGTCGTTGCGCGACTGAATAATCTTCAGAAGTTGCTGGCTCTGGGTGACCGAGTCATTCTCGGCGTTGATGACCTGGAGCTCTACTCCCAGGCTCTTGGCCGCGGTTTCCGCGGCCGTCGCCTGCTCGATCTGATAGTCGTTGTCGTTATTGGTAAGACAGAGAACGAACTTCAATTTCTTCATGGAAACGCCTGACACTGAATCATATCTTGCCACCAGCGGCAGGTCATGGTGACTAAAGTCACCGGTCGCAGGAATGCTAGAATTCCCCGTATTGTGGAGAAAACGTTCATGTGCAAGGTATTAATCGCCCTCGCGATGGCAGTGTTGTGCACCAGCCCGGGGTGGACGCAAGCCAAACTTTCCGTGCATTGGGAAGAACTGACCGCTGCCGAGTTCCGGTCGGCAATCGAACAATCCAAGGCCACTTGCCTTTTGCCTTTCGGGATTCTGGAAAAGCATGGCCCCCATTTGCCGCTCGGGACTGATTTGCTGAAGGTCCGATATGAGGTCCTTCATGCGGCCGAACAGGAGTACGCGGTGGTGTTTCCCGAATACTACTTCGGGCAAATTCTGGAAGCGCGGCATGAGCCGGGCACGGTTGCGTACAGTTCGCATCTGCAACTTGAGTTGTTACAAGAAACGACCGACGAGATGGCGCGCAACGGCTGCAAGAAGGTCATCATCGTGAATGGACACGGCGGTAATGAGAATCTGCTGCCCTTCTTCGCCCAATCGCAACTGGAGAAGCCGCACGACTATGTGGTTTATGTAATGGGATTGGTGGCGCCGCCGCCAGGCGGCCCAGCGAAGAAGACATCCATGGATATGCACGCGGGCGAATCTGAAACATCGAAAATGATAATTTCGAATCCGAATCTGGTGCACCTCGACCGGGCTAATCAAGAGTCGGGAGCCGATCAGGCTCGGCAGAAACTGCCTGATACTCTTTACACCGGCATCTGGTGGTATGCGCGCTTTCCCAATCACTATTCGGGCGATGGTTCGGCTGCAACCCGCGACCGCGGCGAGTATGAAATGAAAGCCTGGCAGGACTCAATCGTCACCGCGATTCGTGCCGTCAAGGCGGATCAGGAGAGCTTGAAGCTGCAGAACGAATTCTTTGAGAACTCCAAGCATCCTTTGGATACGCGGCCTTAGACAGCGGGGCATCGATTCTTTTCGCGGCTGCAGAGACTTTTGACATCGTGCCGAACACTCTTCATACGAGTCATTCGGTCAAGCTTCGATGGTCGCATCTTTGTGGTTTTTATTCACCGGTTACGGCTACCATGCCTGCTCTTCGCAGGATTTGGCCTTTTGTGTGTGCGCGTCTACATGAGGCTCGAGGGGTTGCGCTGGCAGGATGCTTTGTTCTGGATCTTGAATCCGCACGCGATCGATTAGCACACCGTGCACAATTCCACCAAGTTTTTTTGCCCGGTTCGTCTTTATGGGAGTTTTTGCCTTTCAGGTATGGATTGCGGAGCGGGTAGCGGTCACGATCTTCAGCCGGCATGGAACGAAGGTTTGGAAATCCATGGTGAACGAAATCAGCCTCGAAAAAGTGAAAGGCCACTTCATTATTTGCGGATATGGCCAGGTCGGTCGCACAGTGGTGGATCAGTTGAACAAGCTGGAGATTCCCTTTGTCCTCATCGAAACCAACGAGGGGCTCTACCCTGAGCTCTTGAAAGATGGAGTCATGGTCATTCAGGGAGATGCGAAACGGCACGACGTCCTGTGATCCGCGGGAATTGACCGCGCGCGGGGAATCTGCATCGTGATAGACAACGATGCCGACAATTTGTACATCACAGTCACGGCCAGGGCGCTGAATCCAAACGTGAAAATCATTACCCGGGCAGGACAGCAGGGTTACCCTAACGCGATCCGCAACTCGGGGGCCGATGAAGTCATCATTCCGGAGTATGAAGGCGGTTTGATAACTGGAAGAATGATTCAGAAATATTACCCGGTGAAGACCAAACTGCAATGAATTCGCCGCGAGGATCTGCCGGTTCACAGACAGAGGTGTAGTTGTTGTCATCCCGAACGAGGGGAGGGATCGGGGTTCTTGATGTGGCTGGCGGGACCCGGATTCCTCGTCGCTTCGCTCCTCGCAATGACAGGAGTATGGGTCTGTGCGGAGCTTCGGTTCGTCCGGACGGGTGACTCGGGCATGAGCACACGAGCGGCCTGCTAAGATAACGGTTCGTATGGCATCGACACTACCCAACACCCTTGTCCGACAAGAAGAAATCACGGCGCCTTCACCCTCGGCTGCGTCGCGATTGATGTCGCTGGATCTGTTTCGCGGGGCAACCATTGCCGGGATGATTTTGGTCAACAATGCGGGGGACGAGCCCAGCTCTTATTGGCCGCTCAGGCATGCCGAGTGGAACGGCTGGACGCCGACGGATTTAGTGTTCCCGTTCTTTCTCTTTATCGTCGGAGTGGCGATGGCGTTCTCCTTCAGCTCCCGGCTGAAACGCGGCGAGTCGCGATCGGCGCTTCTGCGGCACGTGCTTTGGCGCGGCCTGGCGCTGTTTGCCCTGGGACTGTTTCTGAACGGCTTCCCCAACCGCTACCATCTGGATTCGTGGCGTGTCTATGGCGTGCTGCAGCGGATCGCCGTCTGCTATGTGATTTCGGCGATTCTCGCCCTGTGGACCGACTGGCGTGGCTGGATCGCAACCATCGTTGGCTGTCTGGTGGGCTACTGGATTTTGATGCGTTTCGTTCCAGTTCCAGGATTCGGCGTGCCCACTCACGATATCCCGCTGCTCGATCCCGACCGCAACCTCGCGGCCTGGCTCGACCGGCAGCTCCTGGCCGGACACTTATATGAGGGCACTCGCGATCCTGAAGGAGTATTGAGCACGATCCCTGCCGTAGCCACCAGTCTGCTGGGGATGCTCACGGGGCAGTGGCTTCGCTCCACGCGTTCGGCGCAGAGCAAGGCGTTGGGCATGGCTGCATTTGGATTGATCGGCGTATTAGCGGGCAAGATTCTCAACCTCGGGTTTCCCATCAACAAGAAACTTTGGACCAGTTCCTATGTGATCTTCACCGCCGGACTGGCTCTCCTCTGCCTCTCGCTGTGTTACTGGATCGTGGATATGAAACGATGGCGCGGGTTCGGGACAAAACCGTTCCTGGTGTTCGGAATGAACGCAATTGCCGCTTATGTGTTTGCCGAGTTGATGTCGCACTTGCTGGATCACATGCACACCAGAGCAGGGATGGCCTGGCAGGACTTCATTTACGAACGCATATTCGTGCCGCTCGCCAGCCCGGCGAATGCTTCATTGCTGTATGCGCTTAGCTACGTGCTGGTTTGCTGGGGGGCGATGTGGCTACTTTATCGCAAAGACATCTTCCTGAAGATCTGATGATAATCTTGAATAGTTAACACAACAACCAGCCAATCCCGGTTTTACCAAGCCTGGGTATTGCAGGATCCAACCCTTTTTCTTGAGTCGAGGAGACCGAGTGATCGGATACAAGCGTGGGGCCGGGATGCAATGCCTGAGATTGACGATAGCCATCTTCTGGCTGGCGTGCGCCAGCAGCGTCGCGCAACAAAGCCAATCCGGGGCGCCGCCCGATGCGCCTTCTGCCAGCGCACAATCGCAGACCGCGCCGCAGGGGACGAACCCACTTCAGAGCAGCATGTCCTTCTTGGAGCGCAAGTCGATGTTCTTCCCTAACCTTGCCACGAATTCGGGGCCGTTGAGTCCTTGGCAGAAGTTCAAGCTGGGGGCGAATAACAGCATATCCCTTGCCACCATCGTTGGTGCTCTGGGCGGCGCCGCCTACGGACAGGCAATCAATAGCCCTAAGGGGTATGGGCAGGGCGGCGAAGGATATGCCAAGCGCTTTGGAGCTGACATGGCCCGTTCCGCTTCCGCCAATCTGTTCGGGACATTTCTGATTGCATCGGTGTTGCACGAAGATCCGCGCTTTTATGTGAAGAAGCACTATACCTTCAAGCAGTCGCTGAAGTATGCCGCGGAGCGGGTCGTGGTTACGCGCAGCGACTCGGGGGAACGCGTGGTGAACTTTGCTGACACGCTGGGTCCTCTGGCGGGCGAAGCGTTGGCCGACACCTATTATCCTGAGGGGAATCGGGGAGTCAGCAGCACCTTTATCCGCTACGGCGCCGACCTGGGTTGGAAGTTCGGCGGGAACATGTTACGCCAGTACTGGCCAAGAATTAATAGGAAGGTGAAGCTGGCTCCTGAACCGACACCCACGCCGAGTAAGCCCTGAATCTGCAGGCGATGAATGATTCCGCACAGCACAGTTGCTCTTCGATTCGAATCCGCGCTCTCCTGATCTTCGGTGTTATCTTTTTTTCATACACATACTTTTATGGAGGAGCTGGCTGGAATCAGAACTCCCGCTTCGACCTGGTGCGGGCCATCGTGGAGCAGGGGACGTTGCGCATCGATGCCTACGATGAAAACACTGGCGACAAGGCTTTCGCGAACGGCCATTACTATTCGGACAAGGCTCCCGGACTCGCGCTGCTGGCGGTAGCGATCGCAGTTGGGACGAGACCTTTGTTGCGAGCCGCGGGAGTGAATCCCGAGTCGCCTCGCGGCTTGGTGGACCTTGCCTACTGGGCCACGGTGTTTGCGGTTGCCCTGCCTATGGCGGCGGCGTGTGCCTGCCTGTTCTGGATTGCGCTGCAGCTCGGAAGCAGTGTGAGCGGCTCGGCATTTGCCGCGCTCGCGCTGGGGCTGGGAACTCCCCTGTGGGCATACGCGACGCTGTTCTGGGGACACGCGCTGGCGGGAGCGTGTTTGGTGTTCGCCTTCGCTTGCGCTCTGAAGTTGCGCGGCGGTGTGAGCTCTGCGGGGGATGTGTGTTGGGGATTGGCTCTTGCTCTGACTGCCGGGTGGGCCACGGTTACAGAATACCCTTCAGCGCCAGCCGCAGCGATGGTCGCTGCTCTGGCGCTTGCTCTGGTTTGGAAGGATGGGGCACCTCGCCGCTGGCGCGTCGTTTTTGTCGTCGGCGCGGGAGCGTTGCCTTGCTTCGTGGCACTCATGGCTTATCAGCACGCCGCGTTCGGTTCCGTGTTCCATCCCAGCTATGCGTATTATCCGCAAGGAGCTTTTTCTTGGATGACCCATGGCTACCTGGGTCTGACCTATCCCAGAATTGATGTCGCATTGAAGCTGCTGTTTGGTTGCCGGCGTGGACTGCTGTTTACCGGGCCGGTCGTCCTGGCCGCGCCTTTCGGTTTATGGCTGCTTTGGAAGCAGACTGCGACGCATGCTGCGGCAGTTACAGCGGCTTCCATCGCTACCTACTATTTTCTGTTTCATGCTTCGTTTTCTTCATGGCCGGCCGGCTGGTCGTACGGTCCACGATACATGGCGCCGGGGTTGCCGTTGCTGTGCCTGGGGCTGGCCCCGCTTTGGGATTACGCGCGCCCAGCCTGGAGGATCATTCTCGGGACACTGGCCGCAGCCGGGGTCGGGCTTACGCTCATGGCGGTTTCGGTCGCGGCGCAACCTCCTGACGAGTTTCATTGCCCGCTGCGCCAGTTCTATTGGCCGTCGTTTTGGGCAGGAAGATTTTCCTTGAATCTGGGGACCGTGCTCGTACCCGCAGAACAGGGAACGAACCAGGTGCACGGCGCCTTCAACCTGGGCGAACTCGGCGGCCTGCACGGCTTGGCGAGTCTGCTCCCGCTGTTGGCCGTTTGGGGGCTCGTGGCTGTGCTTTGGGTCTGGATCCACCGAGCTGAGGTGGTAGCGCAGTCCTGACTGAGCTTTGCAGATATCGTGAACAAACCCACCACGTTCCTTTCATTCCGAGTGAAGTCGAGGGAATCTGCTGGTCGGCTGGCTAGAACGGGAAAGCAGGTCTCTCGACTCCGCAGCATCACCCGCATTTGCGGACGACCCTGCTGCGCTCGATATGACAATCCCAGGAGCCAGGGCCGAAGCATCCCCAAAATCAATCGTTTGGCGGGTAACCTAGGTAACTTTCGGCAGGCCGAAACAGCGTGATACGCTCGTCCGATAAGAAGCAAGAAATCAACAGTTTCCGGGGGACAAATGCTTCGCCGCTGGTGCCTCTACCTGCTGCTATTTTCGTCCTTGGCTGCGTTGGCTGACACCAAATCCAATCCTGCACAGCCCAGACAGAAGAATGTGCCCACAACGCTACCGGTCACTACATCCTCAGCCCAGGCACGCGCTAGCTTCGAGAAGGCGATGCGGGAGTTCGAACAGTATCGCATCGCGGAAACCCTGCAGGATCTGCGGGCGGCGACCAAGGTGGACCCGAATTTTGCGCAGGCGTTCATCCTGATTTCGCGCATGAGCCAGGATCCGGCGGAACAGGCGGCCACGCGTAAGCAGGCCAAGCTATTGGCGGTCAAGGTGAGTTCCGGCGAACAGTTGCTGATCCGCTGGCTGGGGGACGCGCAGGAGAACAACTATCTAGCTGCGATTGCAGCCATGAACGATCTGTTGGCGAAATATCCGCGCGACCAGCGGCTGGCATATCTAGCGGGCGACTGGCTGATGCAACAGTTTCGGTACGAACAGGCCGTTGCGGTGTTGGAGCGTGGGCTGGCACTGAACCCGGATTATGCTGCGGCGCTGAATGACGTAGCGTACGGCTACGCGGACATGGGCAACTTTGAAAAGGCTTTCGCGGCGATGGATCGCTATGTGGCGCTCGAGCCCGACCAGCCCAACCCGCATGATTCCTATGGCGAGATTCTGCGAATGGCGGGCAAACTCGATGCGGCGCTCGAGCAGTACCGGATGAGCATCCGAATCGATCCGAATTTTGGTTCCGAAGTCGGCGTCGCCGATACTTATGCGGTGATGGGTAAGGAACTGGAGGCCCGCGAGGAGTATGACCGGGCTATTGTGTTTGCTCCGAGCAACGCCGACAAGGTGCAACGGGAATTGCAATCGGCTGTGACCTGGATCCGCGAGAACAATCGCAAGCAGGCGGAGAGGGCGCTGAGCGATGTGGCCAGGCATGCACATTCCGCTGGGCTGGCACGTCTCGAGGCCGAGGCCCACAGGATTCTGGGCATGTACGAGACTGATCCAAAGACAGCGCTGAAACATTTGCAGGCGGCGCAGGACGTCCTGCAGCAAGAGCATGAGATTTCCGCCAGCGACCGGGATGAGGAGTTGGCACGAATCCTGCGAACCCGAGCTACCCGTTTGGCTGAGTTGCCGGACATGGACTCGGCGTGGAAGACGGTCAAGCAACTCGAAACCATGGCAGGAACGAGCCGTAGCCAAGTCATCCAACTTTGTTATCACGGCGCAGCCGGAGCTTTGCTGGTAGCGCAGGGCAAGTTCGCGGATGCGATTCCTCATCTGCAAGAGGGCATCGCGGACCCGGAGTCTATGCGGCTTTTGTGGCACTCCTACACGAGCACCGGAGCCACATCGGAAGCGCAGGCGATCGCATCGAAGCTGGCTGCTCTGAATCTGCCCACGGTGGAGCAGGCGCTGGTAGTGCCGCAATTCCGGGTGAGCCTGGTCAGCCAAGTGGGGCAGCCGTAAGGCGAACACCATCCTCGCCATGCCACGCATCCCGATCTTCAGCTTCGGACAAGCAGAACAGGAAGCGGCACTTCCTCGCCTGACTGGCTACATTCCGTCACTTTCTCTTGAAGGGCTGCAACTCGGCGTCGATAACCTGCGGCACGACGTTCATCTAAGTCCCAAGTTTGTGACGCAGACCCGCTCGCTGATCTCGCGTCTGATCGTACGTCATGGTGATGTCGAGGGATTGCTGGCGGCGGAAGCGCCACAGCCGCGGCAGGGCGGACACTTCATCGGATCAAACGCTGGCCCTAAAAGCAACGCCAAGGCCGTCGGCTCCGAGTTGAAGCCTCTGCTGGCGGAAGTACATTCCGCCGCGCTGAATCGCGCCAAGGCCGAAGGAAATCCATCGCTGGATGTTCTGGCCCGGGTGGCGATCATCAAGTTTTTGCGGATTGAACTGGGATTGCAGTTCGCCCAGATTCTCGAACGCTGCCGCATGACGCTGAAGAGCTACGAAAATATGCGCGTGCAGAAAGCGCTGGAATATCGCGAGCGAGTTGCAGCTTTCCAGGTGGCGAAGAAAGTCATTCTGCGCAAGACCGGGCAGGAACTGTTTCGGACCCTGCGCGAAATCGAAAAGGAAACTCTGGCCCGCACCCGGCGATCGTTGTTCGGAAGCAGCCACGACGAGCAATATAAGTTGTTCCTCAACCCGTTGATTTTCACCGCTGACGGCTGCGACGCTTATGTTAACGCTGAGCAATACGTGATGTTGGGCAACTTCGACCGTGATCCCGACCGCTTCACCAACGTTCGCCGAATCGCCTACGAGTTCCTGCAATCGCTGAATCTGGGGCTCGAGGCCGATCCTGAGCGCGCCATCAATGCCTGGCTGAATGTGCCGGAGAATGCGCAAGAATTGATTGGTTCCGGCACCCCGGACGACTCCTCACCCGAAGAGCGAGCTCAAAAAACACGGTTGGCAGCATGGTTGGGCTTGCTCGATCGCGAGAAGCTGATGGATTACGTGGTGGCCTCCTATGAAGCGGTGCCGCTGCTGGCGGAGTACTCGCCGCGCATCAACGCGCAGCAATTGAAGAATGCGCTGATCTCGCGCGAAGAACGCACTCGGGTAGAAAAATTGATTGTGGAGCAAGGCAAAGTTTCGCGGGACAGCCTGCAAGCCGCGGTGCAGCGGGTAGCAAGTTGCAAGGGCGCGGAGCGGGGCAAAGTCGCCGCCCGATTTCTCCGCGATTTCATGCGCTACCACCGCGACCTGAGGAATCTGGAGGCGCTGAGGTCGGCGATGGACAACGTCAATCTCATCGCCAACGACAAAATGCGGCAGCTGTCTTCCATGAATGGCACGCTCTACGAGTTCCTGCTGCCCGAGGAGCAGAAGCCGTCAGAAGAAAAAGTGCTGCGCCACGTGATTATCAAGGCCGATGTCCGCGACTCGTCCCGGCTCACGCGTTCGCTGCTCGAGCGCGGAATGAATCCGGCGTCCTATTTCAGTTTGAATTTCTACGATCCGGTCAACAAGCTGCTATCGAAGTACGGCGCCAGCAAGGTGTTTCTCGAAGGCGATGCGATCATTCTGGCCATCCTCGAGCGCGAGGGCGAGCCGGGGCTGGCCGTGTGCCGCGCCTCGGTGCTGGCGCGCGAGATTATCGAGATCGTGCGGGGTTACAACCAGTTACTGGAGCGCGCCGGACTTCCAGGCATCGAGCTGGGCGTCGGCATTTCCTATCAGGATTCTGCCCCCATGTATCTGATGGATGGCGAGCAGCGCATCATGATTTCGGATGCGCTGAACGAGAGTGACCGGCTCTCCTCGTGCAGCAAGCGAGTGCGGAAATCGATGAAGGCGATGGAGACTCCGTTCCACGTGTACGCATTTCAGACTGTGAGCGACGCCGACGTCGAAGACGGTCCCGACGACTTCATTCTGAAATACAACCTGAATGGGATTCGCATCAGCGAGGCCGCGTTCCAGAGGCTCAAGCAGGAGATCTCGCTCGAACTTTCTCCGCTCGATTTACCCAAGGCGTGGGAAGGGGAAGAGTTTCATCTGTGGAGCGGGCTGGTCCCAGTTGGCAACGACATCTTCCGCAACATCATCGTGCGCGGAAGCCGCATGCCCCAGATCGATCCTCACAACTTCTCAGTCCAGCTCTGGACCGAGCGCTGGTACTACGAAGTTTGCTCCAACCCCGCAATCGACGCCAAGCTCGAAGGTAATGCCACAGCAGGGAAGTGAGCCAGTGTGGCGCGGGCGCCCCCGGGGACGCCTCCTCCGGGCGCTTCGTCGGCCCCAGAGTCTCCAGCTTCTCACCGATCTTGTTTTGTTGGGTCGAACGTGTGGCGGGAGGCGAAATCGATTTCGTGACCCTGGGGGCGACATTGAGTTCGTGGCTCGCTGCCCACAGCTGTACAGATGTAGCCAGCTACCCTCTATCGGTGGGAGGAGGCGTCCGGGGCTACGTGGATTGTCTCGGAACGCGGGCGAGGGCGGCCCCGCGCCACCCGAGCTGTTATTTCTTCAAAGAGGCGCTCTTCGTGTTGGTGACGCATGACGACGGCGTGTCGCTGCACTTGCGGAATGCGGGTACGACCAGTGCTTGTTCCAGCGTCGGATCGTTCAGGTTGGTCAGGGTCTCGTTGGTGCGCTTCGCTCCAGCGCTATATCCGATCTTCTGATATGCGGCAGCGAGAAGCTTCAACGAAAGTGGATTGTTGGTGTCTTCTTCTAAGTGCGAGATGGCCTGGTCGTACTTGTGTTCGGAGAACAAAACTGCTCCGGCGGCTCCGTGGTAGGCAAGCTCGCTCAGCTTGTCGTTGGAGCTTTCTGACATCGCAGCCAGCCTCTCCAGGTTGGATTTCGCCATTTCCTTGTTGCCCATCCTCAGAGCGACTTCCACACGCGCTCTCAGGATTTGTGCAAGCTCCTGCGTAATCGCGATCTTCAAGGCGTTCTTGCCATCCTGCGTGGCCGCTTCGGCTTTGCCTAAATAGACCAGCGCCTCCTTCGGATTCTGCTGGCACATGGCCATTTGCCGGTAAGTGTCGGCTTCGGCCTGGCTGTTCTGCTTGGAGTGTGCATAGTCGGCAATTCCCTGGAACGCGTGCTCGGTTCCGTCGTAATCGCCCTCGCGGACGAAAGTGGCTGCTTCTCTCGTCTTCCACAGAATTTGTTGTAGCTCGGGCAAGGAAAACTTCTGGAACCCGATTTCGTATTCTTTGCGGGCGCGAACCTGATCTCCCATCAGCGAGTAAGTGTCTGCAATTCCGAATTGTGAGGAATAGAACTGAGGATTGATTGCCAGCGATGCCCGGTAGTGCTCGATGGACTGATTGAAGCGCCCCGCCAGACGCAGAATCTCGGCATAAGAATCCTGCGGATTGGAATCGTTGGGCAGCGCCGCAACGTATTTGTCCATCATCGCGAAGGCCTTGTCGAACTGTCGGGTGTAGGCGTAGTTGTAACCGATGTTGTTCATCAGGCCGGGAGAGTCCGTGATTCCCGAGTGCTCATATACGGCGATCACGCGCTCGTACTGGGCCTGCGACTGCAGCCACCACGTGGTCATCCAAACCACCCACTTATCGTGGGGGTATTGGTTGAGCACGTCGTTCATTTTGGTGATGGCGGAAATCAGCTTGTGGTCAGCGGCATCCTGGTACCACTCGATCACCAGTTGCTCCGAGGTTGTGGCGTGACTTCTGGTGGCAAACGCCTTCTCCTGTTCGCCGACCTGCTCGGCCGAATCAAGGCTGATCTGCGCCAGAAACTCGTGGCCCATCGCGAAATCGGGGTCAACCTGAACGGCTTTGCGCAGAATTTCGATCGACTGTTCCTGTTCCACCTTATCGAGGTACAGGCTCAACGCTTCTTCGACCAGACGGCGAGCCTGGGGAGACTTGGTGGTCAGCGGCAAGGCGGCGGCGATCGTGTTGTTTGCCTGCGGAGCCCTTGACTGCGCGAGGCCGGCAACAGCGGCGAACACCAGACCAATGCGGATGGTGAGGCTGAAGATCGTTGCTCCGAAGATCGATGCTTTGCGGATCATATTAGCTCTCCCCCGCTAGTTTCCCCTCAATAAATAGCCCTGCTCGACCGGCAATTTGCCGTCGATCTTCAACACATTCACGTCTTGGGTCAGTGAATACAGGTCCACGACGCCGATGGCTCCCGGCGAGGTCGAGACAAAGCGGAGGACAGCGTCATCGCTGTCAGCAACCATAATCGCGTCGCGATGAGCCAAAACGAACGCATGCGCCTGCTCGGGCGTCATGTTCAGCAACTTGCGGAGGACTAACTGCATGTCTGCGGAAGAAGGATCGCGCATCACCACCGTGATGGCCTTGCCGTCCGGCCAACTCCGGGTACGCGCATTGAAGATTTTCACCAACTCGGAAGCAGTCAGGTTCGAGGTGGTGTTGGCCTTGTCGGCAACGATCGCGAATTGCTTTGCTTGAACGGCGCGCGGCAGGATCGCGACCCACATCAACAGCATTAGAACTAGTCGCCGGCTTATCACAATGGTGCGATTGTAGCCCGCCTTCAGTTACCGGGAAAGGTAACTGAGGTAACGGCCCAGTTCGGTTTTGGAAGTTGAGTTACTGGCCCGCGCGCAGCGGCGAGATCAGCAAACGAGCAGTCGATTTCTTCTTGGCTTCGGACTTGTCGGGCTGATAAAGCAGGTCGAGAGAACCTTCCGCTGTGGGAGAAGCTTCCGCCAGCGTGGCTGCCAGGCTGCGGAACGAGCGTCCCACATCCGCGCTTTCATGGAGCGCCACGGGAGCACCCTTGTCGATGGCGGGCGCGATCGCTTGATGGTTGTTGGGGATTTTCCAAAGCAGTTTGCAGCCGGTCGCGGCCTCGACGTCTTCGTCGCCGAAACCAGGGATTTTCTTGTAGCGGTTCAGCACCAGACGGACCCGGTCGCGTCCTCCGCCTTCTTCTAGGAAAGACCGCAAGCGGCCTGCGCTCCAGAGAGACACCACATCGGACTGTGCCACGAGCAAAACCGCGTTGGACAAATCACAAAGCAGGCGCGCCGTCTGATCCGTGCGATTGGAACAATCAACCACAACGTAACGAAATTGCGAAACCAGCAAATCAAAAAGGCGGGCCAGTTCGGCAGCGGTCGGTGTCGCATGTTGAGGTTCCTGCGGACCCGCCAGCAGTTGCAGGCCATTCTTGCAGGTAGTCATCAAGCCTTGCAGCAACGAAGTATCCATGCGATGCAGGTTCTGCAAGGCATCGGTGAGGCCAAACGTAGGGCGGACGTTGAGATGCAGCGCAGCGTGCCCCAAAAGTGCAAAATCGACGAGAAGGACCCCGCCATGCAATTCCTGAAGTGCGACGGCGGTGTTGACCGCGACGGTGGTCGCTCCAGCTCCCCCCTTGGCGTTAGCGACGACGAAGACGCGGGCGCGGCCTGAGGAGGTGCGGGCACGTCCACGTGAAGTGGCGAAGCGGGTGAAGGCATCGACCATGCTCTCGGGAGTAGCGTTGCGCTCCATATATTCACGAGCCCCGGCGCGCATGGCGGAAACAATCGTACCGGGATCGGTCATCGGGCCAACGGCGAAGATGACAATCTCGCTGGTGTTGGAGTGGATCAATTCAATGGCGTGCATCGCCCGCTGAATATTCTGCGGATCAATGTCGACCAATACGACGTCGGCGTGAACATCCTGAATCTGGCGGAGGATTGCGTCGGTCGGGCTGGCGGGAAACCCAACATGCCCAAAGACATTGCGGCCCATCTGGGTGCTCTCCAGTCGTTGCTGGAGGACCATGAGCCGTTCTTTGTCCTCGGTAAGGAGGGTGACCGCTATGCCATGCATGGCTGGAACCTCAATTATGAACCCGGCAGGTGCATGTTAAGAAGAGATCCGAACTCCGCCAAGTGACTATCGTAACGGAGCATCGCGCAAAAGTTCCCTTCAGAATGCCAGGCCAATTCCCCAAGAGCTCTAAGGACTACACAGCGGCGAAAAACCGCGGAGTGGAGGAGTGTCCCTGAGTATTCTACGCAAAACATGGTCGAATGCAAAGCCAGTACCCGAGCAAATCCGGTGCGGCGCAAGCCTTGCGGAGGATCAGGGTTGCGAAACCCGCAATGAAACCCTAGGTACGGCCGTGCCGGCTTTCTCTTTTTCTTGAAGATGCTGGTGCAGAGCTCCTATCCTGTCGACGCCCTGGGCGTACTCGGAGGACCGGTCGGCGGTTTCCGGCGGGAACTCATATCCGTCGAGATGAACCGCAACCACGGACCTGCCACCCACGGCGGACGAAAGCACACGCAGCACTCGGCCACGGCAGCGCACACGCATGTTCTCGGCAAGAGTGATTTCAGACGGCATGACTAGGGTGAGTTCGATGGCGTCCGCTTCGCACAGCGGCAAGTCGGTGTGGAAAAGCGCTCCCCGCGCACATAGGTTCTGCGTGAAGCCGCATCGTTCGCGATCCCCGCTGGAAAGACGCACAGAAACGGAAAGATGGAAGTCGAAACGTTGCGCGGCCCGGCGTTCGATTTGAACCTGATCGGTGCTCATACGTTCTCCACAAACCTGAACCACGGCGTGCCTCTATACTGGAAAGGAGCCTAGTTGAGGGCGCTCCGACTTTACCGCTTCTTGCGGCTTCTGGAAAGCCCTAAATTGGACAATAACGGGATCAAGAGGTATACCGACGTGTGACGGTTCGGGATTGAATCGAGACATGGAGCATCCTCATCCTAATCCTAAGAACAAGTAGAAAGATTCGGCTTGCGCAATCCACCAACCACAGCAAGAACTGAAGGCCAAACCCTGAACGGCGCGGGGTCACGAGGAACGGGGATGCCCAGTACCTTGCGTGCGTTGCGCCATCGCAACTTCCAGCTTTTCTTCAGCGGGCAGCTCATTTCGCTGATTGGGACGTGGATGCAGACTACAGCCCAGGCGTGGCTGGTGTATCGCATCACCGGCTCCTCGTTGAAGCTGGGCGCTGTAGGTTTCGCCAGTCAATTCCCTGTATTTCTGGTCGCTCCGCTGGGCGGCATCGTAGCCGACAGATTCAACCGCCGGCGAGTAGTCATCGGAACCCAGATCGCGTCGATGGTCCTGGCACTGGTGCTTGCGCTCCTCACGCTCACCGGAAGGGTGCATGTGTGGCACATCTTCGTCCTAGCTGCGTTGCTGGGCGTGGTGAACGCCTTCGATATTCCCGGACGCCAGGCTTTTTTGGTCGACATGGTAGGCAAGGAAGACCTGATGAATGCCATAGCGTTGAACTCGTCGATGTTCAACGGGGCACGCATTATCGGGCCTGCGATTGCTGGCATTCTCGTGGCGAAGATTGGCGAAGGCTGGTGCTTTTTCGCCAATGGTGTCAGCTACGTGGCCGTGATCATCGGGCTGCTGATGATGCGAGTGGAACGCCCGGCTCGTCGCGCATCCGCCGCTTCGCCCTGGACGCATCTCCTCGAAGGCTTCCGCTTCGTGCGCTACACGGCGCCGATTCGGGCCATCCTGCTTCTGTTGGGTCTCGTCAGCTTGGTGGGGATGCCCTACACCATCCTCATGCCAATCTTCGCGGACAAGATTCTGTACGGCGGAGCCCGTGGGTTAGGAATCCTGATGGGCGCGACGGGTGTAGGAGCCCTTTTCGGCGCGCTCACTTTAGCTTCACGCAGCGGAGTGCATGGGCTGGGAAGGTGGGTGGCATTCTCCTGCGGTGGTTTCGGGGTCAGCCTGATCCTGTTTTCCTGGTCGCGGAACTTCTGGATCTCGGCGGCGCTATTGCTGCCCGTAGGTTTCAGCATGATGCTTCAGATGTCGTCGTCGAATACGCTGATCCAGGCCATGGTGCCGGATCATCTGCGCGGGCGGGTGATGGCGCTGTATTCCATGATGTTTATGGGCATGGCTCCATTCGGAGCCTTGCTCGGAGGAGCGTTGGCGGACCGTTTGGGCGCGCCCGTTACGGTCACAATGGGAGCAGTTGCCAGTATCGGAGGCGCGACATTGTTCGGATTGCAGTTGCCCAAGATCAGAATGGAAGCCCGCCAGTTGATCGTTGCCCAGGGCTTGACCGCGGGTGCTCCGCCCGAAGAAATGATTGCCAGAGTTGTGGAAGACTAGAAGCTTCAGCGAAGCACGTTCCTCCTCTTCTTCTTGTCAGCAAGCTCTGGACATCAGGAAGCTGACGGACAGCGGCTGCAGGCCGAAGCGCTCGAGGTTCCGGGCGGAGGCACCGATTCCCGCAGTGCTTGAGAAGACAAAGCGGCACCCAGCCCTGAGAGCCCACTGCAACCTGAAGTTCAACAAAGCGGTCTGTACTCCGTTACGTCGATGCACAAATCGGCAACTGGTCGTGCGCAGATGAGCCGTGTCTCCGTTGATGTGCAGAACTCCTCCACCCGCTACTTCCCCGTTTCGTCGTGCCAAGAACGGTTGCGCCCCATCAGAAAATCCGAAGCAGTAGAAAGTGTCGAGCAGCCATGGTTGCAGCCTGGAATCGTCTACGGACCCGTCCGACTCTTCAAAACCTGCGGCCACGGTGCGTACCCACGCCTCAGCGTCGTCAATGGTTGCGAGTGTTACTTCAATGTTGTCGGGAACAGGCTTGGCAGTGATGTCTGAGAGCGGCCTCCACCAATTCTCCATTGGCTTTCCGGCCTTGTACCCGCGGCTTGCCAGCAAGGAATTGACTCCGCTGTGGGTTCGGCCGGAGATTGTGATGCGAACCGATGACTTTCGAGAACTGTAAAAAGCTTCGATAGCCTCGATCTCTGCTGCATCGGGAGCGTTGGAGGTTCCAACTCCGACGGCGCACGTCAGCGGCACATCCGCGCCGTTATAGGCTACACAGGCGCCCGCCAGATCAGTCAGGCACGCTCCGACTTCGGGTCTGCGGATGTCCATCGCGGCCGTCGCGGCCCTCAACATTGTGATCGATGCATGCTGAACCTTCTCCAGCAGCATGTCGCTGTCGAAGGTTAGGGAACTCGCGGAGCCAACTGGGGAATATCTCACTTTAGCATCGAGCATAACTACGACTTTCCCGAGCTCAGTCTAGATTCTGTCTAAACGATCCGCTCCTTCGAAATCTTTTCCTCGCGATAGATGCTCAATTTTGTTCTCCGGCCGCTACGCTACTGCCCCACATCGCGCTACTGCCCCACATCGCGCTGCTACCCCACATCGCACTGCTGCCCCACATCGCACTGCTACCCCACATCGCGCTGCTTCCCCCCATCGCACTGCTACCCCACATCGCGCTCCTGCCC
>Ga0210401_10002664_pt1 | contig 19614 bp, 19 predicted proteins | sample IncBWH32MmetaG_FD_150866 | JGI IMG/M metagenome (GOLD analysis project Ga0210401, IMG submission 150866) | Forest soil microbial communities from Barre Woods Harvard Forest LTER site, Petersham, Massachusetts, United States - Inc-BW-H-32-M | ecosystem: Environmental > Terrestrial > Soil >... | reverse complement strand
CCCGCCGTACGCTGCTGGTGACCCGTTGCTGCGGCGTCCGCGACACTCGGCGACTAGCCTGGTCTCGTATCTGAGCCGGCGCTGGGGAGCGAATCTGGGCGGGAGCTTCGTAGGCAGACGCCCGGACTCGGACTTCTTCGGGTTTAACATCGATCACGCGCCCGGCTATGTGCTGGTGAATGCCGGAGGCTGGTACGCAATCAACGCTCGCATGACGGCTTACGTAAACCTAGAGAATGTTCTCGACAAGCAGTACAACGAAGTTGTGGGGTATCCGGCGCTGGGAACTAATTTCCGCGCGGGCATGCGTTTCCGGATCGGAGGAGACTAGAAGCCATGGGTTCCAGTCTAGTTTCCGGTTTTTACCTCTTGGCACGCGCTCGGCTGCGGAAGGCTGCCGTGGTCACGCGATCGGTATCCTCTATGCTTGACGAACTCCGGTGGCGTTCTGGACCGAGCCCGCAGGCCAGAGGCATGGGCGCCAGAGAATGGGATCCCTGATACTTGCCGCGCGCGAGCAGCAGTTTTTCGAGGTCCTGGCCTTCGAGCGGCTGCTGTCGTCCCAGAAGGTGGGTTACCAGCGCGATCTGGGCAAAGTGCTCCACCGTTTCCATTTTCATATACGCGTGATGCACAGTGTCGGCATAGGCGACGACGCCGTGATTCGACATCAGAATGGCGTCATATTGCGGGATGAGCGGCTCCAGCGTCTCACTCAGTTCTGGGGTCCCGGGCGTTCCGTAGCGAGCCAGGGGGATTGAGCCGAGACCGATCACGACTTCGCAGACCAAAGGCTTGTTGAGCGGAATTCCTGCGGCGGCGAACCCGGTCGCCGTAGGCGGATGAGCATGCACGATCCCGTGAATATCGGGACGCAGCTTGTAGATCAGCAGGTGCATGGCGATTTCACTCGACACGTTGTGACGGCCAGCAAGCAGATGGCCCTGATAGTCGACGATGACCATGTCCGCGGGGCGCAGGAAGCCCTTGCTCATGGAGGTGGGAGTGGCCAAAATGCGTTCCTCATCCAAGCGCACTGAGAGGTTGCCGTCCATGGCCGCCACATAGCCGCGGTCGTATAGCATCTTTCCGAACACGGCTATCTCGCGTCGATGCTGGCGTTCGCTAGGCATACGTTGAAAGCAGCTGAGGGGGCGGCTGGCGTATGGTACCGCAGTCGCTTGGGGGAAGACAATCGTTTGTTTGCCTTCCGTTGGGGGCAAAGGGCTGTGAGCGCAGGTCAAAGGCAGGAGAGCGCCCTTCCCAGACAAGGGTGGGCCGCGGAGCTCGGCCCCCGGCTCAAGACACGAAAAATCTTTCTTCTTGACAGCCGCCATGGCGGGTAATAGAAGTGTTGCTGATTTTCCGCCCCCCATCCCCCGGTCGGCGGCCGGTCGCCAAGTCCATTAAGAGGGCCATGTGAAATCTTCCAGCAGGTTCGTAGGATTCGCTCTGTTTCTCTTCAGCGTCTCGGCAACGGTGGTTCTGTGCCCGGTTTCAATGCCAGCTCAGGCGCCGACTTCCATCTCTTTCAATTTCACTTCGTTCGATTATCCGGGAGCCACCTCTACGTCGGCGGTTGCCATCAACAAAGCTGGCATTATCGTCGGTTATTACGAAGACTCAAACAACAATACCCATGGCTTCGCCCGGTTACCCAACGGGATGTTCGAAAGCGTCGATTACCCCGGCGCTGACGACACGCTGCTTTATCGCATCAACGACCTGAACCAGGCGGTGGGCTACTACCTCGGCACGGATGGGTTTTACCATGGATTTCTCTTCAGCTCTCCCAATCACTTCACCGCCATCAACTATCCAGGTGCCACGATGACGCAGGCATATGGGATCAACAATAAAGGGCAGATTGTTGGGGCGTGGTATACGTCGTCGGGCGGTCTGTTCGGATTTTCGCTGTCCAACGGGACCTACACCAATCTTGTTTATCCGTCCGCCCTCGCCACTACAGCCACAGACGTTAACCAGGCGGGCGTTATCTCCGGCTTCTGGGTAGACAGCTCTTACGACTCCCACGGCTTCCTGCTTACTTCCGCGTTGAATGGCACCTTTTCGGAGGTGAACTATCCGGGCGCGGTTAACACCAACGTGTTCGGGATGAACGATGAAGGCCAAGTAGTTGGCAACTACGCCGGTTCCGACAATGTGAAACACGGATGGGGAGGTGCTCCTGCTAAAAATGAGTACATCACCATTGACTATCCGGGAGCAGAAGGCTCTCAGGTGGACGGCCTGACCAATGCCGGCCACCTTGCAGGTCACTATACGGACACAAACAATGCGACCCACGGGTTCCTGGCGGTGCCTAAGTGATGCCCAGCATGGATGCGACGGCAATCTATAATCACCGAGCGTGCTGGTCGCCGAATTCAATTACTCCCTTCCCGCTGAACTGATTGCCCAGGAGTCGCTTCCCGACCGGGCTGCCTCCCGGTTGCTGCGCCTGGAGCGCTCATCGGGAGAATTGAAGGATATGCAGTTCCGCGATTTCCCGGGGCTGTTGCGAGTCAACGATCTGGTCGTTTTCAACAACACCAGAGTCTTTCCCGCACGACTTTACGGACGGCGCAGCGGGGCAAAAGCGCAGCGGGTTAGCGCACAAAACCCGGCAGCGAAGAACTTTCTGCAAGGTCAGGTGGAAGTCTTGTTGACTCGGCAGATTTCCCGCGACCCTAACGACTGGGAATGCCTGGTGCGTCCAGGAAGAAAGATCGGGGTGGGAGAAAAGCTGCGGTTTGGGGGCAACGGCGAACTTCGGGCTGAGGTCGTCGAGCGCGGAGGGTTCGGGCAGCGCCGGATCAGGTTCGATCCCGATGCCGATTTCTGGGTATTGATCGAGAAATTGGGTCACGTGCCGCTTCCACCCTACATCGACCGTGCCGATCAACCGGTCGACCGCGAGCGATACCAGACCGTGTATGCCCGGGAACGAGGTTCTGTGGCCGCACCCACAGCGGGCCTCCACTTCACGCCGGAAGTGCTGGCTCTATTGCGCGAGCGGGGGATTGAAACGGCCGAGATCACGCTTCACGTTGGGTTGGGAACCTTTCAGCCGGTGCGCGTGGATCGGGTGGAAGACCACCGCTTGCACCGCGAGTCTTATGTGATTTCAAGCGATGCCGCTGAGAAGATCAACCGCGCCCTGGAGGCTGGGCGAAGAATCGTGGCAGTGGGGACGACTACGGTGCGGACGCTCGAGCACTCGGCAGGCCGGTCAGGCACGGGCAAGGTCGAGGCCGGCGGCGGTGAGGCTGATATTTTCATCTATCCGGGATATAAGTTTCGAGTGGTCAGGGCATTGCTGACAAACTTTCACCTGCCGCAATCGACCTTGCTCATGCTGGTATGCGGGTTTGGCGGCAGAGAACTGGTTTTGAATGCCTACCAGTATGCAGTCGCAGAAAAATACCGTTTTTACTCCTACGGGGATTGCATGTTTCTGGAGTGACTGGCAGGCGCGCCTTTCCCGTACGAAGGACGATATACTAGAGCGTCGCAGGGGGAAGAAATGGTCACACAGACGCTGTCGAAGCAGGTTCCGATCGAGGATTTTGTTGCCGGTTTGCGTAAGTTCTCCGAGCCGGCTTTTCGTGGAACGGAGCAGATTCTCCGCTTCCTGGAACAAACTCCGGTAGCCCCGGATACTTTGGAGCGTTACCTCACCTGGGACCGTCAGCACTACACCCGGAACCTGATTGATAAGACGCCGGTGTACGAACTGATGGCGATCTGCTGGGAAATCGGCCAAGTAAGTTCGGTGCACAATCACCGCGACCAGAACTGCTGGATGGCCGTGCCCATCGGGAGATTGCTGGTGGAAAACTACCGAGTGATTGCGCAGGAGTTAGACAAGGGGAGTTGTCAGCTGGCGGCAGCGGACAAGGTCGAGATGAACGCAACTCATCCTTGCGCGGTTGATCCGAAGGAGCCGGTGCATCGGGTGCTCAATCCGCGGGAGTTCAACCAGCGGGCGGTGAGTCTCCATGTGTACTCGCGCCCTTTTGATAGCTGCGTGGTTTATTCGCCGGAGCAAGGGACGTGTGGCGAGATCAAGCTTCGTTACAACACGGAGTACGGGAAGAAGAAGTAGCTGTCAGCAATGAGGTCAGTCACGTGCGAAGTCGAGGCTGGACATATGCGCTTGCCCTTTCCCTGGTCTCACTCAAACTCCTTCTACTCTTCACCTCCATTGACGTTCACGGTCAAACCCAACAAGTGATTACGGTTCGATTCCTCGACTTCGAATCAGGAAAGCCTATAAAAAAACTCAACGTCATCGTGACATTGTGGGATGGAGAATCGACCAGGGAGGAGGTCTCCGGTATGAAGAATATCTTCGAGACACGGGCGAGGACGGACGATCACGGGAGTCTGTTGGTCAAAGTACCTGGTCCCATGCCTGAACATATGAGCGTTTTCACACCTGACTTGGTCCAGGCGGTTACCCAACTCTCCCCGAGCGATGTTCTCAGAGCTGGCGCAGTAATCCCTTACAGACGCGGAAGGAACAAGTCGGATGTGACGGCACAGGCCGGAGGGGTGGTTATTCTTAATCACAAACTCACAGCAGCGGATCGAATGCGACAGGAACTCCCCTGATTCACTAGGCTGCTAAACTGGCTTCGTGCCCCCGATGCGAAAACCTGTGGTTGAAGCGGCCACGCCCGTTGGACCAGCCATCGTCAAACCTTCTACTGATCCCAACCGCATTTTCCTGATTGATGCCATGTCGTTCATCTTCCGTGCCTATCACGCCATGGCGCGGCAGCGGGGGATGTCCACCAAGTCCGGCGTGCCCACGGCTGCGGTTTACGTTTTCGTGAACATGTTGCGCAAGTTGCGGGATGACTTCTCGCCGCAATATCTCGCCGCGGTGTTTGATGTGGCTGCACCCACGTTTCGCGATCAGCAGGCGGAAGCCTTCACCACGGTGCGGAAGTTCGATCTGAAGAGCCAGACCTTTCAGGAAGTGAAGTATCACGGCTATAAGGCCAACCGCGCCGAAATGCCGGGTGATCTCGCGCAGCAGATACCGTACATACGGCGTGCGCTCGAGGCCTATCGCATTCCAATTCTCGAGATGCCGGGATATGAGGCGGACGACGTCATCGGTACGTTGGCGAGGAAGGCGGCGGAAAAATCGCGTCCGGTGTATGTGGTCTCGAGCGATAAGGACATGCTGCAACTTGTGGATGATCGAGTGCAGGTGCTGAATCCGCCCAAGGACAACTTGATCTGCGATGCGCAGAAGGTGGAGGAAATTCTGGGAGTTCCACCGCAGCGAGTCGTGGACGTAATGGCTTTACGCGGCGACTCGATCGACAATATTCCGGGTGCTCCGGGGATTGGCGACAAGGGGTCGGTCGACTTGATTCAGCGCTTTGGAACGGTGGAGCAGGCGCTGGAACGGGCGGCTGAGGTGGAAAAGAAGACCTATCGCGAGTCGCTGCAAAACAATCGCGACAACATTCTGCTGAGTAAACAACTCGTGACCATCGACCGCAACGTCCCGCTGGAACTGGACGAGAACGCGATGAAGATGGGGGAGCCGGACAGAGAAGCGCTGCGTCAGCTATTTACCGAACTCGAGTTTACTTCTCTGCTCAGGGACCTTCTGCCGGTTGCTGAGGTCAGCGAGGCGCACTACAGTGACGCGAAATCGGAAGCGGATGTGGAAGCGGTTCTGAGAGCCGTGCTCGCGGGAGATGCGCTCGCCGTCGCGATCGAAGCCGAATCACAAGGCGGCGATGAAGAAGACGAAGAGCCGCCCGAGTCCGAAACTGGAATGCTGCCGCTGTCGGCAGAAGCGCCGCCAGCGGCGCGAGCCCGCAGCATGGCTATTTCGGCCGTGCCGGGGGTGGCGGTGATGGTGTCAGCGGAGGCTGAAGGAGCGGAGGCGAAGCTCAATGCCGTTTTGGCGGATGCCACCTTACCCAAGGCCGTTTATGACTGGAAATCGGCGGCTCACGCGGTTGCACCAATGGGCACTGAAATACGCGGTGTGCAGCACGACCCCATGCTGTATTCGTATCTGCTCGATCCGACGTATCCATCGCATCGGCTGGCCGACGTCGCTCTGCGACGTTTCAATATGAAGCTCAGCGGGGCGCTGCCCGAGGCTGCCGACGTCACCGGCAGGCTGGCGACCGCTCTGCGCGCGGAAGTCGAACAAGCGGGGCTGCTCAAGCTCTACCAGGAAATTGACCTTCCGCTGGTGCCGGTGCTGACCAGAATGGAAGCGGCCGGAGTCAAAATTGACCGCAAGAATTTGTCGGAGATGTCGTCGCGGCTTGAGCAGGAGATCTCCGCCAAAGCGAGAGAGATTTACCAATCTGCCGGACACGAGTTCAACATCAGTTCGCCGAAGCAATTGGGGGAGGTTTTATTCAATAAACTGAACTTGCCGAAGCCGGTGAAATACGGCAAGGGAAAGACCATCTCGACCGCGGTTGATGTACTTGAAGGACTGGCGGAAGACCATGCGGTCCCACGCATGGTCCTCGAGTACCGCCAGCTCACCAAACTGAAATCAACTTACGTGGATGCACTGCCAGCGTTGCTGAATTCCGTTACTGGCCGTCTGCACACGACGTTCGGCCAGACAGGAACTGCGACGGGCAGGCTGTCTTCCGCCAATCCGAATTTGCAGAACATCCCGATTCGCACAGAACTTGGCCGCGAGATTCGGGCCGCGTTCACGGCGGAACCGGGACACGTACTGCTGGCGGCGGACTATTCGCAGATCGAGTTGCGTCTGCTGGCTCACTTTTCGCAAGACACGCTGCTGGTGGAGGCTTACCGGCGGGGCGATGACATTCATACGCTGACCGCGTCTCAGGTGTTTGGAGTTCCGCCGCTGATGGTGACACCCGATCATCGGCGGCAGGCGAAAGTGGTGAATTTCGGGATCGTGTATGGACTCTCGGCGTTTGGCTTGTCGCAGAGCCTGGGGATAGAGCCGGCAGAGGCGCGTCGCTTCATTGACGCCTACTTCGAGAAGTATGCCGGAGTGCGGAACTTCAGGGAGGATATCCTCGTAGAGGCTCGCCGAACTCAAAGGGTGACAACGCTCTTCGGCCGGGTGCGGCCGATTCCCGACATCAACAGCAAGAACGCCAACCTGCGTGGTTTCGCGGAGCGAACAGCCGTCAACACTCCGTTGCAAGGCACCGCAGCTGACCTGATCAAGATTGCCATGATCAACATTGATGCGGAGCTGCGCCAGCGCGGGTTGAAGTCAAGAATGACTTTGCAGGTGCATGACGAACTGGTGTTTGAAGTGCCGGAAGCCGAGATAGATGTTATGCGGTCTCTGGTAAGAGAACGGATGGAACGGGTTCATGCGCTGACTGTGCCGTTGCTCGTGGAAATGGGAGTAGGAATGAACTGGAGAGACCTGGATTAAGCGCGGCGGCGGTTGTGCAACTACTCTCGCGGGATCCTTGAAATCAATCCTTAACCGATTCCCGTTCGGCGGCTTCGCGCAGCATTCTGCGTTCGCGGGCGCCGGCAAGTCTTCTCTTCCGGATCAGCCGACGGAAGACAAATCCGTAAAGAAATCCGCCCAGGGTCGCGATCACGGCCAGCAGAAGGACCAGGTTCCACAGCGCAGCGGCATTGGAGAGCAGCGAGGTCACACTAAACACCGAGAGTGTTCTTGATGGCGCTGGCAATGTTGTGGGTCAGGACCCGCATTTTCTCTTCCGACTCGGCCTCGACCATGACGCGGGCCAGTGCTTCCGTGCCCGAGTAGCGGACCACGACACGCCCGTTTCCGTTGAGTTCGCTTTCTGCGGTAATGATTGCACGCTGAATTTCCGGTACCTGGGTGAACGGGGTCTTTTCTCGAACCCGCACGTTCTGAATGGTTTGGGGGAAGACTTTGAGGTCACCTACCAGTTCCCCTAGAGGTTGTCCCGAGCGGGCCAGGATATCCATGACTCGCAAAGCGGTCAGCAAACCGTCTCCAGTCGTGGCCTCGCCGTCGCGAAAAATGATGTGGCCGGACTGCTCGCCCCCGAGAATCGCGCCGCTCTTCTGCATTTCTTCGAGCACGTATTTATCGCCGACATTGGCGCGCAACATGCGAATAGCGGAGTTGCGAAGCGCAATTTCGAGCCCCATATTTGACATGGTGGTGGCTACGACGGCCGAGCCAGTCAACGCGCCGCGGGATTGCAAATCACGAGCTGCCAACAGCAGAATGGCATCGCCATTGATGACCCGGCCTTGGGCATCGCTGAACAGGGCGCGGTCCGCGTCCCCATCGAAGGTGATGCCAAGGTCAAACCGTCCTGCTTCCTCCGCGACCGCTTTGGCCACGACTTCAGGGTGCAGCGCGCCGCAGTTCTGGTTGATGTTTCGGCCATTAGGTGACACGTTCAGAAATTTGGCCTGAACCTTGCAGGCGCGGAACAGTTCCGGTGCTTCGGCGGTCGCTGCCCCATTGGCGCAGTCTGCCAGGACCCTCAATCGACTCAAGTCAGTTTTCACGCTGTTATGGAGCCATTCGATATAGGCGCATCTCAGGCTGGCTTCCCCCGGCAGGCTGGCGAGAGGATTGGTTGCCGGAGGCGCCACGGGCTCCGGGTTTTGCAGCAGCCTGAATATTTCCTGTTCGATCGCCAACTCGCGGGCGTCCGGAAGCTTGTAGCCGTCTCCGCTGAAAACTTTGATTCCATTGTCCGTCCAGGGATTATGCGAGGCGGCCATCCCCACCCCAGCGGCGTGCTTACGGGAGCGGGCCAGATAGGCCACTCCCGGTGTCGTGATGACGCCGGCGCTATGTACCTGACAGCCGGAGGAGGTGAGCCCAAGTGTGACCTGATCGGCAATCCATGGACTCGACTCACGGGTATCCTGCCCAACCACAACACTCGCCTTTGGATTGCTGCGAATCAGGTTGTGGCCAAGGGCACGTCCTATCAGGAAGGTGCTTTCCTGGGTCAGGGGAAATTCTCCGGCGACGCCGCGGATACCATCGGTGCCAAAGAGTTGTCGTGTCTGTGACGTCATCCGGAATAGGTTATCGGGCGCCGCTGCCGGCTGCCTGCTCCATGATAACCGTAATACGCACCGCAGTGGCACGGGTAACTTCGACCAGGGGATCAGAGACGTATGCATGACGAACAAAAGTTACGCGATTCATAGCGCCGCTTATATCGACAGGATCGGTGGTCGCGGATTCCACAGCCTCAACCCGCCCTTTCGGTCCGGTGATGGTCACCGTAGAGGGATCAGTAACGACCTGACCAATGCGGTATCCCTGTGCAAAATTGCCCGTGACCCGCGGTTGAATGGGGACAACACGCGTCAGCCGTACATCGAACGTCAGATGAAACTGGCTGGGAACGATCTGGACCACTTCCAGCCCGGCGGGCTCATGAATCTGTTGCGCGGTGAGGTCGAAACTTCGCTCGCCCGATCTAACGCCGTTGAACTCGATGGCGGCATACACATCCGAAGAGTGCAATTGGTGAATAATTCTCTCCGGACCCCGCAGCCGGATCTGAGCTTTGGGAACAATTTCAGAACTGATTTCCAGATCCTGCGGGATGTTGCGAATCTCTACCGGGATGTCCAGCGCAACCTCAGCCACCGGATCGCGGGCAACTGCAAGCCACAATCCCACGGCCAGGGCAATCGCGATCAGCCTGAGGCCCAGATTGTGAAGCACGGCGCGTTGGAAGAATTCACTCATCGTTACCCGCCAGTCCCCTGATTGAACCGTGAGTCTGCCGCGTGTGGACGCGAGGCGGCCTCTTCCTCACCATGCGGTGTGCCCTGGCTTATCGGAGTGGGGAGCGTGGCCGGGCGCACATGATGGCGCAGCAACTCGCCCAGGCGGGCACGCAACTCTTCGACCGTTAACTCACGCTCGATTTTCCCGGCGATGGCCAGGCTGATGCCACCGGTTTCCTCCGAAACAATTACCGCAATACCGTCGGTCTCTTCGGTGACACCGATACCAGCGCGATGCCGCGTCCCGAGTTGCGTGGATAGCACCGGATTCATCGACAGCGGCAGGAAGCAGGCGGCAGCCGCGATCCGGTCCCGTTGAATAATGACAGCGCCATCGTGCAGCGGGGCACTGGGACGAAAAATCGTAGCCAGCAGATCATACGAAAGGCGCGCGTCCAGCGGCACTCCGCTCTCGATATATGTGCGCAGGCCGATCTCACGCTCGATGACCATCAACGCGCCCGTCTGGTTCTGACAGAATAAGTTGGCGGCCAGCACGATGTCATCGTACGCGTCTTCTTCTGAAGCTCCGGGGTAGCTGAGAGTGAGCTTGCGGCCAAGTCGCGTCAAAGCCTGGCGAATCTCCGCGGCAAAGACCACGATCAGCGCGAAGACCGTGTACGGAAGCAGGGTGCTGATCAGCCAGTTCAGGGTAGTGAGCTGGCCAAGGCGGGACAAGTAGAACGCCAGGGCCAGGGCAGCCACACCCACCAGCATGAGGGAAGCGCGCGTCCCTTTGATGAGGGCCAGTAGCTCGTAAATGATGACCGCGACCAGCAGAATGTCGATGACCGAGGTCACCGTGAGTCGTGGCCAGGCTGCCGTAAACTGCATCACTCGAGCCTCGTTTTGGTGCGAACCGCCGCTCGAAAAACTCCATTCATTGTAATCCACAGGATTGCAAAATCGTTGGGGAGTCTCAGGTCGAAGGCGCTACTTTACCGCGGAGCGGGCGTTCAGCACTTCCACCTGCATGCCTTCGGCAGCGGCCCGCACCCGCGGATAGTAGCTGCTGGCTTCCTTGACAACTTTGTCGATGCAGGCGTCGTCATGATCGGGATCATGGTGAAACAAGATCAGCTCTTTCGCGCCGCTTTCCATCACCACGTTGATGGCCTCGCGCCAGTGGCTGTGTCCCCAGCCGCGCCGACGGGCCTGGTACTCTTCAGGGAGATATTGGGAGTCGTAGATGAGGACGTCGGCGCCTTCGGCAAGCTTGCGAACGTTCTTGTCGAAGATGGCGTGTCCCGGTTCATTGTCCGTGGCGTACACCATAACACCGTCTCGGGTCTCCAGGCGGAAGCCCATGCAGCCCTGAGGATGGTTGAGCCAGGTGGCTTGCAGACTGCCTGAATCCAGTTGAATGCGGCCTTCCTCCAGATCGTGGAAATTCTGGCGGGCCTGCATCTGGTTAAGCCCCACCGGGAAATAGGGCGCCGCCATCTGCTCTTCAAATACCTGCTTGAGGCTGCGGGTTCGGCTGGAGCAGTGGAACTCGAAGCGGTTCTCCGGGTTGTCATACAGCGGCGCGAAAAACGGGAGCCCCTGAATGTGGTCCCAATGGAAATGGGAAACGAAAATATGCGCCGAAACCGGGCGGCTCCCGAATTCGGGGCGAAGGGCCTGTCCCAGAACGCGGAAGCCGGTGCCGCAATCGAAAACGTAAAGCTGATCCCCGACACGTACCTCTACACAGGAGGTATTGCCCCCATAGCGCATGTTTTCGGGCTGAGGAGATGGCGTTGAACCACGCACTCCCCAGAACTTAATCTGCATAGCGTTTCACCAAGGGGATAGTGCCTAAACAGTCATCTTGCGGCCTGTTGAGCAATCCGTCAATTCATTCGCTGGTTACCGGCGAACATGTACCAGGACGGGGGGGCGGGATGGTAGCGGCCTTGGGGCAATGAAATCAGCCTTGGAACCCTATAATGGGTCGGCTGCGGCAGCACAACCAGCGCTGAGCCAGAAAATACATGGTTCTTCCCGATTACCCCGAGTTTTCGCGGCTGGCCCGCCAGGCGACGCTGATCCCGGTGGTCAAGCCGGTTTCGGCTGACCTGCTCACGCCGGTCTCCGCCTTTTTGGCCATCGCGGCTGAGGAACCGGAGGCCTTCCTCTTCGAATCCGTGGAACGCGGGGAACGCGTTGGACGCTACACCTTTCTCGGGGCCCGGCCCTACATGGTCGTGCGGGCGCGAGGCCGGGACGTCGAAGTTCGGCGCGGCAGGCACGTGGAATGGCGGCAGGGGAGTGTCCTGGAGGTTTTCAAAGAGCTGCTCCGGCAGCATCGACTTGCTACGGTTGAGAGTTTGCCGCCGTTTACAGCCGGCGCGGTCGGCTACTTTGCGTACGACAGTGTGCGCCAGCTGGAGAATATCGGCGAACAGCCGAAACAGGATCTCTCACTCCCCGATTGTGTGCTGATGTTCTTTGACCGGGTGCTCGCGTTTGACCATTTGCGTCACCAGATTCAAATCATCGCCACCGCCGACGTCTCGCAAGAAAGTCCGCGTAAGGCGTACGACCGGGCGGTTGCGGACATTGCCAAATTGGAGAAGAAACTGGCCGCGGGATTGCGGCCGGCACTGTGGCGAGAATCGGCAGTTCGAACGAAAAGCAAGCTGAAGGTCCAGTCCCGCATTACGCGCAGCCGTTTCCTGCAATCTGTGGAGCGCGCGAAGGAGTACATTCGGGCAGGCGATATTTTCCAGGCGGTGCTCTCGCAGCGACTGGATTTTGCTCCCGGAGTTCCCCCGTTCGATATCTACCGCGCGTTGCGCACGGTGAATCCTTCCCCCTACATGTATTTCCTGCGGATGGGCGACGTTCACGTACTGGGTTCGTCTCCGGAGATGCTGGTGCGGGTCACGGGACGAAAGCTGGAATACCGGCCGATAGCCGGGACCCATCCTCGCGGCCGGGATGAGGCAGAGGATCAACAGTTCGAGAACGAAATGCTCGCCGATGAAAAAGAGCGCGCCGAACACGTCATGCTGGTCGATCTCGGGCGTAATGATCTGGGGCGGGTGAGTGAATACGGATCGGTGAAAGTGCGCGATCTGATGTTCGTAGAACGATATTCGCACGTCATGCACATCGTTTCCGCGCTCGAAGGAAAACTACGTCTGGACTTGGATGCGCTCGATGCTTTTGCGGCTTGCTTTCCGGCGGGAACGCTCACCGGAGCACCGAAAGTGCGCGCTATGCAGATCATCGAAGAACTGGAGCCAGTGCGGCGCGGAGTTTACGGCGGGTCGGTGCTGTATGCAGATTTTGCCGGAAACCTCGACTCGTGCATCGCGATCCGAACCCTACTGATGAAGGGCAAGAAGGCTTATCTACAGGCCGGGGCAGGGATCGTGGCAGATTCCGATGCGCGCCGGGAGTTTGAAGAGTGCATGAACAAAGCCAAGGCGGTGCTCCGGGCAGTGGAGATTGCAAGAGGCCGGGAGGGGATGTCGGGGCGCCGCCAGCAACACTGAGCCTTTCTTCTCACTCCAGCCTTCCAGACTATTTGCTCTAGAGATGAGCGAAAATCATGTGATAGCCTCTTCCTCTCAGTCTCAGGAGTATTGATGATCGCACCCAAGAGATTTGTCCTCACCGTCCTCATTGGTTTCTTCATGGTTGCAGCAGCCTATGCCGGCCAGGACCCCGGCCCACCGGCAATTCCGTCCGTAGTCTCGGTGACTGACCTCGGCACCGTGCAGCAGAACAAAGTCATTTACGGCCGCGACGGCACGTTCAGCGCGCTGATCGATGGCAAGTCGGTTTGGACCTTCGGCGATACACCCATGTCGGTGCCGGGAGTGCTGGGCAATTATTGGGACGACAATTCCTTGTCTTGGACCACTGATCTGGACGCTGGCCACGGCATCAACCTGAACCACGATTTGTTGGATATTACGGGCGCCCCTGCCGAGTACCTGCCGTATCTATCCTGGGAGCGGGAATACAACTATGAACACGACAAGAACCATTGCACCGTGAAGCCCTGTGGCGCCGAGTTCGCCATGTGGGATGGTCCAGTGGTTAACGACACCGCGCGGAATCGTGTGCTGTTTTACTACTACGAGCTGTATCGCGGTGTGCCGGGCATGCAAGGCTGGGACACCGTGGGCGGCGGGATCGCCGTCTACACGCCGGAAACCGGCCTCACCCGGCCTATCGAGAATCCACGCAGCAAAACTCCGACCCTGATGTGGGGACCGAAAGATCAGGAGTTCAACGGCGGGGCTCTGGTGGTTGATGACACGCTTTACTCCTATGGCTGTGCGGGCGGTTTTCTGGTGGACAACTGCATGGTCGCGAAGGTGCCGCTGGCGGATGCGCTGGACGTCACGCAATGGACGTACTACGCGGGAAGTAACAGCTGGAGTACGAACCCGGCGGATGCGGTCACAATTTTTCAGGGAGGCGCAGCGGCCAATGCGGTCTTCTACAACGCCTACCTCGGGCTATATATGAACATCTACAACCCGGCGCTGAACAATGACATGTATTTCATAGTTTCTTCAATGCCGTGGGGACCGTGGTCCGCGCCAACGTTGTTGTTTAAGGGCCAGACGCCGTATAGCGGGAGCGTCAACTACACTGGGCAAGCTCATCCGGAGTTCGCAAAGAACAACGGGCAGATACAGTACGTGACCTACGCCCATCCGACCGGGTTCTTGCGGGAAGATCTGCCGCTGGTTCAGGTTGAGTTCGGAAAATAGCGACCCAACCTTGTCGCTCTTTCATCTCGCTCCATTTCCGATGAAGATCAGCTTGCCTTGCACGCGCGGTTCCGACGCACTCGTACCGCACGGCAGCCGACCCACCGTGTTAGAAGCGTTTGCCAACACGCGGACCTACGGTGGCTGCATGAAGATCGCGCCTCAGTCGCCTTCTACATCGGCTTATCGAGTCCCTCCAGACCTCAATTCAAGCAACTGGAAACTAGAAACCGGAAACTGAAAACAGTTCTCCAGTGCTACACTACTTCTCACCGTATGCCTGAGAATGGCCGTTCCCGCACCTGGCTCTGGATCGTCATCGGCGGCGGAGCTTTCTTCCTATTCACGCTGGCGGTATTTACCTTGGTCTATATCACGCTGCATGCCGGCGGCGAGCAGGCGTCGCTCACCCGCTTCGGGGACAAGATCGGCGTAGTCGAGCTCGAAGGCATCATTCTCGACCCCAAAACCGTCGTCGGACAGATCAAGAGATTTGGCGATGACGATTCCATCAAAGCCATCATCATTCATGTAAATTCACCCGGCGGCGGCGTGGCGGCGTCAGAGGAGATCTACCGCGAAGTCAAACGTATCCGCGACGACAAGAAGAAACGCATTGTGGCGTCCATTGAAACGGTCGGGGCCAGCGGCGCCTATTACGTCTCTGCCGGCACAAACAAGATTTATGCCGACAATGGCAGCATCGTCGGCTCTATCGGCGTCATCGCCCAGTGGGTGAACTACGGCGACCTGCTGCGCTGGATGAAACTCAAGTCGGAAACGCTGAAGGTAGGCGAATTCAAGGACACCGGCGACCCCACTCGCGAGATGACTCCCGCTGAGCGCGCCTACATGCAGTCGCTTATCGACAACATGTATGGCCAGTTTGTAAAAGCGGTGGCCGACGGCCGCCACACCAAAGAAGCCGACATCAAGGCGATTGCCGATGGCCGGGTCTGGACCGGGCAGGAAGCGCTGTCCATGCACCTGGTCGATCAGATCGCCGACTTTCAGGCAGCCGTGGACGATACCGCCAAGGCGGTCAACATTAAGGGCGAGCCCGTGCTGGTGCATCCCGAGCGGCGGCGGGAGACTGCGCTCGACCTGCTTTTCGGCGACCTTTCTCCGTGGCTTCCTACCCGCGAGAAGCTGATGGAGAACCAGTTGGGGTTTTACTATCTGTGGAAGTAGGGAAATCGCCATTAGCACCGAAAGCTAGAAGCCACTTGCGCACAACCCCTGAAATTTGAGAAGGTTATGGGTGTCCTGATGTGGCAAGCGAGCCCAGGGTCCAAGGCAAGCCACGCGGGCGCGAAATTACTGACACGGAGCGAACAAGCGTATGACAAAAGCGGATCTTATCGACGAGGTCTCCCGGCTGGCGGAGTTGACTCGCAAAGATAGTGAGGTCATCGTCGAAACCATTTTTGACAGCATCGTGCGCTCACTCCGCGTGGGCGATAAAATTGAGATCCGCGGCTTTGGCAGCTTCCGCACCCGCCAGCGCAAGCCGCGCGTGGGACGCAATCCCAAGACCGGCGATCGTGTGGAAGTTCCGGCCAAGAAAATTCCCTTTTTCAAGCCCAGCAAAGAACTGAAAGACCTGGTGAATACGGGAGCGGGAGAGAGTGCGGCATCTACGCCGGCCCCATCGGCTCCGTAGGACACTCCGTGTTCCTCTGTGCCCTCTGTGGTTAAATCGGTTGCATGTTTGCCCGCAGAATCCGCGTAGAGTACGAGAACAACGGCCAACGCCTGTCCTGCCCCATGAAGTGGCTTGATAGTTTCTCCATGCGCAATTTCACCAACGCCAGCGTTTTTGACGACACCCTGCCCACAGCCGACGGGATTATGGAAATCGGCAGGAACGTTCCGTTAGACGAGTTGCGCACTGCGATGGAGGATTGGTTCCAGCGGAAGAGCTATCTGCCGAAGAACGCGACCCTGGTCGTAACCAACATCTGACCGGCCGGTTCCCGTAAAGGATTGTCAAGCAGCTTTGACGAAAAGGTTACAACCCGCCAGCAACGGCCTCGGCAGCCCGACATCCAATCGGTATGGGCACACTTATACGAATTTCAGGGTCCGGGGCTTACGCGGTACGACCGGGTAAGCAGACGTTACATGGGCTGATCTCCGCGCTCGCTAAAGAAAAAAAGAGGTCTGCGTTAAGCCATCGATCCGGTGGGGCCGGCTTTTAGGGCTGACTTTGACAGTAGTGATCAGTGCCGTCTGCTGGGCGCTCATCATCGCGGTCATTCTCAGGTAGCACTACTTGAACTGCCGCGCCACGTCGTTCAGGATGTACTCGTGCTCGGACGCGACCCCTAGCCTCTCAAAGTAGCGCCAGTACCAGATGGGATGAAGGTGGGAAATAATGGTGGTCGTGCGGATCAGTCTCGTCGCCGATCCTTCCTGGCGCAGTTGATACCTGGCATTTTCAAAGCCGAGCCAGTGCCTTCCCGGCATATTCGTGCGGTCGATGCTTAAACTCATGGCGTACGGCGGCGACCATTCCGTGATCGTCTCCTCAATCGATCCTTTCTCGAAGTAGCAGGTCCGCTTCGCGCCAACTCCTGATCCCACTAACTGGCAGCGCACGGGGATGGGAAGGCCGATATACATAAGAAAAGGCTTCGGTACGGCGATGCTGTCGATCGAAAGTATGTGGGGCCAAATCTCATCTGGTGAGGCTGCGATGGTCACGCTGCTCGTTACTATCTCCTTGCGCGGGATGTCCAACTCGCGATACTCAGCACGATGACCCGCCAAAATGAACGCCGGGGCGGCAAGGAAGAACAACATCAGGGTCATCGATTGATTGCGAACCCCTACCATTACATACTTCCGGAATAAATTTCCGCAGACGACGCCGAGCGCGATTCCGGTCGCCAGCAAAGGAAAAGCCAGCACTGCACAAAGTGGACCTTCTTTCCCGATTGCGACCAGAATCACCAGCGACACGAGCGCGGAGAGAAGCATCGACGCCAGCACGGTGTTGGGCTTAGGAGTGACGAGAGCGATGGCAAAGCCGGCCAACATGGGAGTCAGCCAAAACATGACCATGCCCATGCCTTGTGTGCTTGGGATTTCGGACAGAAAAAACCCGCCGAGCCCGAAGCACACGCCAGCCAGCGTGCCGACGCCCAGACCTTTCAACAGACTGGCATTGGCTTTTTCCATGGGATCGGCCACGCGCAGACACGGGTGTCCGTGCCGCACTATTTGTCATAGTGCAGCAGCGAGAACACATCGTGCCCCTTAAGCTTGTCGCGGCCTTTCAGAAAATCCAACTCCACCACGAAGCTCAATCCCGCAATCTTCGCGCCCAGCGACTCCGCCAGCTTAGTGGTCGCTTCGGCGGTTCCGCCGGTTGCGAGTAAGTCATCCACGATCAGCACATTCTGGCCGGGCTGGATCGCGTCTTTGTGGATCTCCAACGTGTTGGTGCCGTATTCCAGAGCGTAGTCGTACTTGGCCGTGGCACCAGGCAGCTTACCCGGCTTCCGCACCGGGACAAACCCGGCATTCAGGCGGTACGCCAGTGCCGGCGCGAATATGAACCCGCGCGCCTCCATCCCCAGCACCAGATCGACGTCTTTGTTGATGTAATGTTCGGACAACGCATCAATCAGCATGGCAAAGCCGCGCTTGTCTTTTAGCAGTGTGGTGATGTCGTAAAACAGGATCCCTTTTTTGGGGAAATCGGGGACTTCGCGAATCAGCTTCTTCAGCGGCTCGCAGTTCATTTCCGGCTTGATTGACGCGACCTTGGTTGACATTACCAGGCTCCTTCAATGCGAAATGTGGTCAGACCCGCCACTGGCTTGGCCTCATGCTCTTCGACGTGATCCACGCGCGCGGCGCGGGGCCCTTGCTGTAAGCGGGCCTTCAGTCCAGCCAACTGATCGCGTGTTCCCACGGCCAGCACTTCCACGCTGCTATCGGCGTTGTTGCGCACCCAGCCGGCAATTCCCAGCAGGTGCGCCTCGCGTTCCACAAACCAGCGAAATCCTACACCCTGGACGCGTCCCCGCACCAGAAAACGGCGAGCTTGGGTATTGTCTGCCACGGAGGTTTGACTATTAGAAAATATCAGATTGCGGCTTCGGCCGGGACGACTTCCGAGCAAGAGTGTGTTAGCGGCTTCCCGGCTCCTTTTTCACCACTTGGCCGCCTTTCATCACGAACCTGACATGTTCGAGCTGAGTAATGTCGGCAAGGGGATCTCCCGAAACCCCGATAATATCGGCGTATTTGCCGGCTTCGATCGATCCTATCCTGTCCTGCCTCCCCAGCAGTTCCGCCGCGCTGGTTGTGGCGGCGCGGATGGCCTCAAGTGAGGACAAGCCCAGCTTGTTCATTGCGACCAGTTCACGGGCGTTCTTGCCCTGGGTATCGGCGCTGTCAGCATCAAAGCCGTTGGCGATCCTGACCCCCAATTCCCGCGCGATGGAGAAGTTTTGCCGCGCTCGCTCCAGAACCTCCGCCATGTATTTGTGCGCCCTCGGTGATTTAACCTGGTCCAATTCGTGGAAATAGTAGCCGATGGTCGGAACCCAGAAAGCGTTCTTCTGCTTCATCAACTCGAACGAGCTGCGGTCGGCTTCGTGTCCATGTTCAATGGAATCGACACCGGCAGTCAAAGCATTGCGAATTCCTTCAGGAAGATTGGCATGGGCCGCAACCTTGATCCTGGCTTTGTGCGCTTCCTCTACGACTGCGCTGATTTCCTCCACCGTCAGAGTGGGTGCGTCCCAGTCGACATAGATCTTCAGCAGGTCTGCGCCATGACCGATCTGCTCGCGGGCCGCCCGGCGCGCATCTTCTACGCCGCTGATCAGCTGCGCCCCGGTGGGGAAATCCGTGATGTCTGGTGAAATCTGGAAGGGAAAATAGCGCCCAATCATAGCGATCCCGCGCGTCGCCACCAGCATGCGAGGGCCTTCGACCAATCCCTGATTAATGGCGTCGCGCAGCGCCACATCGGCATAACCAGAGCCTTCACTCTCTACATCCCGCACCGAGGTGAAGCCGGCGAGCACCGTCGCCCGGGCGTTGGCGGCCCCTTCGAGAGCTCGAAAAGCCTGCGACTTGGTAAGCAGATTGACACCGTAGGCGTTGGGATCGTCGCCCG
>Ga0210401_10002663_pt1 | contig 19617 bp, 24 predicted proteins | sample IncBWH32MmetaG_FD_150866 | JGI IMG/M metagenome (GOLD analysis project Ga0210401, IMG submission 150866) | Forest soil microbial communities from Barre Woods Harvard Forest LTER site, Petersham, Massachusetts, United States - Inc-BW-H-32-M | ecosystem: Environmental > Terrestrial > Soil >... | reverse complement strand
CGAAGACGCCCCCTTTGCGGAGAACTGTGGTGAAGCACTTTTATCAGAAGTCGAGCACCAACAGGAGGGTAGCCGGGAAGCGGTGATCCCAGGCGATGCCGGGTTCGCCAAACCGGAAACCCATGAAACGCCGGAGAAACCGGAAGTCATGCAGACATTTCCCGCCGACAGTAGCTCTGTGCCGGAGCCACCAAACGAACCTGCGATCGACCGGTCTCGCGGAGCCGTCATAGCGGTGGGCAGGGATTTGCCAGCGCCCTGGGCGCCGGCTAGAGCCGTGACAGCGACCACGCAGCAATTAAAGCGTATTCGCCCGCACAAACCATGGTGGATGGCCGTGGCAGCAGCCGTGGCTGCGCTCGGGGTAGCTTTGATTGCCTACAGCAATCGGCACCCAGCTTCGCCCTTAGGGGCAGAGCTACAGAAATCGAATACCCTGGAGGAACAGGCGCCGTTTGTCTCTAGACGGGAGCTGCCGACGAATAGCACCACGACGCCTCTGGCCGTACCGATTGCTGGGGAGATGGCGAAGGTCGCCAAGCCCAGGCACCCGCGGGTGCGGATTAGGGGGAATGAAGTCGATATCGGAGATGACGTGACGGTGCGTTATTTCGCGCCCCAGCAGGCGGTTGTGCCGCCGACACGGACACTACCAAGCGCGTCGCAGCCAACGGAGGCCTCGTTGCCACAAGCTGAGGTGTCGAGCTCTCCGAAACTTGCTCGGTAGCGATCTGCCACCGCAAAAGCCCTTCCTGGTCCCAGGGTCCGAATGTGTTTGCCTGTAAGCATTTTTGTTGGCTCCAACCACTTGTTTAGCATGGCGTTAACGCTTTATCTTCCAATAGTCTGTGCCCGCGAAGTTCTGCACCCTTGCGTGGTTTTCAAACGCCGCCCACTGTGAGTTAGTCATTTGGCGTCCCCGACGGGATTTGAACCCGTGTTACCGCCGTGAAAGGGCGTAATTCTTCCCACAATCTAACGACTTAGCAGTACTAGCAGCGCACGGGCGGGCACCGTAAAGACTGCTAGCGACATGCTGCTGTTGTGGGGAGTGTTGTGGACAGCAAGGCCGCAGACCTTCGGTGTACGGCTAAAATATCCGACGATTTCCATGACCGGATCGTGGTCTGTCATGTGGACGAACTCCGCCCACATCACAGCTACGTTCGGAATCATCTCACCGTTTCAGCCTCCCAATTCTCCGCACTCGTTGACCTTGGTGATCTCGCGTTTCGAGAACCCATCACGATCACTCCGGACCGCACGATTCTTGACGGGTATGGTCGGGTGAAACTGGCACGATCGAAGGGGCGAGCAACACTACTCTGCCTGGTGTGTAAGCTCGGCGAGACGGAGACACTCCAACACCTGCTGCAAAAACATCACCGATCAACCGCCTGGAATGCCTTTAGCCGGACATTGCTGGCACTAGACCTTGAACCAGGTCTCGTGGTGAAGGCCCGGTCGAATCAATGCGCCGGTGGTCAGAACAAAGGTTCGTCAAATTTGACAGAAGTTGACCGGGTGGATGTCCGGTCCAAAATTGCCGCTGCCGCAGGTGTGTCTGTAGGGAACGTGAGCAAGGTCAAGCAAGTGAGGATGACGGCGCAACCGGAACTCATGCAGGCCCTACGCAACGGAGAGATTAGCATCCATCGGGCCTGGGTCTGGAGCAAGGAATTACCCGACAATCAGCGGGAAGCTTTGAGGTTCTATCAGAGCGAAAAGGGCATCAAGAAAACCATACGGAGTCTCGTGGGGAAGCATCGATCGAAAAGCTCGCCAGCCGTAACCGATCTCAGCGGTCTGATCAGCCAATTGTCCGCGCTCGATTCCAGCAAATTCGATCCGGTCAGCGTGGTCTTCATAAAAGCTCCGGGGAGGGCTGTTTTCGTGACCGAAGAGTTATTCCGAGATCTGAGATCGCAAGAGGAGTTAACACTGACATGCGTATCAAACAACCGTTAAAGCAGATTGTGACCGCTACACGAAGTCACTGGGATCGCGACGAGACCCGTCCCGCTGTCCGCGAGAACCTCGAGAAAATCATAAATTGCCGGACTCCTACTTTGGGCGCGGAAGTCTATGCCTCAGAAACCGAGCAGAAGCTCGTTTACCACACCTGCAAATCGAGAGCTTGTCCGAGTTGCGGGTATCGCGCCACGCTCTTGTGGCAGCGGCAGCAATGGGCTGCACTTCCCGATATTCCCTATACCGGCCTTGTTTTTACGATGCCAAGTGTTCTCTGGCCCCTCTTTAAGCAGAACCGCCATCTGCTTCACGACCTGCCTGCGCTGGGGGCGGCGGTCATACAGGAGTGGATGAAAGCTAACTACGGTGTCCGCCTACTAATCATGGTGGTGCCGCACACTTTCGGCGGATACCTAAATTTCAATTCTCATCTCCACATTTTGGTTTCAGCCGGCGGCTTGAAGGAGTCGGAAGGCCGCTGGATGGTCCGGCTGTGCTTCGACAAAGACGAGGTGATGGAGATGTGGCGCTATGCCGTCATCACTTATCTGCGCCAGGCGCTGAAGGCGCTTGTAATCAAGTCGGACACCAAGAATCTCGGCAAGGTTCTGACGGCAGAGCACGAACGCCCCACGTGGATCATTTACATACGCGAGTCAATGTCAAAATGGCACTTCTTACGATATGCGGCACGGTACGCTCGTCGCCCACCCATTGCTCAGCGTCGCCTTTTGAGGGTCACGGATGCAGAAGTCGAGTTTTGGACGAACGATAAGAGGCAAAAGCGGCCGGTGACGACCCGGCATTCGCTCTCTGACTTCGTTGCTGCTTTGGCCGAGCACATCCCGGATCGCTACCGACACGCGATTCGCTATTTTGGACTGCTGGCACCACGTTCCAAAGGTCAAACCTCTGCGGCACTCTTTGTACTGTTGGGTCAGAACAAGCGCCCTCGCCCCCCAAGATTAAGTTGGGCGGATTCGCTCCGCAGGTATTTCGGTGTAGATCCTCTTATCGATAGTGTCGGCCAACCGATGCAGTGGGTCCGTCGGCTGAAGCCGATAGACCGGTAGGCATTTGCTCCATTAGACCGAAGGAACGGCTTCACTTACTAAGCTGCACGAAGGACCAGTAACTGATTCTCTCGAACGGAGACGTGATGAGCAAACTTTTTACGGTTGCGGATCTGCGGCCAACCCTTCAAACCGTATACCCGGAACTCGAGGACGACAGGGACAACGACGGCTATGACCACCCCTTGGCCGCAGTCGGTCTGGTGTTGCTTAGCGCCGCCATAATCGGGACCTTTGAGACCAGGGAACTCGTCCTTTTCACCGGCTACAGTCGTCAGTTCATTTCGGCAATCAGGTTGAACATGCAAAACAACAAGTTATGGATTGAGGGCCGATACGATGTTTCGACCTGGCTATCTCCAGACGGGACTATCGATCAGGCACGGTTCTGGGATCATATCGATTGCGCCTGCGGGACGCTATGGCAGCCAACCGCTGACAGTAACTTTTCAGCCGACACTTGCAAAGTCTACTGGGACGAACGTCGCTCTCCAAGCAAAGCCATCCAGTAGTCGATAGAATTCGCCGCCATCAGAAGATATCCGACACCGTCGGCACCGCCGCGCGCTCATTGGTTGTTTGTTCACTGAAATGGATTTTTGTTTTTCCTATAGATCGAGGAGGGGCTACGCCAGCGCGTCCGTTTGCTTGAAGGGCTCAAGATTTCCGCAATGCGTACGCGCGTCCACGGCGATTACCATCTGGGGCAAGTCCTTTTCACTGGCGATGACTTTGTCATTATCGATTTCGAGGGAGAGCCAGCCCGGCCTTTGAGCGAGCGGCGAAGCAAAAGCTCACCCCTGCAGGACGTTGCTGGAATGCTGCGCTCGTTTCACTACGCGGCCTACGTACCACTTCTTGCAGAAATCAGCGGCCGAGAAGTTACGCAAGAGAGACTCAATGCTTTGGATTTCTGGGCGCAATATTGGCAGACGTGGGTTTCTGCTACTTTCCTCAAAGCGTATCTGAGAACTTCGGGCTCCGCCTCTTTTGTTCCTCAGAGCCGTGAAGAACTTGCGGTCCTTTTGGATGCCTACGTCATCACCAAGGCCGTATACGAGCTCGGGTATGAACTCAACAACCGGCCGTCCTGGGTCCGGATTCCATTGCAGAGTGTCTCGAAGCTTCTCGACGCTGCTTAGTTAAAATCCCATCGCGCTCGCTCTGTCCCCAAAGTTTCTACCTGATGAAGTAGAGCAAGCCCTCAGCCCTTCTCAGCGCCGAGCAAAGCTGCCCTTAACCCGTTCGGCGTCTGAATCGAAGCTCTCGATTAGTGCTTGCAGCGATTTGCGCTCAAAGTGCAAGGTTCTGCGACTGCGTTTTTGCCTCTGACCGCAACTACAATCATCACGGGCCCTATCAGCTTTCACAGATTGGGGGAGCTAGGACGCTTCGTAACACTTGTGGGGAAGCATGCAAACAAATGCCGTTTCACAAATGTTCACAAGATCACCGGCGTCCGGGGGTTCCCGCCGCAATGCTCCAGCCCATCGCATTGAATCCTCCTTCTTATTATTGTTTGCCCATGCGCCCAGCATCTGCCGCAGCCTCATCTTCAGCGCTGTATCTGCCGGACTCTTGCAGCCTCTGTTGAGCCAGTTTTCAAAATCCTGAAGTTTGAGAACATGCGTAACCTCGGGATGCCGGACCTTCACGGTAACGGTGGTCAGTCCTTTCCCGATATCGCCGACCCAGTCATGACCGCGCAGCGCAGCGAGCGCCTGGGCGACGGCTTCGTACAGGGACTCGGCCGTCACATCGATTGCGTGCTCGATCTGGTTCAGATCGTGGACAACGACGGTACAGGCCTTAAGCGCCACAATGGCAATCTATCATATTCGCTATTTGTTCGCCCATAAGCCAATCTTCGACGGGCGCGTCCAAAGGGCGAGGATGGCACTACGGCCATCTTCGCTATTTCGATGGAGGTGAGGAGTGCGTCCTACGACCTCATTGCAGCTTTGCGTACTCTGCCTTGGCTTCCTTCAGGATGGGGATGTCAGGGTCGGCGTCTTTCCAGAGGGCGAGGAAGTCCTGATAGGCGGTGCGCGCGGCGGCGCTGTCACTGCTCAGGGCGCGCGCCTTGGCTAGGCCGAGATGGGCGAGCGACATCAGTGGGCAGACGTTCATCAGACCGCGGTGGTCGAGCATTTTCTGAAACTCGGCTGCGGCTGCTGTGCCTTGACGACTCGCGAGATAAGCCTGGCCGCGCGCGTAGGCAGCGTCCATGCAGTATTGGGCCTCGTAGGGAATGGTCTCCTTGAGGAGATCGAGGGCGGCGGAGGCATTACCGCGATTCAGTTCGACGACTGCACGGATTGTGGGCACGAAATAGGAGCTGATGAGAATATTCTTCGGATAGCGCTTGGCGAGATCGGCGACGACGGCCTGGGCGCGGGTGGCGTCGCCGGCCCAGGCGAAGGCGAGAGCCGCCTGCGGTTGCACGTTTCGAGTGGAAGTGATGGCCAACGCGGCAGCAGCCTCTTGCCTGGCACGATCCCGATTTCCAAAATATGCCTCCAACAGCGCTCCCGCTGCCTGCCAATTGGCAGTCTGCTCCTTCAAACTGTTGCGCTGGGCCGATTCCACCGCGCGTTGGAACAATTCTCGCGTTTTGGATAAGCGTCCGACGGAAGCCTGGACATCGGCCTGGAATGCAAAGCTCTGGTTCTCGGTCGCGGGTTGGCTCGCTACCACGGCGAACTGACGGTCCATTTCTGCTGAATCGCCGCGAAGGAATGCCAGATCGGCGAGCAAGATGTGCATGAACGGCTCATCCAACTGGCGGGCCTGCGCCTGCTCGGCGACTGCCTTGGCCTCGTCAAAGCGATTCAGAGTGAGGTAATTAAAGCCCAAGTTCTCGTAACTGAGTACGTTGTTGGGCTCGAGCCGCAAGCTCTCCTGATTTTCGGCCAAAGCCTTGTCATGCTGCCCCGTATTATTGTCGTGCTCGAAGGCCAGCAGGGAATAAGGCAGATAGTCGCGGGGATAAGTCTGCTTCCACAACTCAAGAACCTGGATTACCTGCTCGGTATCTCCCGTGACCACCTGGTGATAGTGGGACGCAATGTAGAACTTCTCCCGCTCGCTGACCCGCTCGCGCAGCTCATAGGCCTTGGTGGTGTAGTTCGCGGCCTGATCGCTTTCTCCCAAGTTGGAATAGATGATTCCCACGCGGGCGTGAGCCATGGCGAAATTTGGGTCGAGTTCAACGGCGTGGCGCAAGAGGGGAAGAGCCTCGGCATCGCCCTTCTCGGCGCGGGTTTTCATGCCCAGGCTGTAGGCTTTGAGCGCTTCGAGGGAGGGTGTGGTGACCTGCTCGACGGGAGTGTCAAATTTTTGAATGGAGGCCAGCGATTCGCCCAGATTTTCGCGCACGGCGGTGGCCGCTTTGCCCAGCGCCTGCAGAACGTGTTCGCGGCTGTCGGCTTCAGTTTGCTGGCTGCCCAGGGAGTCGCTGGTGTTGCAATTCACCGCTTTGAGGCCGAGTACGTAACGGCTGCCCAGGCTGGAGATTGATCCGGCCAGCATGGCCTTGCACTGGGCGCGCTGGCAGACTTCGCGGGCGACGTCTTGCGTGAGCCGCTCGCTGGGAGAACGGCCCATCAGCCGCAGGGCTTCTCGCACCTTCTGATCGGGGAGGATGTTGAGAAAGGGCGACTGCTCAAGTTGCGTGGTGAGGGCCTGCTTCAGCGTGTCGTCAAAGACGGTCTCGCCGGTGGTGTTGGTGAAGTCGGAGACGACGATGGTGTCTTTTTCAGTGAGCGCTTGCGTCTTGCGGGAGCGGTAAAACAGGCCGCCGACGATGAGAATGACGAGTATTGCGACGGCGGGGATAAGGATTTTCCAAGGGAGCTTGGCGGCAACTGGTGAAGGTGCGCTCTTCGGCAATTGGGGCTGCGCTGGTTGAGCGACACTCTCGCCAGGGATTTCCGGGGTGGGCTCGGCCGGAACTGCGAGCCGCTGGCTAGATCCAGATTCACGCGCGGTGGGAACCGTACCTGAGGGCGCAACCGGAGACACAGGTTCGGCCGCCGCGACCACTTGGCGGCTGGAATCCGTGTCTCTCTTCAATCGCTGAAGGTCTGTCCGCATGTCGGAAGCGTGCTGATAGCGGAGGTTGCGGTCTTTCTCCAGAGCTTTGTTAATGATGTCTTCCAGCTTTGGAGGCAAGTCCGGATTCAGGCGTAGGGCAGGCAATGGTGCACGATTCAGAATCGCATCGAAAATGGTTGCTGAGGTATCACCACGAAAAGGCACCGTCCCGGTGGCCATCTCGTACAGTACGGCGCCAAACGAGAACAGATCAGTGCGGGGGTCTAGTTCTTTCCCTTTGGCCTGCTCGGGGGACATGTAGGCCACGGTCCCGATCGCGGTCCCCGGACTGGTCAGGTACTCCAGGCTGACGGCTGCGGTTGCTTCGGTCATGGCTCCCGCCATCTCGGACACCCTGCCAGCCACCGGAGTAAGTTTGGCCAACCCGAAATCGAGGATCTTCGCGTGCCCGCGCTTGGTGACGAAGATATTCGCCGGCTTAATGTCACGGTGAACAATGCCTTCCGCGTGCGCGGCGTCGAGTGCGTCGGCAATCTCGATGGCCAGCGACAGGAATGTCTCATTCTCCAGCGGACGGCCGGTGATCATGTGCTTCAGTGTCACCCCATCCAGAAATTCCATGGCGATGAAGGCTTGGCCATTCTGTTCATCAATCTCGTAGATGGTGCAGATATTCGGGTGGTTGAGAGCAGATGCCGCCTGCGCTTCACGCTGGAAACGGGCCAGAGCTTGGGAGTCCTTGGCTACCTCGTCCGGCAGGAACTTCAGCGCTACAAAGCGGTGCAACTTCACATCCTCGGCCTTGTAGACCACACCCATACCGCCGCCGCCCAGCTTCTCGACGATGCGGTAGTGCGAGATGGTTTCGCCGATCATGAGTCGAGGTATGTTAGGTGGGCCGCGCGGCCAAGTCAATGAAAGCCGGGGAAATTGGATATGCGCGAAAATTTCACCCCTCTATCGCATTCTCTTATCTCGATCGTCCATTGCATCAGCCCTTGCTTATAGTGCCTTTTTGGGACCGGCTGGCCTCGGATCGAGGGGCGGGATTGGCGAATGAAAAGCGCAAAGTTGTGCAAACGCCTGCTTTCGTCAACCATGACGTGCTGTCTGTCGACCACAAATGGCCCGCTAAGCATTGGCGGGGATGCTGTTGTGTTCTTAACTCTGTGGTTTAATTGGTTGGCTACATTAATTCCAGCGAGGTAGAAGAGATGCGTGTAAAACGGGCAATCGCGGGAATCTTGGTGGTGCTGTCCTTGATTGTTCTAGCGGCGACCGGCCAGCGGGAGCCTTCTTCTCCAAACGCGCAAACTCAACTGGAAAACTGCCAGACAGCAATGCGAATCATCTTAAAAAACTACAACAATGCCAAATACGCCGTTCAGCGAGCGCGGAACTCGGCAGACGCGAGCCACATACTGCCTGCAGTCAATGAAGCACAACTCGCCCTCGATGCTATGGAGCAACCACTCAACGTGTGCAACGAAGCCGTGCAGAACGTGAGAGGTGGGCAGCCGCAAGACACCAAGGACTAATTGACTGGCGAAATATCCCTTTACGCTCAAACCCCTCAATGAGCGCCATCGACTGTGGGTGTTGAAAAAGTCACTGAGATTAGCGGGTGAGATTTAGCGGAAGCATGGTAGAAGGAAAAAGTTCCTTACCATGCTGCGCTGGATTTCGAATCTCGGAGGCCTGCTGATCATGATGGGGCACCACGCCCGTTCAGAAGCGCTGTTCTATTACTTCCGTCTGGAAGATCAGGTTCCTGAAAACCATCTGCTACGGCTCATCGACAAGCACATCAGCTTCGAGTTTGTGCGGGAGCAATTGAGAGACCGTTACAGCGAGGCCGGACGGCCCTCGATTGATCCCGAACTCCTGCTGCGCATGTTGTTGATCGGGTATCTATACGGCATCACCAGCGAGCGGAAGCTGGTGGAAGAACTACGCATGCACTTGGCGTGGCGCTGGTTCACCGGCCTGGGTTTCGATCAGGAGATTCCCCATCACTCTACGTTCTCCAAGAACCGGCACGGGCGGTTTCAGGAATCGAAGCTGTTCGAGCAGTTATTCGAACGGATCGTGAAGCAGTGCGTGGAAGTGGGGCTGGTACGAGGGAAAGAGCTGTCGGTCGATGGCAGTTTTGTCGAAGCCAATGCGGCCCAGCAGAGCCGCATTCCACGCGAGCAGTTGGCGGAAGCAGCCGAGGTCCATTATGCGGTAGGTCAGTATCTGCAGGAACTGGAACAGCAGAATCCGGTGGAGGAACCGGTGCATGAGCAGGATCAGGTGTCGACCACTGATCCCGATTCCACCTACGCCACCAAAGGCGGCACGCCAGCTCGTCTGGGCTACTACGACAACTATCTGGTGGACAACCCCAGCTGCGTGATCGTGGGCGTGCAAGCCACGGCAGCACGGATGAGCCAGGAGACCGTGGCGGCACAAGACATGATCACAGGTTTCGCCGCCTGGCAAGGACGAGCGCCCGAATCGGTGGCGGCGGATACGACCTACGGCAACGGGGAGTTCTTGCAATGGTTGGCAGATCGGAGCATCACTCCCTACATGCGGACCCGCGATAGCATCCACCGCAAGAACAGCCCGTTCTACGGTCCTGAGCGTTTTACTTACGAAGCGGAAAACAATCGCTATATCTGTCCCGCGGGCCAGCCGCTGAACTACGGTGGCCGCAGTCATCGGAATCGCGCTTGGACCTATATCGGGACGCGCAAACGTTGTGGAGCATGCTCGCTAAGACCACAGTGCACCAGTGCAGCCTTCCGTAGCCTTGTCATTCACCAGCATGAACCCGCCCGACAACGCGCCCGCGAACTAGCGAACACGGAAGAGTTCGCGAAGGCACAACGGCAGAGAAAAAAAGTGGAAGCGTTGTTTGCGGAACTGAAGAATCAGATCGGGCTGCGCCGCTTACGCTTGCGCCGCATGAAGTTCGTCCGGGAGCAGTTCTTCCTGGCAGCGGCTGCGCAGAACATCAAGCGACTGGTACGGTTCCTCGGCCAACCGATACCCCCTGCTGAGAGAGTCCCCGCCTAGCCGAGCAGAGAAGGAGAACTCGCAGCAGCTCTGTTCGGCACCAAAAGGTCGCTCCTATCAGACTTTTTCAACACTCACAGGTGTTAGCACTCATTGACATTCTCGCGCTCCCCCACACTCACGCACTAGAGCTCGCATTCGCCCTGCTAGCGCGCGGGCTGGCCAGGCTGAAACCGACCCCCGGAGGGGTCGGTTGAGGCCGGTTTAGGTGTCTGGGGAGGGGGGAGGGAGCATTTTTGCCGTCGCCTTATACCACCCCCTCCCAGGTTTGACGGGATAGGAGACAGAGGGCTCCGAAACTGCCCTCCTCTCTACCTATAGTGGTCGCTGATTCCACCACCACAAGGCCGCAAAACCGGGGGCAGCGCGGGCGCGCGGGGCGGGGTGCGCGCACGTTCCAGGCGAGTTTAATGGAGCGAACTGGCTACCGAGGAGAAGGCATTATTCGCGTTCGAGCCGACTAGGCGAATGGTGCCGACTACCAGGACTAAGATCACGGCCAACATCACAGCGTACTCGGCAATATCCTCACCGTTGTCCTCGAAGCATAACCGCGAGATCAAACTGAACATATATCCTCTGGTTGCGCGACCCAGTTAAGTAGACTTGCTTTCAGCCCTTACGCCCTATTCTCTTTCTTAAATGCGGTCGCCCAGTTTGGTACGGTCGTCGTCAAGCGTAGCGACAGTTAATCGTGGAGAACAATATGAAGGAGCGAGCTATGGACTTGCAGCCCGCCATTGTAGTGAATGAATCCCAATTTCCTGAACCGGTTCATGAAAAAACTCACCCGCGAACGAGTGGTTCCGACCATTTCGGCCAGCGTCTCCTGGCTGATCTTCGGAACGACCGTCTGAGGAACCCCTTCCTTGCCAAAACGAGCGAGCATAAGAAGCACGCGGGCCAGTCTCTTTTCGCTGGAATTAAACAGTTGGTCGACCAGGTCCTCTTCATAACGGATATTGCGCGCCAGCAAATACGTCACGAACAGATCGGACACTGTGTGTTCCCGGTGAAGCGCTTGCATCATGGCCGTTTTCTCAATCCTCAGAACAGCGCAATCCGTCATTGCGGTTGCAGAGCCCATACGGAGAGCTTGGCCTGCAAGTGAACCTTCGCCGAAGAAGCTCCCATCACTCAATATGCCGATCGTTGCTTCTTTGCCAGTTTTGGAGACAACGGTGAGTCTTACCTTGCCCGTGTGAAGATAAAAGACTGCATCTGCGGGATCCCCTTGCGTGAAGATGTTCTGCTTCTTCGGAAAGAGCATAGCTTTCCTACCGATGCCAATAGTGGCGAGAAACGTGTGGGGATTGAAATTACGGGTCTTCTTGGAGACGGCAACAGGAGTCATGATCGATGCCATAGATTAGTGCCGTTCAAGTCATACGGGTGAACTCTTATCAAGTCTCAGTGCAACGCAGGCAGCGCATCTTGCTGAAACTGCGCAACGTAGGGCAGACATGCCGTGCGGGCTGTGAGCTGCGCTGCTAGCGAATGCAGATCGTCTGCAATCCCATAGATTTTCAGTTGCAGTTTATGATTCTTTGCGATACGATTTCTGACGTACGGATACGATTGCAGAGGAAGGGGAGCCGCCATGAGACGCAATGGAAACGGGCGTGAACTGCACTACTCTGCGGTGAATCAGTCTGATGTTCCACAGGGTCGCAAAGGTAAGCATCGGAAGGCAGTGTCGGACATTCTTGGTGACCTTTCAAAACTGAACCCCGAGGAAGCGGTTAAAGTCCCGCTGAGCAGTTTGGACGGCGAGAAGATGCAGAATCTCCGGTCAGCCTTGAACCGCGTAACGCGCGACAAAAAGATACCCGTGGTGACGTCGAGCGACGACAAATACCTGTACGTCTGGCGCGCCGACGCCTCCAAGAACGCCGGACCAAACGAATAGCGCGCCAAGGCGCGCCGTGCAGAGCGACAAGGCGAGCTTGCTCCGGTTGACCGGTGCGAAAGCTCACATTTTCTCACTCGGACCCGTGCCACGACGGGTAAGATTCCTGCGGGTGCGGCAGCTCCTCCAAAGCATTCTTTGCCATTGCTTGGCTAAGAGCCGACAGTTGGGCTCGGATGCCCTAGCACCCATCTCCTAAATACCGCCCCACAACCATCCGTAGGGAAAATCTGGCGAGGCCAAAATGCGACGAAGCCCCTGACAATTCTGTGACGCTGGACATCTCCACAATAAAGCACTTGGCTTCCAGGCTTAACTCTGCCCCCTTATGAGTTTCGCGAGCTGTGCGCTTTTGAACAGATTGTTGTCCCTTGCCAACTGTACAGTTTCTGTGGTCGAAATGAACCTCTGCGCATTGGCATCAAGCCTAAGTTCAAGGCCTACCAGTAGAAACGGGTATCGATACAGAGAATTCTTTCAGGGTGCATTCGAGCAGGCCGAAATGTTAGGCGGATGTGGGACGAAGTATTCCACTCCGGGTGTCGCGAGATCAGTAATCGGAAGTGAAACGAAAAGTGAAATCAATATCACGAACCACATTCGCGACGTATCAGAAGAAGCCAAGCACGATATTTAGGTTCAAACCTATCGCCCTCGTAGCTAGCTTGGTTTTGTTGGAAGTTGCCCTATCTTGCGGAAGTCTCAATGTTGGTGAGGCGCAGCCGCAAGATATCTGCAGCTGTACCCCTCTTGAGCCCGATTTTGCCGATTACCGGCACGCCGAGAAGCATATCCCTATTCCCATCGGCGCCAGCGATATTACGATTGACACCATTTACACCTGGGCCCAAACTGACCCCGTTTCTCTCGACCCGCCCCGAACTGGGAACGAGCTCAAAGTGTTCCATATTGCTGTGGCATTTTTGCAGGAAGCGAGCGTTAACAGCGTGGACTGCGACATACACCTCGAGATTTCCCAAACCGCAGATAAGAAAGCTCGGAGAATCATCGTTGAAACCCCGGTTGACAGCGAGTTTTGCAGCGCACGCAAGAATATTCAAGCACAGCTAGCACAACATGGAGTCCGTCTCGATGCAGAGCATGGCGGCGAACTGCCGCAAGCTTTGCCCGCCGACGTCTTGGGAATGGCCTTTGAAGATTTTGATCACAACGCCGTGGGCCTCCAGCGTGGCTCTCCGCAAGTGCTAACTGTTTGGGAGCTCCACCCCGCGACGGTGAATCTTCTACCCTAAGAGTGATACGACCTAGGGACCCATTACCCCGCGCAGGTTATATGTTTTGGCGGCGGCAACACCGGCGAGCTTTGGCGATCCTTTGACCTGTCGATGAGACCTGGTGGTGGTGTGATGGCAGTGCCGAAAGAAACTTCAGTTGGATTGGTTGACTTTGACTCACCTACCGCGCAGACGGGCCGTCTCCGCACGCACCCAGAGCCTGGATCACTGGCCGCGCTCCTCCTCCGGAAAGCACTTGAACCCGGTTATCACTCCGCGGTTGCGAAAACAATCGAGGTGTGCAATTGTGAACAGACGCCGAACTGGCATTCGGTCTTTCTTGACTTCCATGCAGATGAGAGGGGGCCGAATCCGCGTCATCGAGGAAGCCTCTCTGGACTTGACCAAGATACCTGGATGGTAGGCAGGATCAACCGATCGAGACCAGTTTCATTGTCTTGTTCGATAGCCTGGAAGATGAGGTACGGTACGAGGTATTCGATTTTTACGCTGGTAACATTGACTCGGTCGATCGCGAATTGAAGAAGGAATTTCCGAGGGTGTTCAGGAAGTAAGAACCTGACAATAGTCCAGTAGTCGCCGTCTTCCCGCAGCCTCTTGACTTGCTGGCGGCACAACATCCCCTCGTCTCATAAGTGCATCAATAGACTATCGACGCCTCCGGTCTGGAGAAATGCTGAAGAGATGGGCCCCACAAAGAGAGGACTCGCTGCCTATGGACTTTTAGGAAGTGGAGGTCAAGTCAAGCTGCGACGTTTAGATCAGTGATCCGAGCATGGGTGGACGACGATTGCGGAGTTCTGTGGTCTCTTAATTCGCCAAGCAGAAAGTTAATTTCTCCGCCTAGCAGGATGGCGAAACCGGAAAGGTAAAACCACACGTATAAGCCTATGGCGGCGCCTAGCGGTCCATACGTGGTATCGAGATGTTCGAAGTGCCCGAAGTAACTCCCTAGCAAGTATGACAAACCAACCCACGTCGTGACTGCAACAATCGCTCCGGTCAGACTATCCCGGAAGCGCTGCTTCACATCGGGACCGAAATGGTAGAGCAGTTGCACTGCTAACACGCCAAAGATCATCGCTATACCCCACCGGAGGTAACGCCAGGCCGCAAGCACGGCAGGATTAAGGTCAAGTCTGGTTGTGAACCAGATCCCAACGGACGTCCCCTCGACCATCAATCCTACAGCGACAAGTAATAAAGATCCCGCAAGCAAGGTCAGTCCCAGCGCAATGGGTCGAGTCTTCCAGACGGGTCGGGTTTCGCGGACTCGATAGACGAGATCAAGACCATCGATTATCGCTGCAAATCCGCTGGAAGCTGTCCAAATCGTGAACATTAAACCGAGCGTCAGGAAGTGTTTGTGTTTGTGACTGATGACATCAGACACAATGTTGCGCACCAAACTCATTCCATCTCCTGGGACGAGCTTGGCCATTAAGCTGAGGAGGCCCTCAAACAGGTGAGGGATGGGTACATACCCGAGCAGCGACGCCATCGAAACCAGTAGCGGAAACAGTGAGAGCACGAAATAGTATGATAGCCCGGCAGCGAATACGAAGAGATGTTCGTCATAAACATCGTTGTAGATGGTTACCAGCGATTGTTTAGTCGTGAGCCATGTTGCTTCCAGCCTTAACGCGAGCACCGCCACCCGGCTGCTAGCTTTGACGGGAGCGTCATTGTGTTCCAGGGTCGCATTCATCATTGCGCGAACGGCGTCATCGTCGTCCATATGCAGGACTTTGTGCGCAAAGGTAGGTTGGTAGGGCTCATACGGCACTGCCTTCTCGTCACGAATGATGACAGTATTGCCCTGGTTTATTTTTGAAAATGTATAAAATTGAACAGTTATTGGAAACCGTTAACAGATACTTTGTCCGAGTCTGACAACTCGACTAGGTGGTCATGGGTTAGCGGCGGCAACACCGACCATTCGGATCCTCACGACCGCGTTACTATACTGTGCGCGCGTGCACGTTTCAGGCCGGACCCACACTGGTTCGGCCTTTTTCAGCACCCAACGCCAAGAAGACCCGACGCACACCCGACCCACAGCACCGGGCAGACTCCACGCGTGAACCCCCAAGCTTGCCTACCACAGGCCCGGGCGGTCCGTGTACCCCCTCATCGAGCCGGAAGTAAACTCCTGGCGGTTAGGAGTGATGGCCTTGCGTAATTTGGGAAAACCATCAGTAGCATGAAACATGCAAACAACTGCTGCTTGCTGCCCAGGCTCGTTTTACGATCCGCGCGTGCAGGTCGGACCTTCACAATGGAAGACCACCCTGATCAATATTCAATTATCAGGACGCCTGGTGTTCTTCAAGACGATTACCAAACAAGAGTACGAGACGCGGTCGGATTTCCGCGCAGTTTCCGGTGATCTCAGCCTGTTAGAGGGGAGCCGCCTTCTCGCTCCGTAGACTATTTCAACAAGTGTACAGATTTGACCAGTCGCGCCGTTATGCGCAAGTTGTATGATCCGGACCTGTGAGGCAAGTCTTAACTTTTGGAGGCTACTGATGAATCTCAAGATCGTGACGGGGGTTATTGCGTTGTTCATGTTTGTGGGTGCGGCCGAGCTGGCTACGACACAGGACACAACAAAAACCACCCACAAGAAAACGCGGACGCTCACGGGCTGTCTTCAGAAAGGCGATGATGCCAATGAGTATAACCTTACCACGAAGAAAGGCAGCACCTGGGAGATCAAGAGCGATAGCGTCAAACTCGGCGAGCATGTCGGGCACACAGTTACGATCACCGGCGTAGTTTCAAATGCCACAGCCCACGGGATGAAGGAAGACACTAAGGAGGAGATGAAAGAGCACGGCATGGATAAGCACGCCACCGAGCACGGTCATCTGACAGCAACGGCTTTGACTATGGTCAGTGATACCTGCCAGAAGTAGCATGCAATTCTTTAGGTTTGCGGGTATTTTCGATTAGCACAGCGTAACCAATAAAGTGGCTCATGCCTGAGCGAAGCGAAGTTTCGCGGAGCCACTGTATATCGTCTTGGTGCTCCCGCCGATTCTTCGCATGCACCGCGCGATTGAGGAAATGATTTACTTTCCACTCCATGACGGCCAATGGCTCATAATACGGAACGTTCGCCTTCCACAAGTTCATTCCGCCCCTGGGCCAGATTACCAAGTCCTTGCGGACCGTCGACCGCCGTCCCTTGTGCTTTTTGTCCGGCAGGAGCTGGCGGACTGCCACTTCGATTCCGAGTTGGGTTAGTTTGCCGAGGATGGTATTCGGGCGGACACATTTAGCCAAGCGTCCCAATGCATACAAGTTGATGAGCTCGTTCTCGCGTCCGAACCACTCCGCACGGATGTCCTGATAAAACAACCGCAGCGATTGCTCGACAATCGTATCCAGATCAGATTTTTAATCGCGCATCAATCTGTTTTTTAAGCCAGATAACAGGCGATCCGCCTTGATTAGAAGGAAGGATCAGTGCACTGGAAGCCTATCAGCTGTGTTCATACCCCCACTGCCAGAGGGCGTGGTCGAGAGTGCGCAAAGATATCTTGAACTGATGCGCTAATTCGCGACATTTCCGGAGGTATGCGAGGTAATAGTCAACCTTGTCAGTGGGTCCGTTTCTGACGCCAAGAGACTTCAGAGCATTGACATCAATGATCGTGTATTTCTCAGGATTGATGGTCGTCAGGATCGCGGATGCGACCGGCACCCCCACTCCCTGCAGTCTGTCCAGGATTTCTATCGCTGACCGCTCAGTAGCGGCCCGGACAGCTGAGCGTAGCGCATGGTCAATTTCGGTGTCTGTGTTCTGGTCAAGGTAGGACATTACCCACGTGAAGTGCACTCCCTCCATCTTCCACCCAACAATGACATTTAGATTCCACCGCAGACACATGGCGCAAGCTGGTAGCTCCGGTCGCGGAGTACGTTGCGCAAGAACTTTGGTCCTCGATTCCCAAACCTACATCGAGGGTTCCCCGCCTACTGTTGGCCAGCAGACTTACCCAGGCGCATCGGAGGGCAGTCAAAGGAAGCGTCGTACCCGCAGTGAATCAGCCGAAACCGGAACACGCCTGTTTTGATTGCGGAATCAAGATTTCGAGTAGAACAAAGCTCTGCTCGAATTGCGGAAAGCAGGCGACGCGTAAGCACTTTCGGTTGGGCCGCAAGAACGCACAGCAACCGGAATTTCTCGTGAAACGGTCAGTCACGCAACGGCAGCACAAGCAGGCCATTAACAATTGGAAACCTTCAGACCTGCCCTCTTGGCTCACCCACGATGTCTATGTGAGACAAGTTCAGCCAGCGCTGGCCAGCATCGCGAAATCACAGATACGTTCGGCACTTGGGGTGAGTGAACCGTACTCATCGGATATCCGGGCAGGCAAGTGTGTTCCGCACGCGCGACATTGGCAGGCGCTCGCGCAACTGGTTGGCGTTTCGGCGGAAAGGTAATAGAGGTCAGCGGCGTCGTCCTAAGCCGCAAACCCACAATCGGAATCACGTTGCTTGGGGGCCAGCGATCCGATTTGTGTACTGGTCAGCCGAATAATCACTGCGGCCGATACTCAGCCGCCGCATCTTGTTCTGAAGAGTTGTTCTCTTAAGTCCTAGGCGTTCAGCCGCCCCGCCTTTCCCGGCTATCCTTCCGGACGCGTCGCTCAAGGCACCGATAATCACGCGCCGCTCAGCTTCCCGGAACGATGATGCGACCGGTACTACCTTTCGCCCAGCAGAATCCTTCACCTCTAGATGCGGCACATTCAATTCGTTCCCTTGCGTTAGAATCACGCAACGCTCCATGAAATTTCCCAGCTCGCGAACATTACCTTTCCAGGTCGCATTCGTGAGAGCCTCCATGGCATCTCGGGAGATGAATCTGATGTCCTTACCCATCCGCTGCGCAAACTTTGCCACGAAATGATGCATGAGCGGGAGAATGTCTTCGCGGCGTTCCCGCAAAGGCGGGATCTCGATCGGGAAAACGTTGAACCGGTAAAAAAGATCCTCGCGGAACTGTTGCTCGCTGATCATGGCCGCAAGGTCCCGGTGCGTCGCGGCAATCATCCGCACGTTGACCTGGATTGTCCTTGCGCTTCCCAAACGCTCGAACTCCTGCTCCTGGATAGCACGCAATAGTTTCGGCTGCAGCTCCAAGCTGATGTCGCCGATCTCATCCAGAAACAACGAGCCTCCATTCGCCAGCTCGAATCGACCCTTTCTTTGCAGCAGGGCGCCGGTAAAGGCTCCCTTCTCATGACCAAACAGCTCGCTTTCCAACAGTCCTGAGGGAATGGCCGCGCAGTTCATGCGAATAAGGGCGCGCTCGCGCCGAGAGCTGAGCCTGTGGATCGCCCGCGCAATGAGCTCCTTTCCCGTTCCCGTTTCTCCATGAAGCAGGACCGTGGAATCGGTGGGTGCGACGATCGCGACCTGATCAAGCACTTTCTGGAGGGCTGGGCTCCTTCCGACGATATCTTCGAAGCAGTGCTCAGAGCTAATTTCTGTTTCCACATGCTGTTGCCGGTCTGCGAGATCGCTGATGTTGGGAAAACCCGCTCCGGCGGAGCTCCCGAGGTCGGTGAAAGCAACAGTCGCGCCCATAGTCTCCTCCCATACCTTTACACTTCCACTGCTTTGCGAACAGCTAAGCTGATCTCTTCGTCTGTGGGCAAAACTCGATGATTTTTCCGAGTTGCGGCTGAACCGCCGTCCTCAACGGTTGCCGAAAGTTTTTCGGTATATAGAATTCAATCACCTTTGCCATGGACATCCTCCTGGAGCATGTTGAATCTCGGTGCGGGGGGCTGTGCAAGTCGTTCGCTCGCTTTTGTCGGTCGCTATCCGGGCGGATGCAACATTCGTTGCAGCCATGACTAGGACTTCCTGTAGCGTGAAACCGCGAGTCGTGATCTTCCACATAAGCGCCTCCCGACCTCTGCACCTATTGTCGTGATGACCTAGCCATTGTCACGCGAGTTCTATTTGCAAGCAGCCCCACATCGGGGTAAATCGCAGACTCTTGGGGGGACGAATGTCACCCTCTTCTGGGGCAAGAATTTGGTGGTACATGGGGGAGTCTTAGCGAGAGTCAGAGCTCGTTTTGCGGGGCGGAGCTTCGATGCGCTTCCACCCGAACAGGCGAGCATCGATGGAGCAGAAACCCGGTCCCAACATCGCGAGAGCGGCAGCGGCAGTTCCTAACAGCAGCCACACCCATTTGTCGCCGGGTACGGTAAGTATCTTCCAGGTTTCAGCCAATGCTATAGAGGTTCCCACGATCGGAGTC
>Ga0210401_10002662_pt1 | contig 19619 bp, 15 predicted proteins | sample IncBWH32MmetaG_FD_150866 | JGI IMG/M metagenome (GOLD analysis project Ga0210401, IMG submission 150866) | Forest soil microbial communities from Barre Woods Harvard Forest LTER site, Petersham, Massachusetts, United States - Inc-BW-H-32-M | ecosystem: Environmental > Terrestrial > Soil >... | reverse complement strand
GTTCCGCCAATTGCCAGCGCAGCCCCCAGCAGCAGTTCCCATGCGCGCATCGGCGCGAAAAAGTAGTTCGCCATCGGCCGATGGTGCGAAGCCCAGATGCATAACGCTAGAGAAGCCACAGCCAGAACGATCAGCGTCATGCGCCGATAAGGCAGTCGGTACCGGGTGATCGCAATTAACAGCAGCGGATAGATCAAATAGAACTGCTCTTCCACAGAAATGGACCACAGATGGCTCAGTGGGAGTTGCCGGACCTCGGGCGCGAAGTAACCTCTTCCCTCCGTCCAGGTCGCGATGTTGCTCAGCAGTACCGGTGTCGCTGCGACGTATTTTCCGAGGTTCACCAGATCGGCAGGCGTAGATAACGCGACGGCGACGATTGCCGTCGCGAGGCAGGTGGCCAACAAGGCTGGCAGGATGCGCCGCATACGTCGCACGTAAAACGCGGCGAGCGTGCGACGCGGAGACTCGTCGCGCGATTCCTGCAACAGCTGGGTGATCAGATAGCCGGAGATCACGAAAAAGACATCGACTCCGACATATCCTCCCGCGAATCCTGGAATGCCACTGTGAAAAAGGATGACGGCAATAACGGCGAGAGCCCGAAGCCCATCGATGTCGGGGCGGTAGGCTGGGACGCGTGAGCGCCCCGATGTCGGGCTCATGTCGACTTCCCGGTGCAATGGTCTCGACGGGCGACGCGCATCGAGTAGTCGTCGTTTGTTAGTCAATAATCACGTATCTTTCAGCATAAGCAATCTAATTTATAGCAATGTTGATCGCGCCGGATTTATGCGAAATTTGATTCACGCTAGGCTGCGCAGAGTTCCAGTAATTTCGAGTTATCATTTGTAACTAATTGATGAAATGCCAAAAATAACCTTCATCGCATTCGACGGCTCGCGCCGGACCGTAGAGGTCGCCGCAGGCACCACACTCATGCGCGCAGCCACCGATAATCGCGTGGCCGGCATTGACGGCGACTGCGGAGGCAACTGCGCCTGCGCGACCTGCCACGTCTACATCGATTCCGCCTGGGCGCAACGGGTCGGAGCTCGCAGCCCGTGCGAAGCCGATATGCTGAATTTGGTGTCCGAGTTGCGGGACACGTCGCGGCTGGCATGCCAGATCGATGTCGATGCGAACTTGGACGGTCTGATCGTTGCCACACCGGAATCACAGCATTGAAGGGGAGCAGGTCATGATCGGAACCAGCCCAGCCGCGCGCGCCGACGCGCGTGCTCGCACCCTCGCCCTCCCACTGGATCACCTGGATCCGGCCGACCCTCAAGGATTCGTGGACGACACCGTGGGCTATGTCTTCGAACGGCTGCGACGCGAAGATCCCGTGCACCGCTCTCACAGTCCTGTGCCGGGTATCGACACCTATTGGTCGGTGACGCGCTATCAGGACATCATGCACGTCGATAGCCATCATGAATTGTATTCCTCTGCGGATGGAATAACGCTGATGGACTTTCCCGCCGATGATGAGCAGAAACTGAAGATGTTCATCGCCATGGACCCGCCGAAGCATGACGAACAGCGCAAGGCGGTAAGTCCGATCGTGGCGCCGGCGAACCTCAATAACTGGCGCGATCTGATTCGGCAGCGCACCTGCGATGTGCTGGACGATCTGCCACGCAACGAAACTTTTGACTGGGTCGACAGGGTCTCTATTGAACTGACGACCTATATGCTGGCAACGCTACTCGACTTCCCGCTGCAAGACCGGCGGCTGCTGACCTATTGGTCGGACATTTCCACGGCAAACAAACTCACCAACCCCGATGCTCTCGAACCCGAGGTTCGCATGGCGGAGTTGCGCAAAATGCTGGAGTACTTCACGCGCTTGTGGAACGAACGTGTCAATGCACCGCCGCGCACCGATATTATCTCGATGTTGGCCCATGGCCCGGCGACCCGCAATATGGGGCCGCTCGAGTACATGGGCAATCTGGTGCTTCTCATCGTCGGCGGCAACGACACCACGCGCAACTCCATGACCGGAGGCCTGCTCGCCCTGCACGATCACCCCGAGGAGATGGCGAAACTGCGCGCCAATCCGACGCTCGTTGAGAGCATGGTCTCGGAGATCATTCGATGGCAGACCCCACTGGCGTATATGCGGCGCACCGCCACGGCGGATACCGAACTGGGCGGCAAGCAAATCAGAAAAGGCGAAAAGCTTGCGATGTGGTATCTGTCGGGCAACCGGGATGAGACTGCAATTCGTGAGCCGGATCGGTTCATCATCGATCGCGAACGGCCGCGACAGCATCTGTCATTTGGCTTCGGGATTCACCGCTGCGTGGGCAACCGCCTGGCCGAGCTGCAGCTGAAGATTCTGTGGGAAGAGATTTTGCGGCGCTTCGAGCATATTGAAGTGGTCGGCGAGCCGACGCGGGTGCGCTCAGCCTTTGTGCGCGGCTTTAGTAAGCTGCCGGTGCGCATCGCGGGTTGAGCCGGCCGGCAGCTTTGCTGCAATGCTTTTGTCTGGGCTGTCAGATTTGGCTGATAGTCGACCGCGCAGCAAAGGAATCGCAATCTGCGCTAATCTTCCGCTCGGCCAAACAAACGATTCCCACTAAGTCGTTTTTAGGTCGGGGCCCGCTCGATGTTCGCGCATCGATCGGGCCCTCTTATTTTGTGCGACCCGCCCTCGTGTCGATCTGGCGAGTCAGCGGTCTGGCGGCAATTGAGCTAGACTTTGTGGTCGTTCAGGGCCATCCGCAGCCCCGTGAGTCTAAAAATGAATTCATCCCCTGCAAGCGTCATGTCGCCGGATTCGGCCGCCGAACAATTACGCGCACTGCTGCGCGCCCAGCAAAATGCCTTTCAGTCCGACATGTCGCCATCGCGCGCTGTGCGTCTGGACCGACTCAATCGACTTGGCCGGCTGATCGAATCGCACGCCCAAGAATTCTCCGCCGCGATTTCAAGCGACTTTGGTTCCCGTTCGCGCATCGAAATCCGCATTACCGAAACATTGGTGCTCCAGAGCGGAATCCGGTATGCGATACGACATCTTTCGCGCTGGATGAAGGTGCGGCGGGTTTCGACGGCACTTGCCTACCGGCCCGGCAAATCCCTGATCCTGCGCCAGCCGCTCGGCGTAATTGGGATTATCAGTCCGTGGAATTACCCGTTGCAGCTTGCCTTGGCGCCGTTGATCGGTGCCTTGGCTGCGGGAAATCGCGCCATGCTGAAACCGTCGGAGCTGACTCCCTCATTCTCCCGGGTGTTTGCCGCGGCGGTCGCGGCGGCTTTTGCACCCGAGGAGGTTGCCGTGGTGACCGGCGATGCATCCGTCGGGAAACTATTTTCCGCCCTGCCCTTCGATCACCTGGTGTTCACCGGATCGACGGCCGTCGGCCGGGAGGTCGCGCAAGCGGCAGCCAAGAATCTGACCCCCGTCACCCTGGAACTCGGCGGCAAATCGCCCGCCATCATCGACGCCTCGTGCGATCTTGACGGCGTAATCGACCGCATTGCTTGGGGAAAATTGATCAACGCAGGACAGACCTGCATCGCACCCGATTACATGCTGGTGCCGCGCAGCGATGTGGATCGATTCGTGCAGCGATTGCGCGTCAGCATGCGAGCTTTATACCCGAAGTTTCGCGCCAATCCGGACTATTCGGGGATCATCAGTGAACGGCACCTGCGGCGCTTGCGCGAGCTGATCGAGGATGCGCGTGAACGCGGTGCAACGGTCATCGAGTTGGAACCTGTGGAATCCTCAGTAACTCCGGGCAGACAGCTGCCCCCGACGTTGCTGCTCAATGTCGGCGACAGCATGCGCGTCATGAACGAAGAGATATTTGGCCCGATCCTGCCGATTGTTCCCTACGACACGCTGCAGGAAGCACTTAGCTACATCAACCGGCGTGAGCGGCCGCTTGCGCTTTACTGGTTCGGCCGAGACTCGGCGATCCGTGAACAGGTCCTCGCGGGCACCATCGCCGGGGGCGTGTCGATCAACGATACCCTGATGCACATCGCCCAAGAAGGCCTGCCATTCGGCGGCGTCGGCGCCTCCGGACAAGGCCACTATCACGGGGAGTTCGGGTTTCGGCAGTTCTCCAAGGAAAAGCCGGTTTTCATTCAATCGCGATTTTCGGGCGGCGGCATCATCCGCCCGCCCTACAAGCCGTCGATTGAGCGCGTTCTGACCTGGTTGTCGCGCTTCACTTGACGAAAGATCGCTGACGGCGATGGCGGGTATCCCGGGCCGTTCCGGTTCTAATAAAGGAACCCATGAACGCCCTGCTCAGCCCGCGCCGCAAGTTTGATCATCGCTTCTACCTTGGTGCCGGTCTGGTCGCCCTGGGATTGGTATTTTGGGGCTTTGCGCACACCTATTACCTGAAGCTCATTTTTGAATCGCCTCCGCTCCCGGTGCGGCTGCACATTCACGGCGCCGTCATGAGTTCCTGGCTGGTGCTCTTTTTCGCGCAGGCCTGTCTGATATCCGCCCGTCGCGTCGATTGGCACCGCCGCTTAGGATTAGTAGGAATCGTGATTGCAATACTGGTGGTCATTCTCGGATCCACCACCACGTTTAACGCCGCCGCGCGGGAAGTCGGCCGCCATTCCGACGAAGCTAGTGCTCGAGTCGCCGTGCTGTGCCTGGAACTCGTGCAAATGGCGCTATTTGCAGGGCTGGTGACCGCCGCCATCGCGATGCGCCGTCGTGCCGATTTTCACAAGCGGCTGATGCTGCTCGCGACAGCCTGCATGATGCCCTCTGCTTTTTCCCGAATACCGCTCAATCTCACCTTCATGGTGTCGAACTTTATGTCGATTCTCATCCTCTTCAATCTATGCGTAATCGTCCCTGCATTGATCGATACCCTGCGCAACCGTCGGCTGCATCCCGCCTTCGGCTGGGGCGGTCTCATTGTGATCGGAGCGCTGAATTTGGCTTACCCAATCGCCATCAGCCGCCCATGGCTGCGCATCGGCACCTGGCTGGTCTCGTAGGCCACTGCGGGCTCAGTGCGCCCTTTCGAGTTCGCTGCTTCCGTACAGCGCGGAGTCCTTGGGGATCGGCTCATTCCAAATGAAATGGCTGAACCAATCGAGGTTCGCCTGCAGCAGCGCCAACGCGGACTTCGGCTTGTCGATGCCGTGTCCAAAGCCCGTGTAAAGAATCAACCGCGCATCGACGTGCTGGTCTAGAAGGCCCCGGTAAAGCTCAAAGGCATCGGGAACCGGCACTCGATGATCGGCGCTGCCATGCTGAATCAATGTGGGCGTCTTGGCTTGACGGATCGTCGTGATCGGGGAGGTCTTTGCATAGATCTGCGGATCGTCCCACGGAGTCGCGTCCAGGTACTGGGGGGTAAATGGCGTGATATCCGTGCTGACATAGTATGTCGTCCAGTCGCTGATGCCGGCGCCAACGGAAATTGCCTTGAAGCGATCGGTATGGGTGGTGAGAAATGCGGAAATGTAACCGCCTTGCGACCAGCCCATGGCGGCCAACTTGTCCGGCGCAACGATACCCTTGGCGATCAGCGCATCCACCCCGCTCATCACGTCCCACATGTCCCCGACGCCCAAATTACGCACGTTGAGTGCGCGGAATTTGGCCCCATAGCCGGCGCTGCCGCGATAGTTTGGCTCCAGGACCAAGGCGCCCTTCTCGAGAAATGCCTGCACCGGATAGGCATAGTCGGGCGGAAGAAACCTAGGCTGAGAAACGCCGGTCGGACCACCGTGGATTTTGACCAACAGTGGATACTTGCGCTTCGGATCATAGTCAGCCGGCTTATGCAGCACCCCTTCAATCAGCGTGCCGTCCTTGCTCTTCCATGAAACGACTTCCACGCTGCCAAGCTTCCAGCCGCCAACCTGCGCGGTCTGATCGGTCAGTTTTTTCGGCGCAAACGTCTTGGCGCTTGAGATGTACAGTTCCGTCAGGTGTGTCGCATCGTCGGCCGTGAAGGCGATGGAGTCGCCGTCCGGCGTTATCGATGCCTCGTAGATGATCAATTGCCCATCGGTGGAAACCGGCTGAACCTGCGCGGTGGCCGCGTCCAGGCGGAACAACTGTGCGGTCATTTTCTGCGTGGCACCGAAGTACAGTCCGCCCGGAACCCACACAGGCGCCTCTGGGTCTTCGTCAAAACTCTTGGTCAAGTCGCGAACATCCCCGGCCGCCGTTGCGGGCTTCTTGAGGACGGTCGCGAGATCCACCAAGGCGATGTGCGTGTTGGCATAAAAGAATTTTGGCTGCCCGAGACTGGTCATGAAAACCAATTGCTTGCCGTCCAAGGAGAACGTCGGCCGTCCGTCCGGGCCCGGCAACGCGACGATTTTGGTCGCGGTTCCAGGACTGGCCCCGGCTCGAGGCAGGTCCAGAAGGTAAATATCTTCGTCTTGCAAAAAGGCCAACAGCGGATTGCGGCCCGCGCTGAAGGCGACGCGATCGGACTGCGGTGAGATCGCGAACGATTTGATGCCGAGTGCAGGATCAGACGTCAGCTGCTTTGCAACCTGGGGCTGTGCCGACTTGATTCCGGCATCGGCATCGACCCACCAGAGCTGATTCTGGTCGAAATCCTTTTCGACGACGTCATAAGCGCTGTAGCGCTCCTTGCGCGCCTTGCTCGCCTTGGTCGGTGCTTCCGCCGCCGTAAAAAGAATCGATTTGCCATCCTTCGTCCAGTGAAACTCATTGACGTCGGTCTCGGATTTCGTCAACGGCCACGCCTCTCCACCATCCGGAGCGATGAGCCAAATCTGCTTCGCGGCCGGCTTTCCTGCCTCCGGCGCGTCGCTCTTGGCATCCTTCGCGCCGAGGTCTTTTTGCACGGCCGCGAATGGCTCGATCACATTCGCTTCGCGCTCAGTGACAAACGCGAGCCACCGCCCGTCCGGCGACCACTCAGCCGAACCGGCCGATTTTTTTCCACGCGTCAGCTGAACGGACTTGCCGGTGGCCACATTGACCAGCCACAGCTGCCAGACAAACTCGTTCTCTTTCCAGTTGGTTTCGCGCTGCAGGTAGGCAACCGACGATCCGTTCGGCGCGACCGCCGGCGCTCGAATGCTCGTGCGGCTCAAGGTCTCGGCGAGTGTTGCGACGTGTGCGCCCTGGCAAAATCCGCTGAGCGGCAGGAGGCATAAGGCGCCGATCGCCAGCATTGATTGCCGCGCATATCTTGCCGTCATCGATCTTCGCTGTTCATTTATCGCCATGCACTCCCCCTGATCTGGCCGCCTACTTGCCCACGTGCACCGGAATCGGCGGCGCGGACTTGCGCGGGATTTCCGGCGAATTCTTGACTTGCTGCAGAACATCGGCGATTGCCGCATCCAATTGCACATCGTAGCCGGCGTTGACGGCCAACGGGTCCAACGGGACCTCGACATCGGGCGCTACCCCTTCGTTCTCGACCCGCCATTCGCCTTCCGGCGTGAAGACGCGGAAGAACGGTACGGTGAGAAAACCGCCGTCAATCAGCTGCGGATTCGCAGAGATGCCGATCAAGCCGCCCCAGGTACGCGTGCCGATCAGCTTGCCGAGGCCAAGTCGCCTGAATCCGTAGGGCAGAAAGTCGCCGCCGGATCCCGCATCTTGATCGATCAACATCGCCTTCGGTCCGTAGATCGCCGCGGCCGGTGTGTTGAAGACCAACCCGTCTCGATCTTTCCATCCCGACAAATACTTCCGGTTCAGGACCTCCAACACGTAGTTGGCGGCCTGGCCGCCGCTGTTGCGGCGATCGTCGACGATGAGTCCAGGCTTATCCACCTGTGCAAAAAACATGCGGTTGAAGAAGGTGTAGCCATCGCCGGCGGTATCGGGCAAGTACACATAGGCCACTTTGCCGCCGCTCTTCCGGTCCACATATTCGCGATTGGCTTCGATCCAGCTCCATTGGCGCAACGCCGCTTCATTCGCAATGGGGATTACCACCGCCGTATGGGCGGCCTTGCCATCGCGGCTTACGGTCAGGGAAACCTGCTTGCCGGCGGTCCCCTCGAGCAGGGAGAAAATGTTTACCGACCCATCCAACGGATGGCCATTGATCGCCAGTATCGCGTCGCCTTCCGCGACATCGACGCCGGCGGTGGCGAGGGGCGCGATGAGAAAGGGATTCCAGCGATCGCCTTGATAGATCTTTTGAATCCGGTACTGGTTGTTCTCGACCCTGAAATCAGCGCCGAGTAACCCGATGCCGACGGGCGTGGCCGCATAAACATCGCCGCCGCCTGCGCGGTTATGCCCCACTTGCATCTCGCCGATCATTTCGACCAGCAATTCGTTCAAGTCTTCGCGGCGCTGCACGAACGGAAGCAGCGGCTCATAGCGGGCGCGAATCGCAGCCCAGGGCAGGCCGTGCATGTTGGGATCGTAGAAATACTGCTGCTCCATGCGCCAAGTTTCGTCAAAAATCTGATGCCACTCCTGCCGCGGATCGACCAGCATCCTCACGTTGTTCAAGTCGACCGGCTTGGAGTCGAGTTTTTCGTTGGCGTCGGCGACTTCCAGCTTCCCCTCGCCTATCGTGAGCAGCAGCTTTTTCTTATCGGCGCTGGCGGAAAAATCGACGAGGTGCGATTTGAGCAGCTTCTCTTCACGTTCTTCGAAATTGAAGCGATAAAGATCCGCGTCCGCATTGCCATTGGGACCTGGGGGCTCGGTTGTCGAACCTGCCTGTCGCCGAGCGGTATAGAACAAGGCCCCGTCCGAGCCGACAACGAGGCGGTCGTAGTTTCGTTCGGCCACAGGTATCGGAACGAAGCGCTGGGACAGTCCCGCCAGATCTACGCGGGTGGGCTTGACCGGCTTGTCGGCTTTCTCGTCCTCGGTGGGTTTTTTGGATTTCCCCGCGGCGTCGGACTTATCCGCGTCTTTGTCTTTCTCTTTCTCTTTATCCTTGTCTTTGCTGGCCTTCGGCTCCTCATCGCCGCTTTTCGGCGGCAAGGGCGAATGGCCGGCCGCGGAAAGCACCGCTGCATAGATGGCCATGCGCAGGGGGCGCTCCTGCGTTGACATGTCGAGGGTCACGCGCGTCGGACCCGCATCAATTGAGGCGGTAAAGTACAGCAGATCGTTGCCGCCGAATACCGGCGTATCGGTTTGTACGAAGGAATCGGTCAGATCAACGCTCTTGGCGGCAACGAAATTATGCAGCCGCACCTGCGTGAAATAGTTCTCGCCGACCACGGTGTAGGCGAGCCACTGGCTGTCCGGCGAGAAATCCACTTGGAAATTGCGGCGCCGAGGCGTTGAATCGATGAGAACGACCGCATCACTGTTCAGGTCGATAGCATAGAGACGCAGATGATTGTCTTGGAACACGACACGCCGGCCATCGGGCGACCAGCCCAATAGGGTGAAGTAGCCCATCTTTCCCAGCGCATGTCGGATGGGTTTCTCCAGCCCAACGGCATCGCGTATCAGCAGGACCTGCACGCCGCCGCCATCGCTCAAGTAGGCGATGCGTTGGCCGTCCTTGCTCCACAACGCATCGGACTCGCGCACGCCGGAGGTATCCGTCAAATTGCGCACTGAGCCATCCTTGACCGGAACGCTGAACACATCGCCGCGGGCGGTGACCAGGACCCGTTTGCCCGTCGGCGATAGCCGTGCGGAGGTGACGTTTTTGGCGGCATCCTTCCATTGCGGCCGCGCCTGAAGCGATTGCAGCTCAAGATGAATGGCGAGCGGCTGGATTTGGCCGCTGCTCACATCGAGGATTTTCAACTGACCGCCGGCCTCATAGACAATGCTGTGTTCATATGCGCCCGCGTTGCGAACGTCCCACTGCGTTTCATGCGTGAGCTGCCGCACCGAACGAGCATGCGCATCGTAAAGAAACAGATTGGCCGCGCCGTCATTGCGGTCGGAGATGAACGCCACGTCATCGCCAATCCACATTGGATTGCTGTCGGAGGCATTCACATGGGGAATCTGTTCCAGCTGATTGTTGACGGGATCAATGATCCAAATGGGCGGCGTGTCGCCGCCACGATGTTGGCGCCAACCGCTGACTCCGGCGTAGGCCATGATGTAGGGACGATAAGCCAGGCGTTTGCCGTCGGCCGACCAGGCGCCCTCGACAGCGACCGCCTTCATGACCTTCTTTTCATAGCCACCGGTGAGCGGTACCTCATAGAGCTGACCGCTGCGGCTGTTGGCGATTTCGCGATTCGAGGTGAATAACACGCGCTTGCCGTCCGCGCTCCATCCCGTAACCAGGTCGGCCGCAGGATGCCAGGTCAGCCGTCGCGGCTGACCTCCTTCGGTCGGCACGACATAGACGTCGGTGTTGTTGTCGTAGTTCGCCGAAAACGCGATCCAGCGGCCATCAGGTGAAAAGTGCGGCGCAAACTCTGAGGCCGGGTGGGCGGTAATCCTGATCGCATGGCCTCCATCGCGATCGCTGATCCAAATGTCGCCGCCGTAAACAAAGGCGAGATGATCCTTTGAGATGGCGGGTTGGCGCAGTAGGCGCGTATCCGATTCATCGGCCGCGTTGGCGGCAGCGCACAGCAAAAGAACACCAAAGCCCAGCAACTGAACGAAGATTCCGCGCAACCGCATAATACCCCTGCTTTAATTTAGTTGATTACCAGCGCAATGACGCGACATTAACAAATGCGCCCGACGTCGACTTCGGTTTCCATGCAATTCTTCACTGCCCGCGTCGCCGCCCCGCGAGGCTGGAGAGTTCTGACCAACAATAACGGACCTCGTTCACTTCGGTGCCGTCCGGTGCTGGCTTCGCGCTGTGCAGGGTGATCACCCCGCCGAGCCGCTCATAGAAGCGGCGCGCTCCAAGATTTTGTTCGTAAGCCCAGAGATGCAGGCGCTTGGTGGATTTGGAATGCAGAACACGCTCTGCCACTTCGCTCATCAATTGCCGGCCGAGGCCCTGACCCTTGAGTTCGGGGACCACATGCAGGTTGTCCAGCAAGCATCCCCATTCCGGGTCGGCGTCGAGAAATCCGCAAGCGAAGCCGCGGATCGTCCCCTCGTGTTCGTCCACCAAGACGAACTGGTCGGCTCGATTGAGCTCGGCGAGCCGGCTGTGCCATAGCGCGCGGCGATCTTCCCGCACGGGGCCCGCCAAGAAGTCGTCGCGAAGAATTCCGCGGTACGCCGTCTGCCAGCTGCAGGCATGCAGTTGCGCAACTGCATTCGCATCCGCCAATTGCGCCGCGCGAATTGCCATCGACCGGCTAGCGCGCGCGCAGGATGATTTGATCGGCTTCTTCTGTCGCCTGCAAATCGAATGCGCGTTCCAGGCTCTTGACCCATCCGCCGATATTTTCGCGCTCTACCGTGCCGGTGATGACCAGTGCGCCCATGCTCTCGCTCTCCAATACAATCGGCTTGTGCGCATAGCGATTCACATCCTCGAGCACGTAGCGCAGCGGTTGCAGGCGAAACGCCAGATGTCCTATTTGCCATCCGGTGGCGGGGTCCTCCATCTTGGTCGGCTCTTCGATGCCCGCGCTGCCGGCGGTCGTCTGTTGACCCGCATTGACGTGCACGCTGCGAAGCTTCGGCTTGAACTCCTTTAGCAGCAGCACCGGCAGAAGGCCGTCGACCGGCTTGACCACGACTCGACCTTCGGTGACGGAAACCACCGCCCGATCGCTGTCGCGTTCTACATTGAACTCCGTGCCCACCGCGGTGATCGTGGCGTCGCCGGCGCGCACCTTGAAAGGCCTCGCAGAATCCTTCGCCACCTTGAACAGCGCCTCGCCCTTCGTGAGCTCAACGGCTCGCAGCTTTTCCGACAGGTTCACCTCGATTCGCGTGTCGCCTCCCAATGCGATGATCGAGCCATCCTGCAGCGCCACACTGCTGGTTTCGCCGACCGCCGTTTCATAGATTGCCATTTCGGCGGGTGACTTCCAGAAAGCAAATGTGAGGGCGCCGACGGCGCACGATGCGGCAATGCCAAGCGCCGCTTTGGACCAGCGACGCGTGCGCTGTGGCTTCCAGTCCCCGATGGGAACCGAAGCGTCGTAGCGATCGCGCGCGAGCACGCGAGCCGGCATGGCCGCGGGTGCGGGCACGCCGCGAAGCGCATGCGATATCTCTTCGATGCGGGCAAAGGCCCGCGCGTTGGACGGATCGCCATGCAACCAGCGCTGCCACTCGAGTGTTTCCTCGAGCGTCACGTCCGTGCTTTGCAAGCGGACGAACCAATCGGCAGCGGCCAGATGGATGGGGTCGTGCTCGATTGAGAATGGCATAGGTTGCTCAGCCATTGCGTTCAAGATCGATGTGCGCACGGCAGTGCAGAAGTGCTCTGACAACATATTTGCGGACCATGCTGTCGGTGATGCCCAGCCGGGTCGCGATGGTTGCCGCATCGAGCCCGTGGATTTGGTTCATGACGAACGCCTCTCGGCACTTTGGCGGCATGCCCTCGATGAGGACTCCCAGGTGGCGCAGCGCTTGTTCACCGGAGAGCTGCCGTTCCGGCGTGCGGTTTTCGGTCAACTCCGTGAAAAGCTGGCGGCCGGCCACCTTGTCGAAGTTCTGGTGGCGCCGGCGCCGATCGATGGCGATATTGGCGGCGGTCTTGAAAAGAAAGGCTCGCAGGTAACTGACCGCACCCGGCTGATCCAAGCTCAACAGGCGGACATACGCCTCCTGGGCAACCTCAAGGGCCTCATTGTGCGAGCCCACGCGCCCCCGCAGGAAACGGATCAGCGCCTCGTTGTGCTCGCGGAATAGCCGCTCCACCACCGTCGCCCGCGATACCTCGTTATCGGGCGTTGGTTCAGCCACCTGGTCGGCTTGTGGCGGCGGCATACTCACTGCATTCCCCATGAGGAGCTTTTGGAATACCTTTAGTCTAGCTTAGACGAATGAGAGGGCGAAAACGGGAATGCGCCTTCGGCCGGCGATGGGTTGCTGAGGGTTTATCCACCGGCCTATTTGAACATCAATTCGACCACACCGTGGATGATTTGGACCGCCAACCTGAAGGGCGAGCGAGGACCTTGTAATACCGAGAAATTATTTCAGAAAAACGTCAAAATCCATTCCCGATTTCTAGTACTCATTCGTCTTACACCTAACAAGCGGATGTCGAGCCGCGCATGGGGAAGTCAATGAACGCAAAGAGAGTCGTAGATCTGTTGGTGCGCGGCGTGTTAGCGCTGCTTGTGGTCCTTGGACTATCGGTTTCCGCCGGCATCGAACCGAGCATGGCGGCAATAGATCTGGCACAGCAACGGCAGTTCGACATCGCGCCGCAACAGCTCTCCTCCGCATTGCTGAAATTCTCTGCGCAATCGGACATTCAAGTGACGGTTCCCGGCCAGCTCGCCGAGGGCAAGCAATCCCCCGGGGTTGTCGGCAGATTCAACGCCGGCAGCGCGCTGGCAATCTTGCTCAAAGACACATCGCTGCACTATGACGTGGTGGATGGCAGCACGGTGGTCATCACCGGATCCTCTGAACGCAAGGCAGTGCGAAATGATATTCAGAAAGTAAACAGCCCGGTGATTGCCGGCGCGCCCGCTGCTTCTGCCACGCAGGAAATCAGGGTCGCGCAGGCGACGACAACCGCGCAGACGACGGCCGTGCAAACCCAGAGCACTACAAGTGCTGCCCCGGGATTGGGTGACACCAGTCTTAACGAAATCGTCGTGACCGGTTCCTCCATCAAGACAATCAACGGCGAAACGGCCCTGCCGGTACAAATTCTGAAGAAGGACGATATCGACCGGACCGGCGCGACCACGGTCGAAGAGCTGTTTCGCAATATCAGCGCCGCCAGCAGTTCCGGTGCGACCACGGCAGCGCAGGCCACCGGCTTTCAAACCGGGGGTCTCTCCACGCTTTCGCTGCGCGGTTTGGGCAGCGCGCGCACATTGATTTTGATCAACGGCCAGCGCTCCGCGGTATACGGCGGCGGCTCGGTCGGCGCCGCTGGTTCTTCCGTCGATATTTCGGGCATCCCGCTGGCGCTGGTCGAGCGCGTCGAAGTATTGAAGGACGGCGCCTCAGCAGTTTACGGCAGCGACGCCATTGCGGGCGTCGTCAATTTCATCATGCGGGAGGATTACCAGGGCCTCGAGGTGCAGGCCTACGATGGCAATCCGACCAAGGGCGGCACGGCGGGAAATTCGGCGAACCTTTCCGTTTACGGCGGCCTGGGCGATCTGAAGACCGACCGGTTCAATATCGCGGGCGGTATCAATATCGAGCACGACAAGACCATTGTGGGCGCGAGCCGCGCTTTCGCCACGCGGTACAGTCCCATTTACGGCAACGACGTGACCTCCGGATTTGCCTTCCCGGCCAACGTGGCAGTATTTCCGGCCAATGCTGCTCCAAAGGGCAAAGGAACGCAGAATCCCTTCGCAGGCAACTGCGCGCCCTCGCTCAATGACGTCAACTTTCCGACGCAGTGCCGCTTCGACAACTCACCCTACGATTCGCTGCAACCGGACACCAAGAAGGGGACCGCGAACTTGAGCGCCCGCTATGCGGTGACCGACAGCAGCCAGGCGTACATCGAAAGCAGTTATGCGCACGTCGAGCAGCAAACACAAGTGCAGCCGGTGCCGCTGTCGTATCAAAACCCATTGTTGCCGAGCAATCCGTACGTGGCCTTCCTGGCCAATTTGCTCGCGACCCAATATCCCACGTATCACAATCCGGCGATTACGCCGACCGCGGCGGCCTTTCTGTTGCCGCCGACGAGTCCTTACTATCCGACGGCTTTCGCGACCGCGGCCGGCATCAACGGACTCCCCCTGAATCTGATCTACCGCGACTTCGCGAATGGGACGCGGTTGACCGAGGACACCTCCGACTCGGCCCGGGTCGTCGCCGGCTACAAGGGAACCGTGGGCACGTGGGACTACGACGGGGCGTTTTTGTACAGCGAAGTGAAAGTAAAGGAAGATTTGAAATCCGGGTTTGCGTTGTATTCGAAGATCATGCCGCTGCTCGATGGCGGCACCATCAATCCATTTGGGCCCACCACCGACCCGTCGGCGATCGCGGCCGCCAAGGCGGACGAATTCACCGGTCAAGATTTCACGACCAAGAGTTCAATCACCAGTGCGAGCGGCAAGGCGACCGGCGAACTGTTGACCCTGCCCGCCGGCCCGCTGAGTGCTGCCGCGGGTGTGGAAATTCGCCGCGAGACATTCGACTTCAATCCTGCCGCGGCGATCGCGACCGGCGATGTCACCGGACAGGGTGGCAATCAGCTGCCCGAAAGTGCCGCGCGCAATGTGGAATCCGCCTACGTTGAGTTCAACGCGCAACTCTTGAGCTCACTCCAGGCAGACGCGGCGGTGCGCTACGACAATTATCAGCGTGTCGGCAGCACCGTCAATCCTAAATTCTCGTTGCGCTTTCAGCCCATACATCAGTTGCTATTGCGTGCATCGGCCGGAACCGGTTTCCGTGCGCCGTCGCTGACCGATCTATACGCCGCGCAGGCCACCAGCGTCACCTCAAACGGCACCCGCGATCCGATCCTGTGCCCGAAATTTGACCCGGCCAATCCAAACTGCAGTTTTCAGTTCAGCACGACCACGGGCGGCAATCCCAACCTGACGCCCGAAAAATCCAAGTCGGCCACGTTCGGTATTTCGATCGAGCCCATTCCGAACTTGACCATGGATTTCGACTCGTTCTGGATCTTCCTCAGAAATCAAATCGTCGTCGGCGGCCTTCCCTACTCGTTCATCCTGCAGAATGCCGCAACGGCGACCCAATACGCGAGTTTGGTCACTCGAGATCCGGTGACCAACCAGATCATTTCGATCAGCCAAACGAATGCCAATCTGTTCAAATCGAACGTGAGCGGTCTCGACTCCGACGTGCGGTACCACTTCGATGTCACCGATCAGGATCGCATCACCCTATTGCTGAACAGCACCTACTTCTATCGCTACGTCAGCCAGAATCCGGACGGCAGCTGGACAGGCGATCTTGACAAGGGGTTGACCTCGGTCGGCGGCGTCATTTCGCGCTTCCGCGGCAGCTCAACGCTCGAGTATCAGCGCAACTCCCTGTTCAGAATGTCGCTGACCGGCAACTTCCAGAAACGCTATCACGACTCGGCCGGCAACATTGTCCCTGAGACACGCTTCGTTTCAGCCTATGAAACCTTGGATGCGCAAGCCTCCTACATCGGGCTGCAGCACTTCACCTTCACGCTCGGCGGCATCAACATTTTGAACAAGAACCCGCCCTACGCGAACTATGCGGCCTCGGCGAACAACTTCATCGGTGGGTACGACGTCAGCTACGGCGATCCGCGCGGCAGCTTCATCTACGGAAAAGTGGTCTATTCCTTCCGTTGAGCTAGGGATGGCTACCCGGTTTAAGCCCCGGGTAGCCATTCACTGTATTTGCGACAACGCGATCGCAGGCGGCAGGCCCTACTGGATTTGACTGCACCGGTACAGATCGATGGACGTGGGTGCCTGGCTGGAAGTCTTGTACACCACGACATAGTCGATCCCGAGGACGATTTTGACGCCGACCAAGCCGGCGTAATTCTTGTAATTCTTGTCGTGTGCCAGATCGACCTCACTCGAGCCGATCAATGTCTTTCGATACCAGGCTTCGACGGTTGAGAGCGAATCCGACGTATCGGACCAAAAACGCATGCACCAATGGCCCAGCGTATCGGTCTTGAAAGTGCCGTCCATCACGGCACGGGATAGATTCGGGTAAGCCGGTAAACCGGTAAGGTTGCGTGTATCCGCGGCGCTGGCACGTGGTGCAAAGGCCAGCAATTGAACCGCCCAAAGCGCTGCTATCAATTTGCCGTGCGCAAGCCTCGACATCGAGTGTCAAGCCTCTGGTGAGTGCTATCGGCTGCTTATCGGCGCAAATCGGCGATTCTTGAGCAATGTAGACCATGGCTGACAGGAAGGACGGCAAGCTGCCGACGGTGGCGCCGCTCGTGGCCGCATACGATGGCAACATCAACCTTTGGAGCATCCATGACAAATACTCAAAGCATTTTTAGGGTCGGACTCGTGTTGGGGCTGATGGTGCTGTCTTCCGCTTGCGTGGTTCGCGAAACCGGTTATCACGAAGGTTACCGCGAGGGTTACTATGATCGCGATCACCACCGCTACTATCACGAACACGCCTGGCACGATTGCGTCGATCGCGACGAGCATTGCCGCGATTGAGCCGACCATGCCCTTGGCCGGGCAACCTTGCCGGCCAGGGGATTGTTCGCTCACGCGTCGTTAGCGCGGCTGCATTCGAATGCCGCCGTCGACTCGAATGCACTCACCATTCAGGTAGTCGTTCTCGATGATCGCGACCGCCAGATGCGCGATTTCGTCTGGTTTACCCAATCTTTTTGGATAGAGCACCGATTTGCCGAGTGCATCGAGCACATCGGCGGGAAGCGACCCCAGTAGCGGCGTTTCAATCAACCCTGGGGCGATGGTATTCACGCGAACGCCGATGCCCGACAAATCCCGGGCCATGGGAAGCGTCATGCCGACGATACCCGCCTTGCTCGCGCTATAGGCGGCTTGACCCATCTGACCGTCGAAAGCAGCGACCGAGGCGATGTTGATGATCACGCCGCGTCCGCCATTGGAATCGAACGGCTGATTCTTCGCCATCTGTTCCGCGCAGAGCCGCGCGACATTGAAGCTGCCGGTCAAATTGACGGCGATCGTCCTGTTCCATGCAGCCAGCGGGAAGGGTCCGTCCTTGCCAAAGGTCTTGTGTGCGCTGCCGATACCTGCGCAATTGACACACACGTGAATGGCGCCGAATGACGCCATGGTCTTGGTTATCGCGGCAGCCACGGAAATCTCATCCGCGACGTTGACGTTCTCGAAGAGCGCGCCGCCGCCGAGCTCGTTCACAATCGTACGTCCGGCCGCTTCATTGAGGTCAAATATGGCGACTCGGCCGCCCGCCGCCGCGATCGCCTGCGCAACCGCCCGACCGATCCCGGAAGCTCCGCCCGTAATGACAGCCACTGTTCCAGCGATTTTCATGGTCTCCGGCTCCTTGGTTTCTGGTTGTTATGCGATTGCGAGGCTACATCCTCAATATTTTGTAGTGTATCGTCACGCAATGGAAAGAATTCAAAACTCAAAAACCTTCGGGGCCTACGGGTTCGGTGCCATTGCGTTTCATTGGCTGATGTTTGTGCTGGTTGTCTGCGTCGGGACACTGGGTCTGCTGCACGACTCTTGGCCCAAGCAGACCCAGAGATTTTGGATAAATATCCACGCGCTTCTTGGCCTCGCGCTGTGGTTCACTCTGTTTGCGCGTGCCTGGTGGCGCAGCCGGCATCCGCCTCCGCCGCTCATGGAAAGCATGGGGCCCTTCTCGCGACGTGCTGCAGGGCTGATACACTTCGGCCTATATGCTTTGCTTTTTGTCATCCCGATCGTCGGCATCATCACGTTCGTCTACCACGGCCGCGTGTTTGATTTTGGCATTTTCAAGATCGATTTCGGCATCAAGTCGAATCGTGCCGTGTTTCATCCTACGGAAGATCTGCATGGCTACCTGGCGTACGCGTTGTTCGCTCTCGCCGGCTTGCACGCACTCGTTGCCCTATGGCATCAATTTATATTGCGCGATGGACTGATGGCCCGCATGTGGCCCAGCCGGCGCTAGTGCGCCAAGCCTATTTGTTCCCGGCGGCTTTCCCTCCGGTACTCGCAGCCGCAGCAGCCTCCTCTGCCCTCGCGCCCGCCAGGATATTTTGCAGGCCGTAGTTGCCTTCGTGACAGGCGTACTCGAAGATTCGGCCATTGGCTTTGCTGAATTCGTATTCGCCGCCCCAGGCCTGGGTCCAGACCGTGGGGTCTTCGACCTTGAACTGATAGAGGAGGCGGCCGGCGCTTGGGCGGGAAAATCGCTCGGTGACTTTGAGATTTTTCCACGATCCCAGGAAGGTCTGGGCGGCGGGAAAATTCGTGGTTTCGACCACCAGGGTCTCGCCTTCGTAATGACCGACTGAATCGCCAAACCAGGGGCGCAGGCCATCGCTGCGATGCGGCGCGTTCAAGCGGATGACGCGCACGTCGTGAACCATTTCCACGACGATTGCCACGGTGTCCCTGCCCTGCACGATTTGATAGGTGTTGTTGTAGAGCAGCGGCAGCATTACCGGACCTGCGCTGTAGCCGAACGATGTCAGGCAACGTTCCCCGAGCGCCCGCGTCTCCGGGTTGTCGTTCTGCTGCAGGCCCGGCGGCAACGGCGGACCGTAGCGCCGCGCCGACGATCCATCGGCAATGGCTGCCTGTGTATAGCCGGGCAGGCGGCCGTTGTCTGGAAAAGTGATGAAGGAAGTGCGCGGCTCGCCATGCACGCGCATCACCGTGGTGCCGGGATCGGTCCACGCGGCATTGTAGTTGCAATTCTCGCCCCGGCCGCCGCTACAGTCGGCGGGCAGATCTTTAACCGTCGCCTTCGGATCCGTCGGCTTGTTTCCCAAAGCGACCAAGTCGCTGTTCTTCTTCTCGAGATCGTTGACTTCCCTTGCAGTCAACACACCGCGGTTGCCGTACTCGGTGGGCCGTTCAAGCCGGGTGAGCGAGGCGTTGGTCCAAGTGCCCTCCAGATCCGCCCCTGTACCCGCCCAAGCCGCACCGCGCAATAAAACACCGAT
>Ga0210401_10002660_pt1 | contig 19622 bp, 18 predicted proteins | sample IncBWH32MmetaG_FD_150866 | JGI IMG/M metagenome (GOLD analysis project Ga0210401, IMG submission 150866) | Forest soil microbial communities from Barre Woods Harvard Forest LTER site, Petersham, Massachusetts, United States - Inc-BW-H-32-M | ecosystem: Environmental > Terrestrial > Soil >... | reverse complement strand
CGTAATCACGGCGAGGTCGCCATCGCCCAGAAAAAACAGGTCGCGGGTGTGATAGAGAATCGCGGGCACATCGGAGGCTACGAAATATTCGTCCTTACCCAATCCAATCACAGCCGGCGGGCCATTGCGTGCAGCCACGATTTTGTTGGGCTCATCCACGGCAATCACGGCCATCGCGAATACGCCAGTCAACTGACCGACGGTTTTGCGAACGCACTCTTCCAGCGACGGACGATGACCGTTGGCGGTCTTCAGGAAATATTTTTCGACCAGGTGGGCAATGACTTCGGTGTCGGTCTCGGTCGTGAACTTGTGGCCCTCTTCGATCAGCTTTCGCTTCAACGAAACATAGTTCTCGATAATGCCGTTATGAACGACGACGATTCTTCCCGTGCAATCGCGATGCGGGTGAGCGTTTTCTTCGGTGGGACGGCCGTGCGTCGCCCACCGAGTATGGCCAATTCCGTAGGTGCCATCGAGCGGCTTAAGGCGGATGACCTCTTCCAGGTTGCGCAGCTTGCCCTCAGCCCGGCGAATCTGCAAACCATCGCCATTTCCGCAGACTGCGATTCCGGCTGAATCATAGCCGCGATACTCAAGTTTTCTGAGTCCTTCGATGATGACCGGGACGACCCGCTTCTTGCCAACGTATCCCACTATGCCACACATGCGAATGCTCCTAGTTTTCGGCGGGGAGACCGAAGATGTTTTCGTGAGTGTAAAATCCGGCCACTGCGTCAGAACGCGTGCCGCACGTTCCGTGGAAAATCAGTCTGCCGAAGCAGAAAAAACTTTCTACCACCGCCGAACCGGGGAATTCGGCTATTCGTATTCATTCCTCAAGAGAGAAACGAAACTCTTCGATCACCGGGTTGGTCAGGACATCGCGCGCTATCCGCGTCACTTCAGCCTCGACCTCACTCCGGTTCAGTCCGCCATCCAGCGTCAGCTCGAAATACTTGCCTTGACGAACCTCTTCCAGTCCCTTACATCCCATTTTCTTGAGTGCTCCCTGGATCGTTTTTCCCTGAGGATCCAGAACACTCTTTTTAAGCGACACGTATACATAAGCTTTCATGGGGGATATCCGTCATTATACGTCACTACTACTCCCAGCGAACCAAACCATAGACTTAGCCCAAGTGTGTGAGTTGGGCGTCAAGATCGGAAAGAGCGCTCTCCAGCATTTGGCGGTGACGGGTGTTCTGCACCGATTGAAGTTGCTGGAGGATTCGACGGCGCGAGAGATTGATGGCGTCTTCCTGCTGTTTCCGGGCGGCCTCTTGCGGCGTAAGTCGTTGTTTTGATTCAGCCTGTACGCTGGCCGCACTCTGCTGCTCCTCCACCGACTTGCTCTCCCATCCTCGAGCCATCGCTTGATTATAGTCGCAGCCGGAACTGAGCCGGGAATTCCATCGGCATACCGCAAACATCCTTGAGTTGGTGCTGGCGCGCTCCTCCGCGGGCAAGCTGGCGCGGCTCTTGATGTCCTGGAGCGGCCGCCGCGAGTGGGAGAGCGGCGCCACCGAGATTCGTATCCGCTCCAGTCTGACCCATGAAGACATCGCACAGATGATTGGCTCGTCGAGAGAAACCGTCACTCGATTGCTGAGTGAACTTAAGAAGAAGGAGTTGATTCGCCTGGAAGGTTCAACTTTAGTAATCCGCAACCGCACGGGGTTGGAAGCGCTGTCTGCCTAACTGTGGATAGCAGCCCGAAGGGCGGCTGGACTCCCAGGCTGGCCGCCTCCCCCCAGAGTTCTCAAACCCAGAGAAGTGTGGCCGCGCCGTATAGCTCACAACCCGAACAACTCACGCAGCCGCTTGGTCTGCGCGCGGCTGACCGGAATTTCGGTCTGCTTCTTGTCGTCCATTCGCAATTGATAAGAGCTCTTGAACCAGGGAACAACTTCCTTGATGCGATTGATGTTCACCAGATAGGAACGGTGCGCGCGCCAGAAAAGGTTGGGATCAAGGCTTTCCAGTAATTCTTCCAGCGTGCGGCAGTTGGACTGGCCCTCCATCCCGTTTGGGCCGCCGGTCACAACCGTAATCACGCCCTCTTCGATCGAGGCGAATCCGATGTCTTTCTGATTGACCAGGAACAGCCGTCCTCCGGCCTTGATCAAAAGCTTGGAAGCCTGGGGCTTCTGCGACTCCAGCATCCGAACCAGAGTTTCCAATTTGTCGGTTGAGGCGCTGCCCGATTCCAACTTGTCCCGCACTCTCTGCACTGACTGCGCCACCCGTTTTTTGTCGAAAGGTTTGAGCAGGTAGTCAACGGCATTCACCTCGAAAGCTTTCACCGCATACTGGTCAAACGCAGTGGCAAAGACGATTTTGGGCAACGTGATTTTCTTGTCGAGGAGTTTCTTGATGACGCCGAAGCCATCGAGGCCAGGCATTTGCACGTCAAGAAAAACAAGATCGGGATTATGTTCGCGGATAAGGTTGACGCCCTCAACCCCGTTCTTGCCCTGGGCTACAACCTCCACATCTCCGACATCTTTCAGCAGGAAGGCGAGTTCGTCGCGGGCAAGCTGCTCATCGTCCACGATGACGGCGGACAGGGGCATTCCATCTCCTAGCGAGCAATCAAAAGTATATCGAGTGCCAGTTGAAAGTGCTACAGGCCGGACCTTCGAGCCCACCCTTATTGGTCCGAGTGCCGAAGCTCGAGGCCGGTTCTCACACGCCCGCCTTGCCAGACGGTAAACTGGTGGCTCGATGAATTACATCTACGGGATCAATGCCGTTGCCGAGGCGCTGAAGGCACGCGGGCGCTCGTTCGAATGGGTCGGAGTGTTGAAGGAGCGCCATGACCTGCGTTTGCAGCGCGTGGTTGACGAATGCCGGCGGAACGGCGTAGCTGTGCGCTTTCTGTCTCGTCCGGAACTTGATCGCATGGCCGGAAACAATGCCCACCAGGGCGTGGTGGCAGTTACGTCGGGCAAACAATACAACGATCTGGATGACGTAGTCGCCGCCAAGCGTGGTCAATATTCGCTGGTCGTAGTGCTGGATGGAATTGAAGATCCGCACAATCTCGGGGCGATCCTACGCACGGCGGATGCCTCGGGAGCTGACGGAGTGGTGATTCCGGAGCGCCGCGCCGCGGGGGTGACCCCGACCGTGACCAAGGCCTCGGCCGGCGCCAGCGAGCATCTTCCGATCGCCAAAGTGACCAACATCGCGCGCACGCTGGAAGAACTGAAAGAAAAGAACCTGTGGATTGTCGGGTTGGATGAACGTGGCAAACAAAATTATGACGCGCTCGACTACAACATGGATTGCGCCATCGTGCTGGGCTCTGAGGGCAAGGGAGTGCACGATCTGGTGGCGAAAAAGTGCGACTTTCTGGTCTCTATTCCCATGCTGGGCAAAGTGCCGTCGTTGAACGTGTCGGTGGCGGCGGGGGTCATGTTGTACGAGATCGTGCGCCAGCGAAGGACGAGAGCGGCGGAAGCAAAGTGAAGATGAAGTTTCTTCGCGTCCTCTTTGTGTTAGGCGGCTTGCTGGTCCATGCCTGCGCCCATGCCTACACCATCGATCGCGAAGCCTTCAGCTTCACCAATTACGACCTGGATGTTCGCATTGAACCCGAACAGCAGCGTCTGGCGGTTCGCGGCAAGATCACTTTACGCAATGATTCGAAATCGCCGCAGAAGAATCTGTCGCTGCAGATTTCCTCCACTCTGGATTGGAGATCGATCCAGGTGGATGGGAAGCCGGTGCAGTTTGTTTCTCAGCCCTACACCTCGGACATCGATCACACCGGAGCGCTTTCGGAAGCGCTCGTGACTTTGCCCAGCGAGGTCCAGCCGAAAGCTTCGATTCAACTGGAAATTGGATACGAGGGCGTCATCCAACTCGATGCAACCCGGCTGACGCGAATCGGAGTTCCCGCGCCAGTGGCCGCGCACAGCGACTGGGACCAGATTGGCAAAACCTTCACCGCCGTGCGCGGCATCGGATATGTGGCTTGGTACCCGGTGGCCACCGAGTCGGCGAATCTGTCGGAAGGGAACAGTGTGTTCGAAACGGTTGCGAGATGGAAGGCGCGGGAAGTCGGAGCGCAGTTGAAAATCAAGTTAAGTCACTCCGGCGAAGGTACGCCTGCAATCCCGGTCTGCAACGGCGAGGTGGGAAGTCTGCGGTCCTCCCAGCAGACAGGGAAGACGTACGAAAGTGTAAACGAGTGTACGTTCCTGCCTCTGGGCGAGACGGTGCCGCTTTTCGTGATCGGCAACTTTGACAACCTGGAGCGCCCATCGGTCAACATCTCCTTGAGTCCGGATCATAAAAAGGCGGCGGAAAGCTACGCCCTGGCGGCGCAGTTGGCTGCCCCGTTCGTCACCGATTGGTTCGGTGCGCCGCGAGGACGAACTGAAGTTAAGGCCGAGGTCGTGGAACTGGGCGATCCCGAGGCCGCCCCGTATGAGAGCGGAAGCATGCTGCTCACGCCCCTCAACGCCGATCTAAAGTTGGCGCAGCTCATGGCGGTTCACCAGTTGACGCATTCGACGCTCTTCTCGCCGCGTCCCTGGATCTATGAAGGGCTGGCGCATTTTGCGCAGGCGGTTTACCTGGAACGGGAAAACGGACGCCAGGCGGCGCTCGACTTCATGGGGTTGCATCGAATCGCAGTGGCGGAGGCGGAGAAAGCATCGGCGGAAACGCGCGCCTCGAACGCCGGCGTGACTCAGTCGCTGATGAATACCAGCATCGAAGAGTTCTACCGCAGCAAGGCAATGTATGTTTGGTGGATGCTGCGCGACATCGTCGGTGAAAGCGCCCTCAAACAGGCGCTCGCGGCTTATCGCGCTGACGCCGACCGCACGCCCGACTACCTGCAGCGTCTGATCGAAGCCCAAGCCAAACGCGATCTGGAGACGTTTTTCGCCGACTGGGTCTATCACGACCGCGGCTTGCCCGATTTCCATATCGGGTCGGTGTATCCGCGAGAGATGTTAGGGAACAATTATGTCGTGACCGTCACCGTGGAGAACAGTGGAGGGGCGGGTGCCGAGGTGCCGGTGACTCTTACAATGGAACAAGGGCAAGTGACCAAGCGGCTCGAAGTGGCGGCGAAGTCCCAGGCAACCGTCCGCTTCGAGGCAGCTTCGGTTCCGCAGGAAATTTCCGTGAACGATGGCAGCGTGCCGGAGAGCGATACCAGCAACCACGTGTACAAGATTGAAATTCCGGCGAAGAAAAAATGAGATTTCAGATTTGAGAATTGCGATTTCAGATGTAAGAACTTTCAGATGTAAAAACAGGGGCCTTGCGATTTTTTACAATCTGCAATCCAGAATCACAAATCTGCAATCGATGTTTCGGGAGGATTCTTGGCCTACATTCAGTTTCTCGGTGCGGCAGGCACCGTCACCGGATCCAAGCATCTGGTCAATACCAGTTCGGACGGCGCCGGTGGCGGGTTTCAGATGCTCATCGATTGCGGCTTGTTCCAGGGCGCCAAAGACTGGCGGGAGCGCAACTGGCAGCCTACGCCGGTCCCGGCGCGAGAAATCGACGCGGTCATTCTCACCCACGCGCATCTCGATCACTGCGGCTGGATCCCCCGCCTGGTAAGAGAAGGCTTCCACGGCCCAATTTACGCCACGCCATCCACCATCGATTTATGTGGCATCATCCTGCCTGACTCCGGCCATCTGCAGGAAGAAGACGCCAATTTCTATAATCGCCACAATAAGTCGAAACACCATCCGGCGCTGCCCTTGTACACGCTGGCGGAGGCAGAGGCGAGCCTGAAGTATTTCAGCCCGGTAGATTTTGAAGAAACGCGGCAACTCTCGCCCGAAGTTTCGTTTCGTTTTGCAAGAGCGGCGCACATTCTAGGATCTTCGATGGTAGAGCTTACCCTCAATGTGGACGGTCACTCCCGGCGGCTGCTGTTTACCGGAGACATTGGCCGGGTTCGCATCGACAACAGCGCTCCCGGCAAAGTTGTGCGCTCGGGCCCCACCGAGGGCGAGACTGCCGACGTTCTGGTCATGGAGTCTACTTACGGCAATCGACAGCATCCCACAGACGATCCCCGGCCGAAGTTAGCCGAGATCATCCGCCAGACGGTGCAAAGCGGGGGCAGCGTGATCGTGCCCGCATTCGCCGTGGAACGCACCCAGAAATTTATTTTCGTGCTGAAGGATCTGATGGAGTCGGGACAACTTCCTAGTATTCCGGTGTATTGCGACAGTCCCATGGCGATCAAGGCGGTCGAAGTTTTTCTGAAACATAAAGAGGAGTGCACAGACGAAACCTGCAGGTTGATCAAGCAGTATGGCTCTCCCCTGCAGTGGCCGGGCTTTACCTTCGCATCAACTTCGGAAGAATCGAAGAAGATCAACGCCACAAACTTTCCCTCAATCATTGTTTCATCGAGCGGAATGGTGACCGGCGGCCGCATCCTGCACCACCTGATGCAGCGGCTACCCGATCCGAAAAATACCGTGATCTTTATCGGATTCCAGGCTCCGGGGACCCGCGGGTTTACCATCAAGAGCGGCGCTCCGGAGGTGCGAATTTTCGGCGAGACGGTGCCGATCCGGGCGCAGATCGCGACCCTCGAACAATTTAGCGATCACGCCGACACCCCAGAATTGCTGGAATGGCTGCACACTTTTCCCAGCAAGCCTGCGGTCACGTATCTGGTGCATGGCGAGCCGTCAGCATCGTCCCAGCTGCGCGACGCGATCACTAAAGATCTGGGCTGGAACGTGCAAGTGGCGGAATGGATGGAGAAAGTGACTGTGTAGCTGCAATGACCCAGGTCTTGTTTCAATTGCTTAATTGCTATTACCTAATTCGGAGGGTCTCATGACGGAAAAGGAACTGAAGAACCATCTTGAGGCCGCCGAGAAAAGTCCCAAGCAAGTGGCAGCAGCCGTTTTAGGGCTCTCTGAAAAGGTGCTTCGCTACAAGCCCGCTCCGGACAAATGGTGCATTCTCGAAATCCTCGGGCACCTTGCCGATATCGAGATCGTTTATGCCTACCGCCTTCGCCAGATGCTGGCCGATAAAAAGCCGGTGATCGCACCGATGGATCAGGATGAGTGGGCGCGCAACTTGGGTTACATGGAGACTCCTCCTGCTGAACTGATTGCTCTCTACGGATTGAACCGTCACGCCAACCTGCGGCTATTGCAACGCCTCAAACCGGGCGATCTTGAGAAGTCGGCGTTTCATCCCGAGAGTAAAAACGACATCACGGTCGCGGAATTAGTTGAAAGAATGGGGGCGCACGGAGCCAGCCACCTGGCGCAAATCGAAAAATTGAAGAAAGAAGCGAAGTAGAAGCAGAAGTCTGCTTTTAACCCAGGACTGATCTGATCGCCGGGTACATTCGCCGGTACGCCGCGTAGCTGCTCTGCATTTGCTGCATGGCCGCGGTCTGCGGGGCTACTCGTTGAGCGACCCTTACTACTTCACTGCAGGCAGCGTCGACCGAACTCCAGACCACTGCTCCAACTCCGGCCAGGAGCGCTGCTCCGTAAGCTGCGCCTTCCTCGGCCTCGAGGATCTCGACTTCGTGTCCATACGCGTCTGCCTGGATTTGCCGCCACAAGGGCGAGCGCGCTCCGCCGCCACCCAGTCGAATGGTTCGTACCGGAACGCCCATCTCGGCAAAGAGGGTGAACGAGTCCTGCAAACTGAAAGCCACGCCTTCGAGAATGGCGCGAACTACGTGCCCGCGAGTATGGGACGCGGTCAGGCCGATCAGAGCGGCGCGTGCGTTCGGATCAAGATGCGGAGTGCGCTCGCCCATCAAATAAGGAGCCCACAAGAGGCCGTCCGATCCAGGCGGAATTGCCGCAGCCTCGGCGATCAGACGGTCATACGGATCGCCGCCATCGCCGTCACCGCCGGCCCCAAAGCGATCGCGAAACCAGCGCAGAGAAAGGCCCGCAGCCTGGGTCACCCCCATCACGTGCCAACGACCGGGCACGGCATGACAAAAAGTGTGCAGCCTGCCTTTCGAATCGAGCGACGGGCGATCGGTCGCCGCGAACACGACTCCGGATGTCCCGATGGTTGCGCTCACCGCTCCGGGCGCAACGATTCCCATACCCACGGCGCCGGCCGCCTGATCTCCCGTGCCTGCCACGACGGGCGTGCCCTCCATCAAGCCGGTAACCACCGCTCCGGTTGCAGAAACCTTGCCGCAGATTTCGGAAGACTCGAACAGCCGTGGCAGCAGCGACTCTTGCATCCCAACCGCTTGCAGTACTTCATGAGACCAGCGGCGGTTGGCGACATCCAGCATCAGAGTGCCGGATGCGTCCGCCATATCAGTCGCCCGACCGCCGGTAAGCCGGAAGCGAACATAATCCTTGGGCAGCATGACAGCGCGGACCCGCTTCCAATTCTCGGGCTCGTTCTCCCGGACCCACAAAAGTTTGGTGAGAGTGAAATTGGGCAGCGCAGGATTGCAGGTAAGGCGAATAAGCTCCGCAGCGCCGATTCTTTCGGTCAATTCCTGACACTGTTTTTCGGTGCGCACATCGCACCAGATCAGTGCCGGGCGAACCACCTCGCCCGATTCGTCCAGCATGACCGCGCCGTGCATCTGGCCGGAAAATCCGACGCACGCAATCTGATCGCCGCGCAATTCCGCGCGCGCCAGAACGTTCTGCACAGCCGAACGGCAGGCCCGCCACCAGTCTGCGGGATTCTGTTCTGCCCAACCGATCTTGGGCGACGTAAAGGGATCGTGTTCCTCGGTCGCCGATGCCAGGATGCGACCGTGTTCGTCCAGAATTACGGCGCGAGTACCGCCGGTCCCGACGTCGATTCCGAGGACCTGCATGGGCATACTGACAACTATATCCAAACATGGATAAACTGACGCGGAGGTCAAACATGAAACCAATCGCGATTCTTCTTAGCGCCGTCTTCGCTATCTTCGCCCTCTGCGCCTTCGCCCATGCCGAGGCTGCGCCCCAAGTGTTTCCCACCACTGCTGGTCCGGTCAGGATCACGCCGCTGAATCATGCCAGTACGCTGATCGAAGCGGGCGGAAAGGTGATCTATCTCGATCCTGCGAAGCCCGCGAGATTCTCCGGTCACCCGAAGGCCGACCTCATTCTTATTACCGACATTCACGGGGACCACATGGACCCCGATTCCATCAAGGAAATCAGCCAGGCGGACACGGAAATTCTGGCGCCGCCAGCGGTGGTTCAAACTGTGACTAGCGCCAAGCCGATTGCCAACGGGGAAAGCAAAACCTGGCAGGGCTGGACCATCGAGGCGATCCCCGCCTACAATCTGAAACGCGGACCTACCCCCGGAAAACTCTTTCACGACAAGGGACGCGGCAACGGCTACGTCCTCACTTACGGCGGCAAACGCTTTTATTTCTCAGGCGACACCGAAGGCATTCCGGAGATGCGCGCCCTCAAGAACATCGACGTTGCCTTCGTTTGCATGAACCTGCCCTACACCATGCCTCCCGATGAGGCCGCGGATGCGGTGAAAGCCTTTCACCCAAAGATTGTCATTCCTTATCACTATCGCGGATCCGATCTGACGGTGTTTGTAAAAGCGTTGGAAGGCACTGGCATTGAGGTCCGGGTGCTCGATTGGTATCCGAAATAGATAAACAATGAGGAGGTTCGGGTCGCCGTCCCGCGCCGGTTCGGAGTTGCCCAGAAATTACGGCTCCAGCTAATGTTGCAGTTTAAATTGTCCGAGGAAAAGAAAACGCGCCATAGTGGCTAAGTTGCCAGAGGCAGAAGCTAATTGATCGGCCTTCCTTCCTCCTGTTCCTTCGGAACGTCGCCACTGCCTTTCCGCAACTTTTCCGTGGGAAGATCCTTTCGTCCCTTAAACGAAAGTTCCAAATTTCGTCGCAGGAATGAGACGTACAGATTGTAGACGTGGGCTCCGTGGTAGTCAGCTCACTACCACACACCGATGACTAGGATATTCACGGTGGGCATCTGGCCGGCGGCGGAAGTCGTGGTGGAGCTCATCTTCTCAGAAGTCATTTCCTTTGAAAGGCTCGGCGTCGGTGCATCTCGGACTTTGCACCTTGAGGGTATACGATAAAGCATGGCAGGATGCGCCCCGGCGGTTGAACAGGCCTTGGTAGCCGAAGAATTAGTGAAGTATTTTCCGGTGCCGCAAACTGGGCTACGGGCGTTTCTCAATCCTTTCGCACCGCTTACTCATCCCGCTCTGCTGGGAGTTTCTTTCCAGGTAGGAGCCGGCGAAGTCGCTTGCCTTATCGGCGCTAACGGCTCCGGCAAGTCAACTCTGTTGCGAATTTTGGCAACCCTACTGGTGCCGACCCGCGGTCGCGTCCGCGTGGCTGGTTACGACGTGGAGCGGCAAGCCTCTCAGGTGCGCGCCCAGCTTGGATTTCATTCGGCTACGGATGGCGGTTTTTATAGCCGGCTTACCTCGCGCGAGAATCTGAATTTCTTCGCCGCCATGAACAATCTGTTCGACTCGGAAGCCGCCCGGCGAATCGAAGAGTTGACCGAGTTGATGGGGATGGCTGAATTTATCGACAGCCAGGTGCGCACCTTATCCACGGGACAGGTGCATCGTCTGGCTCTTGCGCGTGCCATGATCCATCGTCCAAGCGTGCTGCTGCTGGATGAGCCCACGCGCAGCCTTGATCCCATGGCCGCCGCGGAATTCAGGCGATTTCTTAAGACACAAGTGGTCGACCGTCAGGGTACAACCGTGCTCTTCGCCTCGCATACCTTGGCGGAAGTGGAACAACTTGCGGATCGAGTCATCCTGCTCGACAAAGGACGGCTGGTGGCGTGCGATTCCCCACGAGGCCTGCGCCAGTCAACCAGTTCCTCCACACTGGAAGAAGCGCTTGAACGGCTGACTCCGCCTGGCTCCCGGGCTGAGGTGCTCTCTTGAATACACACAGCACGTCAGGCAAGATTTTGGCCTTCTTCAGACGCGACGTCGCCATCGCTCGCAGCTACCGCATGGCTTTCGCGCTCGAGATTCTGGAAGCCTTTTTTGGCGTCGCCACCTTTTACTACCTCTCGCGATTTGTTTCCAATGACGAACTGGCCCGCGTTCTTCCCGCGGGCGGCGATTACTTTGCCTTCGCCCTGGTCGGTTTTGCTTTCTTCGACTATCTCACCGTGTCTCTGATCGCATTCGATAGCAGCATCATGGAAGCGCAGCAGAACGGCACGCTGGAAGCCATGCTGGTTACCGAAACTCCGCTGACCACGATTCTCGTGGCCTCAGCCGCCTACCCGTTCGTTTTGCTGGCCCTGCGCACATTGGTCTATCTGGCCTGGGGAGCGTTGCTCTTTCATTTTCCCGTTCGCGAAGCCAATTGGGTGGGCGCCATTATTATTCTCGTTACTTCGATCCTGGCATTCGCCGGCCTGGGAATTATTTCGACCAGCTATCTCCTGCTGTTCAAGCGCGGCGACCCCGCCCGATGGCTGATTGTGGGAGCCTCAAGCTTGCTTGGCGGCATTATGTATCCGGTGTCGGTTTTGCCGGTGCCGCTGCAGTGGCTGGCGCGACTGATTCCAGTGACGTACTCACTCGAAGGCATGCGGCAAGCGCTGCTGGCGGGCGCCAGCTTTGCGCAACTCTGGCCATCGGTTCGCGCGCTGCTCTTGTTCGCCCTGGTTTTGCTTCCGCTCTCCGGCATAATCTTTGCCTGGGCATTGCGCCAGACCAAGATCACAGGCACGCTCACCCATTTGTAGACTTCCCATTGAGTTCGGAACGGCGCTCAATCGCTTTTCGGCCGCACCGGCAGACCCGCCCAAACGTTCACCAGGCCCAGCGTCTCGCGCACCACGGAAAAAATGTCACGCGTATTCCGCCACCAGTGGCTGATGTCAAAGGGATCGTCGTGGGCGGCGTGCACGAGCGCGGCGGGATTGTCACCGACCAGCTTCTCCCACAGAGCTTTGACCCGTCGCGTGTGTTGCGGCGAAGTGACGATGATGATTTTGGTCTTCCCCGTTCGCCGCATCTCTCGAGCCGCTTCTTCCACTTCCTGCTCCGTGTCCACCACGAATTCCGGAAGAATGTGAACCGCTGTCTCCGGAACGCCGTCATAAACCAGAATCTCGCGGTTTATATTCCTCTTCACCGATCAAGTGAACTCTGTGCTCTTCGAGTTTGCCGCCAGGCCTCTCCGGACGGCTCACCCACACTTCGGGTGCGTAACCCATCGCAAAAACCTTGCCAGCTTCTTCGGCGCGGTAGGGAAGTCCACCACTCAAAACAAAAATCACATCGGCGTGTGAAAGAGGATCTTCATGAACCAGCCATCGGCCCGCATGGCGAAATCCCGCGAGTGCAGCGACAACGATAACGACAAAGATCAGCAGGATGACCGCAGAGTTCCGCCTGAGCCTCGTAATTCGGGTGTGCGTATCCAGTTCTCGATTTGTAGACGGTGTGGGCTGCATCTTCTTTAATGTTTCCTGACGGGAAGATATTTCTTCTCGATCGACGCGATCACCACATAGTTCGGATCCACCATTTCATTAAGATGAATCTTACCCACCTCGGATAGCAGTTCGTAGGCGTCAAGCTCCGAAAGGCCATAGTCGTTGTGGATCCAGGCAACCAACTCACTGAATGCGATGCGCACACAATCATCCAACGGACGATACGCGCCCAGAGCCATGATCGCCTGATCATTTTCAAAGCGGGGCCAGTTGATTTGCTGTCCCTTTATGAGGTTGACCTGCAGGCGGGCGTGCAGCGGGACTTCAATCGCGGTTCCTGCGACCTCGCCGTCGCCCATAGCCGCGTGGCCATCGCCCATGTACAGCAGTGCTCCGCTGACGTTTACGGGAAGATAGAGTATGTTGCCGGCACTGGCCTCGGGAGAATCCATGTTGCCGCCGAATTCCGCCGGGACAATCGAGCTACGAGCCTCTCCATTCGCAGGAGCTACACCGATGCACCCGAAGAAAGGATGCAAGGGAATTCTTGACCGAAAAATCCGAATCCAGCGCCTTAAATGTCGCAGTATTGTCCACATGGTTGATGGGGTAAAACCAGATCTTTTCGGGCAGGGGGGGATGCAGCATGGGCGTGTAGTTGGTCGCGTTCAATGCCCCAAAGCCGGGCGCAAGGGCTCCCACGCCGTTGTCGCCGTCAACCTGCAGATCAAGGATCTTCACTGCCAGGGTGTCCCCTGGCTGTGCGCCTTCGACGTAAAACGGCCCGGTCAGCGGATTGTCGCCTTTGGCCATGCTCAAAGTGTCTCCCGGCTTTTTGAGTGCGTTGCCGAAACAGTCGAGTGTGTTCGTATCGAGAATCTCGCCGGGCTTCAGACGCGCCACCGGGTCAGCCACACCGTAAACGTACTTCACGTCGTTTATACCGGCGTGGTATTTCACTACGTTTCCGGTTTGGCCGAAGGCTGTAGTTGCCAGTACTGCGACTACTGACAGCAATCGAGCGGGATGTTTGTCCATGAAATAGCGCCTTTCAACTCTCGTACGAGGAGTCATCATGAGCTTGCGAATCTGGCTTGAACGAATTTTTATTTTCCCGGCAATTGTACGATGCGCCCGGATCCGTCGAGACTAAAGTCTCTCAGGATGACTCCGTGGTTTGGAATCTTCTTGAAGGCCGCCGATTCATCTTTCCTTAAAATTGACGAACTTGCTCCGCAAAATGTAGATTGCGAGTTTCTCATCAGACCCTTCAAATCCTGAAAGCGGGGAATCATGTCTAGGTTTTCGCGGCGGGAGTTGCTTTACGGTTTCAGCGGGCTCACTCTCTTGCCCTTTCTGCGGGCGCAAGAACCCGACCTGGTGTTGTACAACGCCAATATCTGGACCGTCGATGATAAGCAGCCGCGCGCCCAGGCAGTGGCGATCGTTGGTGGCCGATTCGCCGCAGTGGGATCAAATCAGGAAATTCTGCAGCTGGCGACCGGTCGCAGCCGCAAGTTAGACCTCGCAGGCAGGGCGGTGCTGCCCGGCTTCATCGATGCCCATGCGCACCCCGCCACTTCGGGACGGGAGCATCTGAGGATGGTGGCGTGCGATCTACCCTCGATCTCTCAAGTCGTGGCCGCGTTGCGAGAGCGTTCCGACAAAACTCCTTCCGGAGAATGGGTGCTGGGCTTTCTCTACGACGACAGTAAGACGGAGCATCCCATTACTCGCGAAGAGTTGGACGGGGCCACGCCAAATCATCCGGCGATTGTTTTTCACCGCGGCGGCCATATCGCTTTCGCGAACTCGCTCGCCCTGAAGACCGCAGGCGTGGACGAACGGACTCCCGACCCGGATGGCGGCCTGTTCGAACATAGTCCGTCCGGAGCTCTAACCGGCCGCATTGCGGATAAAGCGGTTGACGCCGTCAGGAAGGCGATTCCGGCGCAGGGAACACCGAACGAAGGTCGCGATGCGGTCAAGCTCATCAGCAAAATGATGGCCCGCAAAGGCATCACTTCAGTTGGCGATGCCGACGCCAGCCCGGAAGATTTGCGGGCCTATCAGGATGCAAGCGCGGCAGGCGAGCTGTCCGTCCGGGTCTACAGCATTATGTCGGTCGGATGTCTGGATCGCATGCTGGCTGCAGGAGTTCGTACCGGATTCGGCGACGAGTGGGTTCGTGTGGGCGGTGTGAAGATGTATGCGGACGGCTCAATCTCGGAGCGGACCGCCCGGCTCTCCCAACCCTACGTGGACCGCCCGGACTACTACGGACTCTTTCTCAGCACTGAAGAACAGCTCTACGAAAATGCGCGCAAAGCGCACGCGGCCGGCTGGCAACTCTCGACCCATGCCAACGGCGATGTGGCGATTGATCGAATATTGAACGTCTATGAGCGCGTCCAGCGCGAGATACCGCGCAGCGATCCTCGCTATCGCATTGAGCACTGCACTCTGGTCAATGATTCCCTGGTACAGCGCATGAAAGCGCTTAAAGTGATTCCCGTGCCGTTCTCCGGCTATATCTATTACCACGGCGAAAAGATGCGGTTTTATGGAGCCGAACGCACCACTCACATGTTTGCCATGCACAGCTTTCTCGACGCCGGCCTGCGCCCCACCGATTCGTCGGACTACACGGCCAGCCCCTTTGATCCCATGATGTGGCTGCAATCCCAGGTCACGCGCACCGATCCAAAAGGAAATGTCTGGGGACCGAACCAGCGCATCACGGTGGAAGAAGCAATCCGTTGTGGAACTATCAATGGCGCATACGCTTCGTTCGAAGAAAGTCTCAAGGGCTCGATCGAGCCGGGAAAACTGGCCGACCTGGTCGTGTTGGGACGAGATCCCTTTCGGGAGGCCCAGAACTCGCTCGCCTCCATTCCCGTGGAACGCACTATGGTTGGCGGCAGGTGGACGTACGAATCTTGAGTGAGAGTCTGCCGGGCCTGCGGATTGGCGAGTCGATTACCCCATGTACCAGTAGCGAACTTGCACAGGCCGAATCCGAATCCGGGCAAGCTCTTCCGTAATCTCTCCCAACATCTTCTGCCGGGGCATACTTCAGCACGCTATGACCTACTTCCCGCAAGCGCATTCCAGGTTGCGTGCTGCCCGTGTAAGTTTGGCCGGCACGCCGTCGGCCGCAATTCGATTTGACGATGGCCGCCGTACCTCAGGCAAACTTCAACTCGTCTCCGTCACCGGAGGGCTACTGCGGCTTTCCAAGCCTCTCTGCCCGGGAGCTTTGGTAGAGATCATGTTTTTGACCCAATCGGGGCCGGTTGTGGGCATGGCCGAGTTGTTGAATCCCAGTTCAGCTACACTCAGGTGCCTGCAGGCTTTTCGCTTCATCATTTTGGAGGACGGTGATTTTCACCGCTTGAGAACGGCAATTGCATCGTCGTTGGGCGTGAATGCCGTGCTTTCGTCAGACCGCAGAATTCCGGGATCCTGGGCAAAGTGAGCCGGAGTCTCGGGCTTTCCTCAGATTGAAAAAGTTCTGCCCCTTCAACCCAGGTTTTCATCCAGAACTCGCGAAGAGCTTACCCGGGCTCGATCTTGGCGATGATTGACCTCGGTCCTGTTAAGCTATTCCGTTCGGATCGTTGATCCTTGGACCGGGAACCTTGGACTGGAGAAGACCGTGGAAGTAGTGGCGGGAGTCGATCTGGGCGGAACTGCCATCAACTACACCCTGGTGAACAGGGAAGAGCAGTTCCTCATCGAAGGTTTATGCGAGCATCCGGCGCTGGCGAAGCAGGGACCAGACGTCTGTCTTCAGCAGATTGAGGATGGGCTCAACATTGCGGTTGAAAAAGCGGGCGTTCTGATTTCAGACGTTGTGGCTGTCGGTCTGGACACTCCGGGTCCAGCCAGCGCGGCCGGCCAGCTCAGCGCCAAGGGCTCCACGAACTTCGTGCATCCGCATTGGGCGGGATTCGATATTCGCGAGAATCTGGCGAAGCGGCTCGGGAAACCCGTGACCTATCTGAACGACGGAAATGCGGGCGCGCTGTGGGGACACTTCACCATCTTTGGCGCCGACAGCCGCGAGACTTCGATTTCAGTTGTGATCGGCACCGGCCTGGGCGGCGGCATCATTATCGACGGCAATGTAGTGAAGGGCAAAATGGGATTTGGAGGAGAACTCGGCCATGTCCTGATTCCGTACCAGAATATCGCCGGCATCGGCGGACTGAATCCGGAATGCAACTGCGGTCGCAGGGGAGATCTTGAAGCACTCTGCTCGCTGACCGCGATCGAAAAATCTCTTCTCCCGTTTTTCCTCCCGCGCTATCCCGGCCACCAGCTTGCGAGCGTCGGAAACCTGCACCAGGCGGCGAAGCTGGTGCGAGGCCTGGCAGAAAAAGGCGATCCACTGTGCAAGGAAATCTTCCGCGTCCAGGCCCATGCGTTGGGGCTCTTCTTCGACGAGATGGTGAATACGTTCGATCCCGATGCCCTGATCGTTGGTGGCGGCGCCCTGGAAACGTGTAAGGAATTCCAGAGCTGGTTCATCGATGAGATTCATGCGGGTATGCCTACCCAGCGGGAGGAGCAGGCAGGCATTCCGATTTATGTGATGCCTAACGGCGACACCGCCGGAGCGCGTGGCGCAGCCATCGAAGCCTTAAAGCTCGCAAGACAGAGCGGCCTCGCGTAGTTCTTTTCGCAGCTCTTTTCCAGGAAGCGGCGATTTTGTGAGGCACCAACCCATGCCCCGCGCAGTTAAAACGTATTCGATTTTGCTATTGCTCGTCGCCGCAATGGCGGCGCCGGCGGTTGCGCAATTTACCCCGCCCTTTGGAGACTGGACCCGACTCTCTCCTCAGCCAATTGTCGCGCCACAGGGCGAGGGCTTCGAGTCGGCGGGGACGTTCAATCCCGCGGTCATAGAAATAAAGAAAAACGGGCAGTTCGTGATGCTCTACCGCGCGCAAGATCAGAGGGGCACCTCCTCGCTCGGCTACGGCACGAGTGATGACGGCATTCATTTCGTTCGCCGACCCGAGCCGGTGATGGGTCCCGAAGCCCCGTATGAAAAAGGTGGCGGGGTTGAAGATCCCAGGCTGATGAAAATCGGGCGCACCTACTACCTGACCTACACCGGGTACAACAACGTGGACGGCGCCGGCCCGACTGGAAAAGACGCGCAGCTTTGTCTGGCCACGTCTGCCGACCTGGTGCACTGGAAGCGGCAGGGAATCATCATGCCCGCGTACAAAGGGAAGTGGAATATCGGGTGGACAAAGTCAGGCGCGATTCTCACCCAAAAAATCGGCGGCAAATATTGGATGTACTACCTGGCCGACGGCCGCGGTCAGGCCAGTCAGATGGGAGTCGCTTATTCCCAAGACCTGATTCGCTGGACAGACGCAACGGATCATCCGATTTTGTCGAGCCGTCCAGGATTGTTCGATTCCCGAGTAGTGGAGCCGGGACCGCCGCCGGTGATGACATCCAGCGGCATTTTTCTGATTTACAACGGCGCTGACGACAAACTCGTCTACTCAACCGGATGGGTTCTGTTCGACAAGAAGGACCCGACCAAGGTTCTGGCGCGAGCCCAGGAACCCGTATTCATGCCGGGGCCGGAGTGGGAGAAGGTTGGCCAGGTTCCGAATGTTGTGTTCGTAGAAGGAATGGTTCACGACGCCAAGCGCTGGCTCTTCTATTACGGAGGCGCGGATAAATACATAGGCGTCGCCACCGCGCCGGAACGCTGAAGCTCGGAACTGCATGAAGAGAATCCTGCTGGCGCTGTCTTTGATCCTAACGACAAGGATCCTCGTGGCGATGCACACGCTGGCCTTGTCCGGACAGGAGTCGTCGTCCTCCTACGATCAGCCCTGGCGGCCGCAGTACCATTTCACTCCGCCGAAAAATTTCATGAACGACCCGAACGGGACCGTCTTTTACAAAGGCGAGTATCACCTGTTCTACCAGTACAACCCCGAGGGAAATGTATGGGGGCACATGAGCTGGGGCCATGCCGTCAGCAGCGACATGGTGCACTGGCAGAATCTGCCGGTCGCTCTGCATGAGGATCCCGGCCACTACATGGTTTATTCAGGAAGCGCGGTGGTCGATTGGGACAACACCAGCGGCCTGTGCAAGAACCCTGATCCGCAGGACCACTCGTGCCTGATCGCGATCTACACCGCAGCGTATAAGGATCGCCAAAAGCAGCACATCGCTTTCAGCAATGACCGCGGGCGGACGTGGACGAACTATTCGGGCAATCCCGTGGCTGATCTTGACGCCCCCGACTTTCGCGATCCCAATGTTTTCTGGTACGCGCCGCAACACAAGTGGGTGATGGTTGCGGTGCTGGCCGACGAACGCACCCTGGTCATCCTCGACTCGCCCGATCTCAAGCGCTGGACCAAACGCTCTACCTTCGGTCCGGCGGGAGACACGGCGGGGCAGTGGGAGTGTCCCGACCTGATCGAGCTTCCGGTCGAAGGCAGCAGTGAGAACGAAAAGAATGACAACGAAAAGAAGTGGATGCTGATCGTTAACCGCAATCCCGGAGCGCCGGCGGGCGGAACCGGAGTCCGGTATCTGACCGGAAACTTCGACGGCACGACCTTCACCAGCGAAGTGCCTGACACTCCCGCACTCTGGGCCGATTGGGGCAAGGACTTCTATGCCACGAACACCTGGAATGACATGCCGTCAAGCGATGGGCGGCGAGTGTGGATCGGCTGGTTCAGCAATTGGCAATATGCGAATACCGAGCCGACCGAGTTGTGGCGCGGAGCACAGTCCATTCCACGCACGTTGACTCTGCGACGTTACGCCGACGGGCTACGCCTGGTGCAGCGACCAATCCGCGAGTTGGAAAGTTTGAGGCACGAGCGATTCCGCGTTGAGAATTCGAGATTAGATGTAGACGGATTCAATCGCAAAATTCAGCAGGCCGGAATCAAGGGTGAAACTTACGAGTTCGAAGCCGAATTAAAGCCCGAGCAAGCCGGCGAGATTGGCTTCCGCTTGCGCAAGAATAATGACGCAGAGACTCTGATTGGTTTCGACGCGGCTCGCGGCGAGGTTTTCGTCGATCGGACGCGCTCGGGCAATGTCTCATTCAGCAAAGACTTTCCCGGACGTCACGCGGCCAGGCTGGAGAAAAATGCAAGCGTCAAGCTGCACGTCTTCGTCGATCGTTCGAGCGTCGAAGTTTTTGCC
>Ga0210401_10002658_pt1 | contig 19632 bp, 17 predicted proteins | sample IncBWH32MmetaG_FD_150866 | JGI IMG/M metagenome (GOLD analysis project Ga0210401, IMG submission 150866) | Forest soil microbial communities from Barre Woods Harvard Forest LTER site, Petersham, Massachusetts, United States - Inc-BW-H-32-M | ecosystem: Environmental > Terrestrial > Soil >... | reverse complement strand
GGCGGGATGGTCGTAGAAATGGTCAATGATTTTTACAGGCGTCGTCGGTTTGTACTGGCGATTCCATTCGTTAAGGCTGCTGCGGGTGGTGGCGAAAGAATAATGCGGATAGAGCGGGAGCAGGACTAGCTCGTCGTACGGCTCGCTGTCGAGGACGGTGATGGCTTCGGCGGTGTTGGGATGCCAGTACCGCATGGCAACGATGGAACGCGCGGAAATGTGCGGCTTGAGAGCGACTTCGAGGGCGCGCGCTTGTTGTTCGGTTAGACGGCGAATGGGAGAAGCGCCGCCGATTTCCATGTAGTGTTGGCCGACTACTTTGGAGCGCGTGGTGGAGATCAGTTTGGCTATGAGTTTGCGGGCCAGGAAGGCGCCGGGAAAATTGATGATGTCTGGGTCGCAGAAGAGATTGTAGAGGAATGGCTCGACCGCGGCTTGGCTATCGGGGCCGCCGAGCTGGAACAGCACTACTGCGATTTTTTTTGGGTCGGGCATCGTGCACCTCTTGTTGCCAATGCTAGCGCTGTTGCAATTGCTGTTTCAGGCGTGCGATTTCTTCGCGGGTTTGCGCGATGCGCCTGGCCACGCTGATTTCATAGACGAAGAAGACGGCCCAGACGACCATCCACGCCGTAAACAGGAATTCGAAGTTTTTCATTGAGCACCTTTTTGCAGCGCGGGGGTTGCTGCGTAGTCAGTTGTTGCATCCAGTCCGCGCGATTCGATTTCGTAACGGAGCTCGGCGGCTTCGTTGCGCAGCAACTCCAGCCGGTAGCGATCCACTAGCACCAATATCATTACGCAAAAGATGGCGAAGAGGCAAAGGAGCAGGACCTTGCTCATCGTGGGATCCAGCCCTGAGCCTTCGCCACCTGCGATCACAGGTTGTGGATGCTGGGTACGCCACAAACGATTCGCTAGATAGACGAGCGGGATATCGAGAGAGGCAAAAATTGCGAAGACGGCGGATAGGGATGCTTTCTTTTCGGGATCTTCCACCAAGCCGCGCAGCAGCAGGTACGCAATGAAGAGCAGCCAGAGGATGAAGGTGGAGGTGAGCTTCGCGTCCCAAGTCCACCAGATGCCCCAGACGGGGCGCGCCCAGAGGGGGCCGGTGATCAGACCAATCGTGCAGCAGGTGACGCCGACCTCCACTCCGGAGACGCCGAGGGCGTCCCACTTGCGTTTGCCAGTGACGAGATAGGCGACGCTGGCGTAGAAGGCGACGAAGAAGGCGCAGAACATGGCGTTCCAGCTGGCTACGTGGAAATAGAAGATGCGCTGGATGGCGTGCATCGTCGCTTCGTCGGGCGCGATGAACAGGGCGGCGTAGCCTGCGCAGAAGACAAGCAAGGCGACTAGCGCGGTGATTGTGAAGCGGAGTCTCATTTGCGGCAACCGTTTCCTTGAGGCGCGGCAGGCCTTTGCTGCGGCGCTTCATTCTTCCAATACCGCCAGGCGTCATTCAGCCAAAAGATGATCGCACAAAAGCCAGGATGCCGTCAGAAACACAATATCAAATCCAGCCAGGAACGCGAGCCAGGTGGGGTCGAGCGCGGGCTGCTCGGCGAAGAGCCCGGCTGTCGATTCAACCGCAGCGATCAGCAGCGGCGTGAGCAGCGGCAGCAGGAGCAGCGGGAGCAGTAGTTCGCGCATGCGGGCGTGAGCTGAAATCGCGGAGAACACCGTGCCGGTGACCGTGAGGCCGAGGGTGCCGAGGACCAGGACGAGAATCAGGCGCCAGACGATGCCTGCTAGCGATAGATCGTAGAGGACCGCGAAGACTGGGACGAGGACGAGCTCGGCCAGCGACATGAAAATAAAATTGGCGAGAATTTTTCCCAGCAGGATTGCGAAGTTGGAGATGGGCGACATGCGCAGCGCGTCGAGGGTTTCGTTGTTCTGTTCGCGCGCGAAGGAAGGGTTGAGCATCAGCGAGCCGGCGAAGAGGAAGGCGATCCAGAGAAGGCCGGGGCCGTAACGGCGGGATTCGGCGGCGGTGGGGTCGAAGGCAAAGCTGAAGAGGACTACTACGACCAGGGCGAAGATTACTGTGGCGGTGAGGAGTTCGCGCGTGCGGAATTCCAGGCGGAGTTCTTTGGCCAGAATGATTGTGGCTGCTTTGGCGGTGGAGATCAAAAGAAGATCCCACTCTGCGTCCCGCGCCCGCCAAAGTGCGGCGGGAACGAAAAAGCGCGGGACTGCGCTCGGGGTGACACCCGATTGTTATGGGCTTGCAAGAGTCTAGGCCTCCGCTCGCAGCGCGGCGAGCAACGCGCGGGGATCGCCATTCGAGCCGCTGTCGTGTTCGACTTTTCCGCCCGCTAGGGCTACGGCGCGCGTTGCGAGGTCAAGCGATTCATTGCGCGCATGGGTGCTCATCAACACGGTGCAGCCGTCGGCTTTCAGGCGCGCGAGACGGCTACTGAACCATGCGAGGCCTTGGTGATCGAGTCCGGCGGCGGGTTCATCGAGCAGGATCAGGTTTGGGGCGTGCAGAAGCGCGCGGGCGATGGCCAGGCGCTGGCGCATGCCGCGGGAAAAGGTGCGGACGAGACTGCCGGCGCGAGGTGCCAGGCCGCAATCTTCGAGCGCGCTGGCGACAGCGTCTGCGATTTCTTCGATCGCGTAGAGGCGCGCGAAGAGCGTCAGGTTTTCGGCGGCCGTTAATTCGTCGTAGAGCAGAGTGCTGTGGCCGACCAGGCCGATGGTGTGCTTTGGCCGGACAAAAAATGCTTGGGCGCGGACGCGCTCATTGACGACTGCTGGACCATTCGTGAATTGCACGAGACCGCGCGTAGGATTCAGGAGCAGGGCAGCCATGCGCAGGAGCGTGGTCTTCCCTGCACCGTTCGGACCGAGGAGGGCGACGAATTCTCCGGCGGGGATTTCGAGGGAGACGCCGCGGAGTGCGGCTAGCGAGCCGAAGCGTTTTTCTACCTCGTGGAACGAGACACCGATGCGAGCGGGTGTGGCTGGTGTTTGCGTCGCAGGCACGGGCAAGGCGCGGCGCCTAGCCTTGCACCAGGTCGCGGAGGGCTTTTTCGACGCGGGCACGCTCGCGGGTGTAAGCGTCTTCGCTGATGGTGCCGGCCTGGTGGCGGAGTTCGAGACGGAAGATATTGTTTTTTAGCTCGTCGAGGCTGCCTTGGACTTGTTGGTCAACATCGGCAATGGTTTCTACCGCGCCGCGCGAGGCTTGTGCGGCGGAGGACGGCGCGCTTGTGGCGACGCGTGCCTGCGCCGCCGGATCTGCCGCTGAGGCGTAGGTTGCGGCCTGTTGCGCCGAACGCGCCGGGGATTTTTTCGTTGGACGCGGAGCTGGGACGTCGGCTTCGGTGGTCCACGCGCCGTCGGCGGCACCGGCTGGTTGCGGACGCAGCCAGAGATAGGCGAAGCCGAGGATGAAGATGGAAACGAATCCGCCGGTGAGAATCCATTTCAGGCTGTCGAGGCGGGCGGGAATCGTGGTGGCGCTGGCCGATGGTGCATCGGCTGAGGCCGCATCGGCGCGGGAATTTACGGACGGATTTTGCGAATCGTCTGCGCCGCCGGCTGCGCTGGAAGCTCCCGCCGGGCCACCGCCGCCACCTTGCGCCGCGGACGGCATGGGCGCTGTGCCGGAGACGCTGATTTCGACGGGCGCATTGGCGACGATGTTGCCGCGCATGTACACGTTGAAGCCTTGATCCTGTCCTGCTGCAGTGATGCCGGCGCCGGAAATCTGGACCGTGGGCGGCGCGGCGATAATCAGACGCTCGCTGGAATACGGCGAGACATTGTGCAGCGTGACGTGATTGCCCGCGTAAGGGACTTTATAGGAGAGGCGCACACCGCTTTCGCCGGGACGGAACGGAAAGGCGATCGCCATTTTATTTTTGCCTTTGTCAATCGTGCCCTGCACTACTGGCATGCCGGAGGAGCCCCATGCCGAGGCTTGATTGAAGTCGGCGCCATCGGGGAGGGTGAAATCGAACGAGCCATCCTCGCGATAGAAGGCAAGGGGCGGCTGCGTTTTATTCGCGATCATGTATTCTTCGCCGACCATCAGGTCCGCGCCGTTTGGTTGCAGGATTATAGCGTGATTGGCGACGTTGAACGACTTGGGATCGTTGGTGGGCTCGAAGACTTCGATGTCCGCAGTCATTTTTCCTGGCGTGATGGGCTCGTGGTAATTCACGCCTTTGTACACGACGCGGACGAGCATGGGGCCGGTGCCAAGTTGCGGGTTGTCGAAGTGGAAGCGGCCCTGTGCGTCGGTTTTCGTGTTGGCGACTGGTTGCATGCCGCCTTGGAGTTGAATCAGGATTACGTCCGCGCCTGCGGCTACTTGGCCCGTGGTGCCGTTTTTTACTGTGCCGTTGAGCGTGCCGGCTTTTGCGGTGGTCGCGCCTGCGGCGGCGATGAACAAGAGCAGCGCTGCGAGCGTAGCCGCGCTGCCGTGACTGGCAATTTTCGTGCGAATTTGAAAGCTGGTGAATCGACGATTCATGACTGGCGCACCTTTTCCGCGGTAGTGAGTCTGGTGGAGGTTTGGCGCGTGGCGGGCGTGGGAGTGCCGCCGGTCAGCTGGTCCATGTCGGCTAGCACGCGCGCAGCTTCGACCTCCAGCGACTGCTTGATTTCCTCATAATCCTGTTCTGAAAATTTTCCGGCGCGGAATTCAAAACGCAAGTCGCGCAGATTTTCGTAGATGGCGTCGCGGCGTTCCATCAGCTGGTCGAGCTTGGTGCGATGCGGCGCGTCGTCGGAGGTTTCGGGCTTGACGCCAAAAATGAAATAGATCACCAGAGCGGCGAGCAGCGCGCAGGCTACGGCAATGTCCACGCTACTCATTGTGCTCACTCGTCATTTTCATGCCCCGGTTCCCTGCCAGCTTCGCGTTGCGCGCGGGCCAGGAATTCAGCATTCACCTGCGGGCCACCGGCTGGCGCGAGTGTAGCTTTGTGGCGCCAGCGGCGGACCACTTCCCAGACGAGGACCAGCGCGATCAGCGGCACTGCGATGGGCATAATCCATGCGAGCAGATCGAAACCTTTTTTCGGCGGCTCGACGAGGACCGTGGGGCCGTATTGTTCGACCATGGCCTGGAGGATTTGGTCGTCGGATTCACCGCGGGTGACGTGCGCGTCGAGATCTTTTTGCATGCCGCGAGCGGTTTCGCAGGGGCCGGAGAACGTGCCGCCGGGGTGATTGCAGAGGCCGGCGGAATCTTCGCAGCCGCCGCACATGCAGAGGACGCGCTTGCCTAGGGCTTTGGCGCGTGGAGTGTCTTGTGCTGGCGTGGGCGTCGCGGCAGCCGTCGCTAGGATTGTGGCTACGGCTATGGCTCGAAGCGAGAACCTTAACACAGAGGACACAGAGAAACGGCTTTGAGGACGCAGAGACCTCTGTGGCACGCGTTCTTCTGTACGCGTATTGATCATGTTAGTCATGGCCTTCCACTCTGCGAGCAACTGCTCCTATTGCGGGAGTGGATTCGGCGATTGCGTCGGCCCAGGATCTTTCTGTGGCGGGGCGCAGGACTAGCGCGGTGCGGCGATTTGGAAGCAGAGCGAGGCCGGTGCCCAGCACCACTACGATTCCGCCGAACCATATCCATTTGATCAGCGGCAGCAGGTAAGCGTGAATTACGGGTTTGCCGTCTTCGGGGCTGCGACCGGCGTACACGACGTACAGATCGCGCAGCGGTGAGGATTGAATCGCGACCATGGTTTCGGTGACTTGGCTGGCGTGGAAGAGGCGGCGCTCGGGAAAGAGCAGCATGTCGGACTTGCCGTTCTTGAAGACTTCCAGGGTGGCGCGGTCGGATTCGTAGTTGGCGTTATCGAGGTGATCGAATGTCTGGCACAGGATCGTGTAGGGACCGATGCGCAGGGATTCGCCTACGCCCATTTCCTTTTGCAGATCCCGGTTGAATGGGGTGCCGGCGATGCCGATGAAGATCAGCACCATGCCGAAGTGGATGACGTAGCCGCCGTAGCGGCGGGTGTTGCGCATGGTTAGCTCGCCCATGGAGGTGAGAATATTTGTGCCGTCGCGGGCGGAGATGACGCGGGCGCCGCGGGAAAATTCGGACGCGATGGTCAGCGTGACGAAGACGCCGAGGATCAGGCAAAGCAGAGAATAAATATCGCGGAAGCCCCAAATGAAACCGATGATTCCGGCTAGCAGGCCGCCGGCGAAGGGCCACGCGAAATTTCGCTTTAGGGCGTCGAAGGAAGTTTTGCGCCAGGCTAGCAGGGGGCCGACGCCTGTGAGCAACAGCAGGAAGAGCGCAATCGGGACATTCACTGTGTTGTAGAAGGGCGCGCCCATACTAATTTTACTGCCCTGGACCCATTCGGAAAGGACTGGGAAGAGCGTGCCCCACAGCACCGCGAAGCACGCGGCGAGCAGGATGAGATTGTTGAACAGGAAACTGGATTCGCGGGAGACGAGCGAATCGAGCTGATTATCGCTGCGCAGGTAGTCGCGATTTTTCCAGTACGCGGCGAAACAGACTACGAACGTGATAATCAGGAATCCAACGAACCAGCTGCCGATGGAAGATTGCGCGAAAGCGTGCACGGAGCTAACTACTCCGGAGCGGGTGAGCATGGTGCCGAGGATGCAGAGCATGAAAGTCGTGAAGACCAGCCAGACATTCCAAATTTTCATCATGCCGCGCTTTTCCTGCATCATCACGGAATGCAGGAATGCGGTGCCGGTGATCCACGGGAGGAGCGAAGCGTTTTCCACCGGGTCCCAAGCCCAATAGCCGCCCCAGCCGAGCATGGCGTAAGCCCAGTGCGCGCCGAGAAGGATGCCGATGCTCTGGAAGCACCAGGCGATCATGGTCCAGCGGCGGGTGATGTGAATCCATTTTTCGCCGGGGTAGCGGCCGAGCAACGCGGCGAGGGCGAATGCGAATGGAACGGAGAAGCCGGTGTAGCCGAGATAGAGCATCGGCGGGTGAATCACCATCTCGGGATATTGCAGCAGCGGCGTTAAGCCGTGCCCTTCGGACATTTTTGCGAGATGCATCACGCCCGCGCCGTCGGGACCTGCGAGGACGCGGAAAGGCGTGGCGACGAAATTATTGAGCGTGAGGAAAAAAGTTTGCACTCCGGCTAGGACTACGCCGACGTAGGGCATTAGTTCCGGATGGCGCTTGCGATTGAGGAAGAGAACGAGAAAGGCGTAGATGGAGAGCAGCCAGGACCAAAAGAGCAGCGAGCCCTCCTGTCCGGCCCAGAGCGCGGCAAATTTATAGAAGCCCGGAAGCGCGCGATTGCTGTGTTCGACGACGTAAACGATGGAGAAATCGTTGGTGAAGAAAAAATATTCGAGGCAGGCGACGGCGACCGTCACCAGGATGAACACGGCCATCCCGGCATTGCGCGCGCTTTTGGTGAGCAGCGTGCGGCGCGTGATGATGCCTGCTATTCCCGCCGCGACCGCGTAAACCGCCGCCAGGAAAGCGAGCAGCAGTGCAAATGAGCCTAGAATATCCACGGATTCTCCGGCGATGCTTTCTCAGTTCCCAAGAAACCTAATTTCCTGAAGGCCGCGCGGCGGCGCCCGTCGAGGTCTGTCCAGGCTGGGGCGAGGCTGGAGTTCCTACCGGCGCTGCTTCGTATTTTGAGGCGCACTTGGCCTGGACTTGTTCGGCTTCGAAATGATTGTCCGGCAGGATCTTGCCTTCGACCAGGGCCTGCGCGCCGTCTTTGAATGTATCAGGCAGCGGATCGCGCCCAATGTAGCTTACTGGGAGATCCCTGCCCTGCTCGGTGAGCACAAAATCCACGCGGCCGGCGACGTGTTCGATGGAACCGGCGCGCACGTTGCCGGACACGCGCATGCGTTGGTGGAGTGATGCGCCCTGGAGCGTCGAAAGCTCCGTGATCGTGTGGTAATAGGTTTTGCTTTGGGTGAAGCCGACGTAGGCCAGGGCTAGTAGCGTCGCGATAATAATTCCTGAACCGATAAGGAATTTATGCCGAGCATTCATGTGAACGCTCCATTGTGCTCCCGAGTGAAACAGGGGGATTCTAACATATCGCGCCTGTGCAGCTGCAAGGCCATTCGACGGAGCGGGTTGCGCTGGTCGCGGGCTGTTCGAAATACTTTCATCGCGACAGAGTTCAATGACATCCCACATGAAGACTGATACGGCAAATCTTGGGGTGAATCCGAAAGCAAGGACCGGGGTCGGCGCGGTTCGATGGGGGTGAGTATATCCGCGGCGATGGCCTGTGGGGGCACAGGCTATCGCCGCGGCAGGGCGGCTGTTACCGGGGGTAAATTAGAAGCGGTACGACACGCCTACGTAGGGCTCGGCCATATTGGTTTTGGCGTTGGTGACCTGCGTGGGAACTGAGAAGTCGGCGGCGGTATAGACGAGCCCGCGGTATCCTGCCTGCACGCTGAAGCCGCGTGTGAGTTTGTACGCAACTCCACCACCATACAGCAACACGGGCCGATTTTGACTCACCGAGGGGCCCGTAGAACCAGCGACGGTAGGAGAAAAGAACAATGCGCCGGTGCCGGCTTCGAGGAACGGACGGAAACGCGCTTCGCGATCCACTCCGAAAGTGAAGACGTAGGCGAAGGTGGCTTCCTGAACGCGAGCTTGCGCGACCGTGCCGGAATTGTAGGTTTGCGAAAACAGCGTATTGCCATAGTTCGCTTCGACTGCGCTCCAACGATTGAAATGATAACGATAGTTCACCAGGAATCCGCCGGAATCAGTGGCGGTGTCCGTCACACCGAAACCATTCGCTTGCTTCTGAAAGTTTCCGGTGAAGTTCGCGGACACTTCCGAATTGCCATTCTGCGCGAGCGCCGGCAGGGACAGCACAGCCAGCGCCGCAAACAGCAGACCTATCTTGATTCGCATTTCGAAATGCCTCCGTTGTTTTTGAGCAGGCCTTTCCGCGCGCGGGCACACCCGTGGCGATGAAGGTCCATGCATTTTTTGTTCTGAGAGCTATCGGCGAACTACCAACGTGACTGAGCCCGCGAGGCCAATACCGATCGCGTGAACAGCGAGGAGCTCCAGTGCGTTGGACGGCGAAGGTGCGAGGCGGGTTGCACGATTTGACTGCAACGACGGAAAAATATTTACAAAGTTTTGGAACTTTTTGCGCGATGAGTGCGTCACGCAACATTGCAATTTTTGCAAGCTTGGCGGCAGTTGCGGCGCGGCGTTTCGTTACGTCAGCTGTGGTGGGCCAGGGCTTTGGTCAAGCGTTCGGCCAGCGCGGCGCCGAATTCGGATTGATTCTGTGGATCGCTGTCGATCGGATCGTCGAACGGTGCGCCATTGTTCAGGATCAAGCGGTCGGGCCAGGAGTTGCTTTGGAACAGCGCGATGAGCGGCTGCAATGCTTGGGAAATTGGCGCAACGAATTTCGGTTTGTAGGAAGTGTTCACACGCAGCAGGACTCTGGGGGCGAGTTGTGTGACCGCCGCGGCCAGTTGCTGCGGCGATTCGACTGGGCACTCGACGGCATAGGCGAGATAAAAGCCGCGGCGCTGAAATTCGGTCAGGACTGATTCTTCGTCCGCTGTGCCGTCCGGCTTGCGGCCGATAGCTTTCGCGATTTCGTCGAAGAACATTTGGGAGGCGGCGGAACGTTGGGCGGAAGTTGCGGCGCGGTAGAAGTCGTCTTCCGGTTGTGATGGCGGGGCAGCTGCCAGGAAAAGCGCTTGGATATGAATCGGGCGGAAGCGCGTGGCGCGTTCGAGGCGTTCGATGCGGCTTCGGATGTGCGCTTCGTCAACTTGAGCACCGCATCCATCGCAGAGTGGCATTCGGAAATCTCCGTCGAGTGAAATGTCGAATGGGAAGGATGACATGCGGCGCGATTGTCACGCAAGTTCGTTGCGGGGATGCGAGGACACGGGCAGGAAGTCGAGGACGCACAGGAGGTGGTGGAGGCGGAGGAAACGGCGGGATGTAGACTACGGCTGGGCGGCGCGAACCGCTGCGGCTAGTGCTCTAGCTTTTCGTTTTGCGGGCCGAGCTTGTGATCGGGCTTCGGGATTTCTGCTGGGGCTTTCGCAGCGGGCGTGGTGGCGTTGTTTTGCGCGGCGGCGCCTAGTTTGCGGCGTAGGCAGCCGACCAGTTCGGGGGCCATCTCCGAAATATTCATGCCGTCGGAAACCAGGAATTTACAGCTTAGGATCGGACGCGCCTGGTCGTCATCGGAAAGCTGACAGCTGACTTTGCAGTACTGACATTCCTGGTTCCAGCAGAATCGGCCATAGGGGATGGTTTCCGGGCTGATGAACTGGAAGGCGCGCAGCAGCGAATTTCTTTCGGGGACGAGGAACGTCTTGCCCAGGATGGTGATTTCAACCAGCTTTTCGTACGGCCGAAAAATTTCGTCCATAAGAGGTGTGCTCGCGTCTGCCATTGGATTTCGATCCCCAGCTATCGAAGCTAAAGCACGGGGCCATGGAGGGCAATGAAAACAGGGCCGTGAGGTGTTCAATGCTCCAATGGGGAACGTAATACGAAGTGAAAGGCGCGGCGTGGGGCTGGATGCACGGGCGCGGTCTGGAGGGAACGAAACGAGGGCAGGCGGCACGACGCGGGCCATCGCGCGACGCGAGGCTGTTCCGCGAAAAGCAGATCCCTCTCTGCGTCCCGCGCCCGCCAAACCACGGCGGGAAAGAAAAAGCGCGGGACTACGTTCGGGATGGCACGCGGCATTCTGTTGCGCGGAATCGTGGAGCCTCGCAAGGACGCTGCGGTCTAGGAGTTGCGCGTGCCTGCCGCTGGGACCAGGACGACCAGCGTGTAGGCGCCGAGCGCGATGCCTAACGGCCCGTTGGTCAATCCGAAGAAGGCCGCGACGAGGCCCAGGATGCGGGCTGATGCGCCGCTGGACATCAGGCTCAGGCCGGCGATTATTGATAGAATGCCGGCGACGATTCCAAGAAGGATCACGAAAAGCAGGAAGCCGTGAAACATATTCATCATGGCGATGTCGTTGGGCACGCGTGTGATTATTGCGCCCCACATCAGGACCAGGACGTTGCTGTAGAGAAACACTCCGAGCGCGCCGATTAGGCGCAGAAGACCGTAGAGAACCCAAAAGATTCCGAGACCTCGCATGGATACCTCCCGAAGGATTGCGACGACGTCCAGCAAGCGCATAGGACTACATGCGACGCGGGGTGTCAAGCAGTGGACAGACGCAAATTCAAACCAACGTCAACGGCTACTAGGCGAAGAACTGGCCCATGCGGCGGAACTTTTCGTAGCGTTGGTCCACGAGCTCGCGCGGGGAAAGTTGGGAGAGCTCATCGAGCGCGCGGGTTAGGAAGGGATCGAGCATTTTTGCGGTGGCTTCGGGGTCGTGGTGCGCGCCGCCTTCGGGCTCTGGGACAATTTCATCTATTAATTTCATGTCGAGCAAATCCGGCGCGGTGATTTTCAGCGCTTCGGCGGCGATTTCCGCTTTGCTGGAATCGCGCCACATGATGGAAGCGCAGCCTTCGGGAGAAATTACCGAGTACACGGAATTTTCCAGCATGTACACGCGATCGCCGACAGCGACGGCCAGCGCGCCGCCGGAACCGCCTTCGCCGGTGATGGTGATGATGATGGGCACGGGCAGCCGCGACATTTCGCGGAGATTGTGCGCGATGGCTTCGGCTTGGCCGCGCTCTTCGGCGTCCACGCCGGGATATGCGCCGGGAGTATCCACGAAGACGAGGATGGGCCGGCTGAATTTCGCGGCGAGATGCATGGCGCGCAGCGCTTTGCGGTAGCCTTCGGGCTTAGCCTGGCCGAAATTGCGCGCAAGACGCTGCTTGGTGTCGCGACCTTTTTGACTGCCGATGATCATGACGGACTCGCCGTGAAATTTGGCCATGCCGGTGATCAGCGCGGGGTCGTCGGCGAAATTACGGTCGCCGTGGATTTCGGAAAAGTTTTCGAAGAGCAGGCGGATGTAATCGTCGGTGTAAGGGCGCTGCGGATGGCGCGCGAGCAGCAGGCGTTGCCAGGCGCCGAGGTGGATGTAGAACTCGCGCTTGAGTTCGTCCACTTCTTTGCGGATGCGTTCAATTTCGATGGACTGTTCTCCGGTGGGCGCGGTGAGGCGGCTGAGGTCGGCGACGTCGCGCTCAAGAGCGTCAATTTCGCGCTTTTTCATTTTGTCAATTTCGCCGGGAGTGGGTGTAGTAGCAATGGCGGAGTCGGGCGCGTCTGGTCTCGCGATTACGGGCGGCCTGGTGCCGGCTCTCAGCGTAGTTGTTGCGGGCGTGGTGGGTGACGGCGCAGGCTTCGTGGGATTCTGCGCGGCGATCTTGGCGGCGGCTGCTTCGCGCGCAGCGCGGCGAGCTTTTTTGATCGCACGGAACTTCTTCATGCGCTCTTTGCGCTCGCGGCGCTTGCGCAGCTTCTCGGCGAGAATCTGGCGCTTGCTCACTGAATCACCTTCGTTCAATTCACTTCCCTCTTCTCGCTTTCGGAGATTGACGCTTTCGATTGCGGCGCGAGTTTGCCGGCCGCGCGAATTTATTTGAGCGCTTGCGGCCTATTGCAGCAGCGCGACGGAATCCGTGCCGCAGATTTCGCGCACGCGCTCGACCAGCTCGCGATCGGCGAGGACGGCGCTGCCGACGTCGAGCGTAGCGGCGCTGCCATCATCTTTGATCAGCTCGAACGAAACGCGGCAGCGGCCGGGGCGGCTGGAAAACAGTGCTTTCAGCTGATCCAGCGCGCCGGTGTTCACAGTGCTCAGGTCCAGGCGCACGCGCAACAGGCTGGGCGGACGATCGGCCAGTTGATCGAGCAAGCGCGCATCGGCGACGATCAAGCGCGTGCCGACATCTTCCACGGCGACGCGACCTTTCACCAGCAGCGGCGTATTGGATTTGAGAATTCCTTCGAGTTTGCCGAAGGCTTCCGGAAAAACCAGGGCTTCGATCACGCCGGTGCGATCTTGCAGGGTTAAAATCGCCCACCGCGCGCCGCGCCGGGAACGCATTGGGCGAATCTGGACGATGATGCCGGCGACGACGAGGTCTTCGTTGTTCTTGCGGCTTTCCATTGTCGCGAGTTCGGAGGCGTTCAAATCTTTCAGGCGGCCGGCGTATTTGTCGAGCGGGTGGCCGGATATGTAAAAACCGAGGACTGAATATTCTCCGGCGAGTTGCTGCTCTTCGGACCAATCGTCCGCTTCTGGAAGTTCGGATTCTTGCCACGGCTGGCTGTTGTGAAGTTCGCTGGGCCCGGCGAGAAACAGGCCGCCCTGCCCTACCGTTTTTTCCTGATGTTTTTTCTGGCCGCGTCCGATGGCTTGGTCTATCGCGGCGAAGAGGCGGCCGCGGGAGCCGCCGGTGCAATCGAGCGCGCCGGCTTTGACGAGGCTTTCGAGAACGCGCTTGTTGAGGAATTTGGGTTCGATCGCTTCGCTGAAATCGTAGAGCGTGCGGAAACGGCCTGTGGTGCCGCGCGCTTCGCAGATGGCTTTGGCGGTATTCTCGCCGACGTTTTTTATGGCGGCTAGGCCGAAGCGAATGTCGTTGGCTACGGGCGTGAAGTACAGGCCGCTTTCGTGCACGTCCGGCGGAAGCACGCGGATGCCCATGCCGCGGGCTTCGTTGATGTACCTCACCACTTTTTCGGTGTTGCCAGCTTCGGAGCTGAGCATCGAAGCCATGAATTCGACTGGGTAGTGGACTTTCAGATAGGCGGTCTGGTACGCGAGCAGCGCGTAGGCGCAGGCGTGAGCTTTCGGAAAACCGTAGAGGCCGAATTCTTCCATCAGGTCGAAAATCTTGGTGGCTTTTTTCGCTGGGACTTTTCCTGCGGCGCAGCCTGCCAGGAATTTTTCGCGCTGCGCGGCCATCACGTCTGCTTTTTTCTTGCCCATCGCGCTGCGCAGGATGTCGGCATCGCCCAGTGAGTATCCAGCCAAGCGGTTGGCGATTTTCATTACTTGTTCTTGAAAGACGATGACGCCCCAGGTTTCCGAGAGAATTTCCTCCAGCTCCGGCAGGTCGTAGGTGACTTTTTTCTTGCCCTGCTTGCGCGCGATGAATTCGTCAATCATGCCGCCCTGGATGGGTCCGGGACGGTAGAGCGCGTTGAGCGCGGTGAGGTCTTCGATTTGCGTGGGCTGATAGCGCTTGAGGATGTCGCGCATGCCGTGCGATTCAAACTGGAAGATGCCGGTGGTGTCGCCGCGGGCGAAGAGTGCGTAGGTGGGCGCGTCGTCCAGGGGCAGAGTGGTGAGATCCAGGTCAATGCCGCGGTTTCGTTTGATCATGCCGACGGAGTCGTCGAGGATGGTGAGCGTGGTGAGGCCGAGGAAATCCATTTTCAGCAGGCCGATGCGCCCGAGGGCGTTCATGTCGTACTGCGTGGTGATTTCATCCTTGTTCGACTTGTAGAGCGGGACGATTTCCGTGAGCGGGCGCGGGGAGATCACGACTCCGGCGGCGTGCGTGGAGGCGTGGCGGGCGAGGCCTTCCAGGCGCAATGCTATTTCGATTAATTCTTTTACTTGACCTTCCTTGCGCGCGGCTTCCAGCTGCGGGGATTGCTTGAGCGCGTCCTCGAGAGAAATATTCAGCGTGGTGGGAATCATTTTCGCGAGGCGATCTACTTCGCCGTAGGGCATGTCGAGAGCGCGGCCCGCATCTTTCAGCACGGCCTTCGCGGCCATGGTGCCGAAGGTGATGATTTGCGCGACGCTTTCGGCGCCATATTTTTTGCGAACGTATTCGATCACTTCGCCGCGGCGGCGCATGCAGAAATCGATGTCAATATCGGGCATGGAGATGCGTTCGGGATTCAGGAAGCGCTCGAAGAGCAGCTCGTACTGCATGGGGTCCACATCGGTGATGCGAAGCGAGTAGCTCACGAGGCTGCCTGCGGCTGAACCACGGCCGGGGCCTACTGGCACGCCTTGTGCGCGAGCATAATGAATAAAATCCCAGACGATCAGGAAGTAGCCGGCGAAGCGCATCTTCTTGATCATTTCGATTTCGGCGGTAAGGCGGGCTTCGTAGTCCGCAAGTGGGTGGCGCAGGCGGCTTTCTCTCGTGAGGCGTTCGATTTGCGGAGCGCGAGAGGCGAAACCTTCGCGCACGACGCGTTCGAAATACGATTCGGTGGTGTGGCCTTCGGGAACTTTGAATTCAGGAAATGGATTGCTGACGCGCTGGATTTTCACGTTGCAGCGCTCGGCGATGGCTACGGTGCGGGTGACGGCGTCTGGCAATTCGCGGAAGACCTGAGTCATTTCCTCGGCGGTCTTGAAATAAAACTGGTCGGTGGCAAATTTCATGCGCTGCGCGTCGCTCATAGTTTTGCCGGTCTGGATGCACATGAGGACTTCCTGCGCGTGGGAATCGGCTTGCGTGAGGTAGTGGCAGTCGTTGGTCGCGACCAGGGGAATGCCGGATTCTTTCGAGAGGCGCACGAGGTCGCGATTGACGCGGATGTCTTGCTCGAGGCCCTGGTCCTGCACTTCGAGGAAGAAATTTCCTTTGCCGAAGATGTCGCGCAGACGGTAGGCGCTTTTTTGCGCCTGGTCATATTTTTCGGAGAGCAGCGCGTCGGCGACTTCGCCGCGCAGGCACGCTGAGAGTGCGATGAGACCTTCGCTGTGCTTTGCGAGCAGTTCGTGATCCACGCGGGGTTTGTAATAGAAGCCGTCAAGATATCCGGTGGAAACCAGCTTAATGAGATTCTGATAGCCCTTTTCGTTTTCGCAGAGCAGAACGAGATGATTGGAGCGCTCGGCGCCGGTGCCGCGATTTTTATGATTATCCGGCGCGACGTACATTTCGCAGCCGATGATGGGTTTTACGCCGTGGGTGGTGGCCTGGTGATAAAAATTCGCAGCGGCGAAAAGATTGCCGTGGTCGGTTACGGCGACAGCGGGCATGCCGCGGCGGGCCGCTTCGGCGGTAAGTTCGCCGATTTCGCAGGCGCCGTCCAGCAGAGAATAGTCCGTGTGCAGATGAAGGTGAACGAAGTTCGAAGCATCCATGCGAAGTTCATTCTAAACCAGCTTGATGCTGTGTGTAACAGCAATCTGCTGCGGGATTTTTTGGCTGCGCGACGGGAAATATCCTTCAACCGGCTTGAGGCAAAGGCGCCGGTCTCAGGATGACGATGCTCGTCGTATCGTCAGCGGCGCGATTTTTTCGCTGGGCGCGGCTTCGATTTTTTTCCGGCGGCCTTGTCATCGTGTGCAGCTTTATCGTGCTTGGCTTGCGCCCGTGCGCCGATTGCTGCCGCTGCGGAATGTCCGGACTTCCCTGCCGGGGCGGGAGCTTTTCCGGCGGGAGCGGATTTTCCGTCGGCTGCCGCAGGTTTGGCGCCGGCAGCTGTTCCCTTGGATTTGTCCTGCGGCTTTGCTCCCGCCTGCGGCGCGGCTTCCGGGGCGCCTTTGCGTTTCTTTTTCTCTTTTTCGGGCTTTTTGATCTCGTCTTTGATACCGGCGAGATTTTTCAGGATTTTGGTGCGGTCTTCGGGGGTCTTGCCCTTGCCGCGCAATTGCAGTTCGAAGAATTGTTCGATGATCTTGTCGAACTTCGGGCCTCGTTCGACCCCCAGCGCTTCCAGTTCGCCTGCGGGTGAGGCCATGCGCAGCGGCCGCCACTTCTGCAGGTAATTGCGGATCTTGGAAAGCGCACGGGGATTGGGCATTTCCACTTCGATGAAGGCCAAAGTTTCGGCGGGCAAAGAAGCGAGGTAGTAGTAGGCCTCTTTCGCGGCGTTGGTCTTGGCGCTCTTCAGAACTTTCACGACTTTCTGCGTTTCGGGAATCAGCTCTGCCGCCTCTTCGATTTCGGCATTGCGGTATTCCATGTGGCGCAAGGCTGCTGCGGCTTCACGCGCTTTCAGGCGGCCCAGAGTGTAATAGGCGACGGCAAGATGCAGCCGCGGCCGCAATCCGGCACTGTAAAGATTGAAGCGCACGCGGGCGAGTTTGTTGAGGCTGTCGTAATCCGGTTTTCTTTTTTGCAGCGAGGGATGAATCAGCGCGAGCATTTCGTGCGATTCCCACAGCTTCAGCGTGGCTACGGGATTGTCTTCGCGGGCGAGCGCGCGCATTTCGTGGCCGACGTCGGCGCCTTCGATGCGATCGGTGACGCCGCGTTCGATGGCCAGATCGAACCATTCCTGGGTGCGCGGGTCCATTTTGAATCCCATGCGCGCGGCGTAACGTAGAATGCGCATCAAGCGGATGGGTTGGTTGGTGAAGGCGTGGATGGAGAGCGCGCGCACTTCCTGTTTCTCGAGGTCCGCGAGGCCGTTCATCGGGTCGAGCAGCAGGCCGCGCGACTGTGTGTTCAGCGAAATAGCGATGGCGTTGATGCCGAAATCGCGGCGGCGCAAATCTTCCATCACGCTGGAGAAACGGTATTCGGGTTTTACGCCGGGGCGCTCGTAGTAATCTTCGCGCGCGGCGGAGATGGAGCCATCCACGTCGCCCGCAAAAACCATTTCGTGGTGGCGGATCTTTTCGCTTTCCCAGACGACACGCGCGCCGCCTTTTTCCAGCTCGCGCACCATCTTCACGGGATTTCCTTCAACCGTGAAATCCAGATCGCGGATGGGCATGCCGGAGATCAGGTCGCGCACCGCGCCGCCGGTGAGATAGACGTTCACGTCCTGCGTGCGCGAAAGCTCCTGCACGCGCTCCATAACGGCGCGTTGTTCCGGCGAGAGCCGGCTTTCCAACAGGTACATGTAATCGGGCATGAAGTTTCCGCCTTCCTCGAATTGTTCGCGCGGCCTGTCAGGCGCGCGGGTGATGCGCTTTATAAACTTGTTTCAAACGCTCTTCGACAACATGGGTATAGATTTGAGTTGTTGCAATATCCGCGTGGCCCAACATCATTTGCACGGAGCGCAAGTCCGCTCCGCGGTCGAGCAGGTGCGTGGCAAAACTGTGCCGCAGCATATGCGGGGTGAGAGCCTTGCGCAACCCCGCTTTGCGCCCGTAGGCTCCCAGGATTTTCCAGAACGCGATGCGGTTGATGGCCGTGCCGGTGCGAGATGGGAAAAGATACGGCGAAGTTCTTTCTCCGAGGATTTCGGGGCGCGATTTTTTCATGTATTGCAGCACCAGTTCCAGCGCGGCGCGGCCCACTGGGACGAGACGCTCTTTACTGCCCTTGCCGATGCAGCGCAGGCAGCCTGCTTCGGTTTGAATGTCCGCCGCTTTCAAGCCGCACAATTCGGAAACGCGCAGACCGGTGGAATAGAGCAGCTCGATCATGGCCTTATCACGCAGGCCGAGCGTGCTGTTGACGTCTGGTTGCGCGAGCAGGCGCTCCACATCCGCGACGCTAAGAAATTCCGGTAGCGAGCGGCGGAATTTCGGCGCTGCCACATTGGCGGCGGGATCTTCTTGGATGATTCCTTCGGTGAACGCGAAACGGAAGAGATGGCGGATGGTGACGAGGTGACGCGCGACGGTGCGGCTATCGAGTTTCTTGAGGTAGAGGGTGCGCAGGAAATCCACCACGTGCGTGTGCTGAAATTGATCTAAGGCTAGTCCGCGCTTCGCCGAGAAAGAGGCGAATTTGGCGAGATCGCGCCGGTAGGCATGCAGCGTATTGGTCGAAAGGCCTTTTTCGACGCGCAGGTAGTTCAAGAATGCTCGAATGTCCGATTCCAATGCGCGTCTCCTGATTGCATGAGCCGGAATGAGGGCTCCGGCAGAAAATTTACGCTCGCGCGTTGCGAGTCGCGCGCGTTACGAAGCGTCTAGCGCGCCACTTGCCGGGTTTGCTTCCGCGCGGCGCAGCAACAGAAACAGCTCCGGCAATTCCTCGCAGCGCAGCGCCCAGGCCAGGGCGAAATAAATTCCTGACGAGACGACGATGATCACGGCGAGCCAGGCCGCTTTCGCCAGAAAATGTTCCAGCGTCGCGAGGTGCGAATACTGCAGCGCCGCGAAACACGCCGCCGACATCGCCACAGCGCAGAGCGCCATTTTCCCGAGCGAACTGAAAATGGCCGCAGAGCCGAGGCTGCCGTAACGTCCGCGAAAAATTAAAAATAACGCCGCGAAATTAAAATAGGCCGCAAGCGAGCTGGCCAGCGCCGGGCTGGCGTTCCACAAATAACGCCCGAATCCGAAGAGCAGAATGACATTCAGCGCTACGTGCAGAATCACGGCGCATGCTCCCACTTTCGCCGGCGTCAGCGTGTCTTGCGTCGAGTAATACATGGGCGTAATCAATCGAATGGCCGCAAAAGCCGGCAATCCCAGCGAATAAAATAGCAGAGCATGAGCCGTGAGCGCCGTGGAACGCACCATGAACTCGCCGTGCTGAAAGAGCACTTGCGTAATGGGCACACGCAACAGAATCAGCCCCACCGCCGCCGGGATGGTGATGAACGAAGCGACGCGCAGAGCAAAAGCGAACGTCTGCTTCATCTCCAGGTACTTCCCTTCCGCTGCGTGATGCGACATGGTGGGAAGCAGCGCCGTCGAGAGCGCGATGGCATAGCTGCCCAGCACCAGCTCCATCAAGCGATCCGCTATGTATAGGGAGCTGATGCTGCCCCCCGGCATGCGTGGGGAAGCGGCGAAAATCGTGTCCACGAAAAAGTTTATCTGAAACACCCCCGCGCCAAAAAACATCGGCACCATCAGC
>Ga0210401_10002657_pt1 | contig 19635 bp, 28 predicted proteins | sample IncBWH32MmetaG_FD_150866 | JGI IMG/M metagenome (GOLD analysis project Ga0210401, IMG submission 150866) | Forest soil microbial communities from Barre Woods Harvard Forest LTER site, Petersham, Massachusetts, United States - Inc-BW-H-32-M | ecosystem: Environmental > Terrestrial > Soil >... | reverse complement strand
CTCAAAGGCATGTGCGAGAAAAATGCTTGCGCTTAACAATCCGAGAAATGCTGCCACCACCTCAACCATCGAACTCATCCTACTCAAAAACTAAAAAATAAATTGGCCCAGCAAGGGGGGGGTGCACCTATGCCGAGCCTAACCAGACGCTAAGGTGAACCTTATACGTACGATTTGTGACAGATTTCAGATTGGCAAATGAAAATCGGCTTAATGCACGCTGGCCGCTGTTGTATCGCGCCGATGTGTTAGTGCGGTGCGCGGTCGATTTCACCTGCAACAGTTGCAACGTATTTCATCATTGAGATTGCCGCCGCCAGGTCTGCGTTGGCGATCTCCGCCGGCTCTGTTGCCATGATGATGCAGCGGAGCACTTCCTTGCCGAAGCGCTCATTAGGCGGCAGTTCTTGGCCATCCAGATCTTGCAGACGGCGCTGGGCACCAAGTCGAGCCTGTCGGAGCTGGATCCGTGCTTTTTCAAGGTCAGTCATGTCGTGCGGTTTAGGACGCTTCATTTTTATCTCTCGCTGCCCCTTGCCGCCTTGCCGGATTAGATAGGACACAATTAAGGCCACAAGCTGACTCGCATTCATTACTTTTTTTCCATGTTAAACCTCGCCGTTTTTCCTGCGGCTTTGATCGGTCCCGCGCCTGTTGCCCTTCCGAATACCGTGAAGCCCCGCGGACAATGCGGATTCAAACTAGACGCGCGGCGAATCATCGCGGCCAGTTCTTCGGCTGTTTTCGTTTCCTTGGTAGGCTCCGGGACTTTCATAGCTTTAGCCATTCGGCTTCGCCTTCAGCGAGGCGGCGGATGGCCTCGGAGCATTCCCTCATCGGATGAACTTGTCTCTGTAGGCAATGATCTCCGACAGCGAGACTTTACCGATACCGGGGATCGACCGGATCTCTTTTTCGGTCATGAAGAGCAATCGCTCTGGCGAGTCGATTGAGCAGTCGACGAGCGCCTGAATGGTCCGGTCCGAAAGGCCGCGCTGCCGGAAGGGCAATTGTGCCTTCATCTGTTCTGCGGAAATTCTTGAATTCCTCCAAATGGCGCGCAGTCGGTCTGACGGCCCCATCATCGCTTTCCGCCTTTCTTTGATGTCGCTTCGAGGCCGATCTCGACCAAGCGCCGGATCGCCTCGGGGCGGCCGGGAAGGTCGTCTTGCTGACGACGCCATGCGTCAAGGGATTTTATGGCGTCGACCGCCATGCGGACATTGATCGCCTTGCTCTCGACAGGAGGCCTGCCACGTTTTGATTTTTTAGCGCTATCTATTATTGACCGCTTCATAGTTTTATGGTGTCATAAAATAGCGGGCCGAACAAGTGCTGGAACACCTGTTCGGTAAGGGAGAATAAGGATACCGCCAACTGAGATTGCCACGCCGCCGGTCAGCCAGGCGGCCACTGCTCGTGCGGCCAAGTCAACGGTTCGCAAACCATGTGCCCTCTCCGCCAAGCTCGCTAACGATTTCGCAAATCGCCCCGTGCACAAATCCGCCCCGACCAAAAAGGGAATGGAGGCAAACCATGAGTGGGAAGGCTGTTTTGGAAAACGTACGCCGGTACCGCACCATCGCTTCGTTGTATCGGCAGACTGCAGCATTCCGTCCTGATCAAAAATGGTCGCTCCTGGCGCAAGCTTTTGAGTATGAGCGTCTCGCGAGGACGGAGCTCGAAGGATACTTTACAATTCTTGGACCCTAGTTCTCTAAATCCTAAGCTCAGGATCAAGGATCTCCCTTGGTTTCTAGGATTTAGCTCCAGATACCCCGGGCTTGCCGGCCCTCCAAGGTACACACTGGGTACACACAGTGCCCTCCGAGGGTTCTTCTGATGGAATCCTCAATGCCGCGTGACCCTGCGGCTGCAATCCACACCATGACCGAGATCGACCTAGATCATCAGGCCGACCCGCCGGCAAACAGCAGCCCGAGATGATGGTGCTGCGGTCGCGGTGCCGATCAACCGCTGGGGGAAAACTCGACTGTTCACCTTGGGAGGATTTGGACAAGACCACGGACGCCTGCCGAATCGCGACCGAGCGGGTTCAGGCGCTTATCGAGGAGTTCGGGCGAGGTGACCATTCGGCAGAGAACCGCGATCCAGAACGAGGTGCTACTCGGCATGTTTTCCGAAGACCTGATCGTGCCGCATCTATCCGGTCAACCGCGTTCGTCGCGGCGTCTGGTCGAGTTGGTCAACGAAGAACCAGGTTTTATTTTTTCTTTCGCTTTCGTCATCGCTTTGTTTTAGGGGGTACATTGACGTCGCTGTTAGCGCGCGGCGCCTTCACGTTCGCGCGAGCAAACCTTCGACCCCGGCTGTTGAATAGAAGCTATGTTCATCGTCTTACCGCTAACGATTCAGCCGGTGCAGCCCTACGTTTCAGTTCGTGGATGAAAGGAGACCCACGAACATGAGCAAGAGCGGTATCATATGGACCTGGATCGGCATATTCTCTTTGGTGGCGATCGCGCTCGGCGCGATCGAGCACGCTTCAGAGACAAATCCTAACTTCGTCGATAGCGCGCAGGTTGCCGTCAGAGGAGTCGTTATCGCGCCCTTCCGAAATTGACTGCATGGCCTCTGGCCGGCCGGGTAGATCTTCCTGCTTAAGTCGCCACGTCATACAGGCGCCTCAACCGCTCGGTGATGATGTCGCAGAACCTCTGCAACTCGGCCTAGTTGCGCACGGGACCGGCATCGACGCCAAACGAGAGCAACACATTCCATGGATCCAGACCGTAGACGGTCACGGTAACTCCGCGCCGGGGGCAGTCTTCGACGACGTTGCTGAGATCCTGAAGGATCATCGTCGCCAATTCTTCGGCTGTTTTCGTTTGCTTTTTTGGATTTACGGGCTCCATCGTTAGCCCTCTGCGAACTCATGACAAACGTCCGGATCAGATCAATGTGATGATGTTGTGATCTTGATCGCACTACCAACGCGGGCTTCCAAACGTACATCTTTCAAACACAAAAATCGGAGGAAACCATGCGTAAGATCGTTCTCGCTATTCTCGGTGCAGCCTTGATGGCCGGCGCAACCACAGGGACCGCCTACTCAAAGCAGCGTCATCACGCCCGCGACGCGCGGCAGTTCACCAGCCAACAGTTCCGCAATTCCAATGCTGGTGAGATACCCGCTCTGCCGCGAACGTGGTCCGGTGCCGCGGGCGCCTGGGGGAGCTACACCGGCTTCGGGGGATGATGTCCTCGGCGGCCTGGATTGTGTGATCGGTGGGACCTAGCTGTGGCACTCCCAGTCCCAACTCGTCCTGCCTTACGCGATGTAGCCAGTACTGGCCCGGTGTTCTGCGCCGGGCCTTTCTTGTCCCGCCCTCCGCGCGCCACGCCGAACCACCGGCCATCTCGCATCGTCCAGCCGTCATAAAGGCACGGTAGAACCTGACCTTGGCTGTGCCTCCTTCGACCCCCGTCGTCACGGTGCGGCCCGGCGCGGCGCTGATGTGTCCAAGTCGGCGCCGCGTCGATGCGATTGACGAAATGTTGCGCAACATGGAACCAGCCTTTGACTCCACAATCACCTCAGGCTCTGCGACAAAGCCTTTTTTGAACAAATGTCGATACGGGCGGTTGGGGCGTATCGAGTGTGCGACGCGAGAAATTCGGTGCGAATAATGCGAAGGAAATTCGGTGCATTTGGTGCAGCGAATTTTGTGGCCTCAGTTCACGGGAGGCATCAATGCTGGGAATACCGCTACGCTATTTGCTGAAGCATCCTGTAACTGGTATTGCCGATTTAGCCGCCGATCCGATTGGAATCTGGACCACAATCCGCGAAGCCTATGCGGAGAAGTACGAGGAGCGCAGACCTCAATGCCCCTACGAGCCAGATTTAGGCTGGGAGCAGCAACTTCATGAAGCCCTTGGTGTTCCGTGGCCCCGCGACGAAGCTCAGAGGTTTTCGCAGCTATGGAACCAGGTAATGGGCGAGCTGGAAGCAAAGGGGATACGACCCGGCCCGGAGAGCTTTCAGTGGTGGAACGATGGCGATGCTGGATTGGTGCGAGCCATATGGTGTCTAACGCGTCACTTGAGGCCAAAGAAGGTTGTCGAAACGGGCGTAGCTCACGGTGTCACGTCGCGCTTCATTCTTGAAGCACTTAAGAGGAACGGAGACGGCCATCTTTGGAGCATTGATCTTCCACCACTGGAGAGGCCCTGGCGTCAACAGGTCGGAATGGCCGTTGGCGACGGCCACTCGGATCGATGGACGTACATCAAGGGTTCGAGTCGGCGCCGTCTTCCTGGATTGCTCGATGAGCTAGGCCAAATTGACCTTTTCATTCACGATAGCCTCCACAGTGACCGTAACGTTCGATTTGAACTGGATCGAACTTGGCCAACGCTGGGACCAAAGAGCGCAGTCGTCGTTGACGACATTGATGCCAATTGGGGCTTTCAGTCGTTTGTTCAAACCATTCCTGGTCAGGTTTCCTTGATTTGCGAGGCCGAACCGCTCCGTCCCGATCTAAGGCGCTTCAACAAAAAGGGCCTATTCGGAATCATCCTAAAGACGCCTACTTCAAAAGTTTAGCCCCGAAAAGCAATCGCAACGATCCAATCTGCTTCAGCCCGTATCTCGATCGCGCCCGCAACCGGGTCGAACGTTTTTTCCTGGCGGCGCGTGGAGTCGATACGAGGACTCTTCAGGCCTTCATGGGCCATCGCTCGATCGCGAACACGGTTCTGACAGGCGAATCCGCAATATCTGGGGCAAATGAGCAAGGTTCGATTAAGTCAACTAAAACGCGATCCCAGGAACGGTTCCCTTTCCATATTACATAGGCGTGCAAACGGTCGCGGCTGTATTTTGAAATTTGACCGGTGCGGCTCTGCCAATCCGCATGACGCCGGTACCCAGCGCCGCCGGAGGCCATGTACGCACGAACGCCTCTTTCGTTTAGTTTTACGAGCATCGTCGGTTCCCCCATTTTGACCGAAGGCGGTTTGGGATCGAAATGAAGGCAAAATCCGGGCAGTGCACTGCCTTATGTGTGGATAACTTCACTAGGAAGAATGGACATTGCCCATACCCGCCACGACGCGATCAACCACCGGTAATGATTTGGAGAATTATGCCTTCACGCCGATACCGCAAGAATGCCGAGGAATGCCGAGATCACGCGGCTCGCTCTCGAAACTCGCAGGACAGGGATGCATGGCTTGCTGAAGAATGGCAAAAGCTCGTCGAAAAATTGGACGCGGAGCAGCAGCAGTCGCGGAAGTTCTGGAAGCGTGCGGCGGGTGTTGCACCAAAACATCAGCCCGGTTCGAAAATTAGGCGCAAGGGATGAAAACTCTTTGACTGCGCAATGGTCAGCCATTCCATTTGAGCGGGGGCGCGCGAGAGGTGGTGGATCATGCGCGATGAATTCGCTTCTAGGAGCTTTCTCGCTGTGACTGTGGTGGGTATCGTCCTGCTTTTCTCTGGCGTTGTAGCTCTCGCATTTAGCTGATTAGAATGGCCGCCACGATTGCGAGTCGCGGTACGGACCTTGGTCAAGACGCGCAAGCGGGCTTGGCGTCTTCGTCGGAGCACTCCTCGATAGGAAAAAAGCCGCCAGCCGGCGCACCCTCAGGGCTCGTCGCTGAGAAACTTTTCCGAATGGCCACAACCGTCGCACCGGAACGTCAGCAACGTGGGCTTTTCCGGTCGCATTTCCGAACCTGCGAGCAGCATCTTACTGCCGCAGCGTAAGCATACTGAGTCGTCGCCGGTGTCTATCGGATACAGCAAATACTCCTCGTCCCGAGCCATGTGCGACTCCTTCTTCGCCATAACTTACCGGAAGCACTTTTGTTCGGCCTGAGCGCCCGCCGGCGTGGATCGGCGGGAACAAACATCGCGAAGTGGAAAGCGATTGTTCACATTAGAAGGGGCGGCGGGGCATAGAATCATCCTAGGCTTTCGATCCTCCGAGGGGGCTCACGGTGGCAAAGAAAGTTGGCAAGAAAATCGCGGCAAAGGAGGCCCAATGCATGTTGCGGCTGCCGCCCGGCTTGCGGGACAAGGTCGCGGCACGAGCTGCCCAAAATAGTCGCAGCATGAACTCTGAGATAATCGAGGCGATAGAGCGCCACCTGCAGGGCGCCGATCGGATAACCCGCCTCTGGGAGTTCTTCGAGCGGCATCGCGAAAGCATCGAGAGCGTTCCTCTTCTTCTGACCGCCGTCGAAAACCTTGAAATTTCTGCCGAACGCTCCGCGGAATTCCGCAGCGTTTTGCAACGCCCGCAGGAAGCTGCCCAGCCAAGCGTCACAGGCGAGCCGACCGAGCGTCTAAAAGCTGCAATCGATGCCATGAGGACGCATTCGAGGGATTTCGAGGAACGCATACGCGCCACAAAGGGCGAAGAGCAAAAGGACCCGCTGGAGATGAGTGACCGGCGGGCTCCAGGTCGGCTGCGCGATCAAGCCGGCCGGCTGCTCCGTCAATTTCGCAAGCGCGGCGGCAACGGTGCGGAAGGCGGTTTCGTGCCAGGGGTTTTCGCCGAGATCAAATAGCCCGACGCGCCGAAACGGTCCGCCGGACTTTTCGAATCGGCTACGCGGCTCGGGGCAAGGAGGCTGCACTTCATGTTGATCGAATTCGACCAGACGACGATCGCGAATATGACAGCGGCGCTCGACTCTGTCTGCAAGAGGATTCCGCCGCACAAGGATGGTTACGAGGTGCGCAGGCAGATCGCGGACGCGATGATCGCCAGCGCGCGTTCCGGGAAGCGGACACTATCCGACCTCGAAGAGGTCGGGGCCGACATACTCGTTGAGCTAATGCCGCCGAAGTCACCGCGCGGCGTTCGCGGTTTCCTGATCTATTGCTCGGATTACAAGTGCAGCCACTACGTCACCGCAAGCGCCGATCCTTGGCCGGATCACATAAGACTGTCCGATCTTGAGCCGCGTTTCGTCTGTACGGCTTGCGGCAGGCGCGGAGCGGACATCAGACCAGATTTTCACTGGGACAAGCCGGGCGCGATTGGTGCGCCTATGCTGATCTTTCGTCCCAGATGACCTGTCCGCATTCGCATCGAAAAAACCGAACGGTTAAATTCCGGCGAACATCCAAGATCGTTTCCGTGAAACGGAAGTAGGCTTTGCATTTCGGGCAAATAGGGGACGCGGCAGCGACCAACGGCTCGCGTGGTCCCCCTTCAACGCTGTTCTCCATTACACCTCCTTGCAACGGATTGAATCCGCCCGCCGACGCGCCCAGCGTCAAGAGGATGTCCCACGCGGCGAGCTGGGCCCTGATAGAGCTAGGTTGTCGGCTGAAGTGATCGCGAAGGGACTTTTCAGTAGTTCTCGAGCCAACCTCTGCGACGCAAATCGATCTGCCGCAGCGTTGGAAGGTTGTCGTTGATATTCATCACATCTCGCAATGGCCCGCGCGGCGCGGACATCAGACGGATTGCGTTGCGCAAAGCCTGCTGAAAATCTCAAATGCCGACGTTTGCTGAGTCAGGGAAGGCTCAGGATTCGTTTTGACTGTCGGGTGCTATCCCGAAAAAGACCAACCAGCGGCCCATTATGGTGCAAAAAAATCCAAAGTGTCGGCGTGCAATGACAAGACGGCGCGGCAGCTTATTTGGGCCAAAAAGTGGTGGACGATACCCCAGAGCAGTTGTGGCAACGCATCGTAAGGGAAAACCCTCGTGCGTCTGACGAGGACATCCAATGCATGTTCATTGCCGCCCTCATCGATGATGATGACTTACGTCTGCAGATCATTGAGCGGTTCTTCAAAGACATGAGGAAAAAACTGACTAACTAGTAGCTGGGCCCACCTAAGTTCAGGCACTGCTTATCGTGCTCTGGTTGTAAGGCAATATGAAGCCCATACGCCACCCGAACTGAAATTCTAACGCCCTAGACGATAAGACAACCGTCCGTATCAGGCTGGTCGGTCCAAGGATTGGGTGAAGGTGAAGAACCGGGCGCACCCGGCCATGGACCAGGTGATGGAGGCGTTTAGGGTGTGTACCCATAAATCCGCCCTACCGACGATGTCCGCATTACCCGAGACCAAAACAAGATTCGCAGGCGTTTCATCGGCGGCGCTGTTGGCAACGGCGTGGTGGTCGCACTCGACAAATTCGGGCTTCCGACAGCGAATAGCGTGCCGGTGTTGGTAGTGCACTAGCGGACATAATTGGAGGTAGAAGTAGAATGGCTCCGCCGGCCCCGCCTGCGACCACTTCGAGATCGCCAAGTCCTACGCCGTCGACATCAGTATGATCTCGCGATTAAGCTGACCGCCGGTTGCCGCGGTGGTGTGCGGGCCTTGAAGATGATGAAGATCCTGTAATTCTAGACCACGCCGATTTGAGTGTTAGTTGATCGAGTGCATGACCAAATCAATGCCAAGGGCGACGATCCAATTACATCGTGTTTATCAATGACAGATGATTCAGACGACAAGTCCGTGAAGCGGGCTTGGGCGGAGCTATTGGCGCTCCGTAAGGCCGTAGAAGACGCCGAAGCCGACCTGCCGAATACTCCGTGTCGAATCCGCCCGACCAATGGGACCGCACGGTTGCGCCCTAGGCGCGGCCCACGCAAGTCTCGCAGCAATTAGGCGACCAACAGGGACAAGGTGGCGCTTTGCTCCGCGGCGGTGGCGGGCCTGTCGGGAGTCTCTTTACGAGGGATGGAATAGCAGGATAGCAACGAACAATGTTACGACCAACGCGCAAACTAAAATCAGCACCCACCCGTCGCGCGTCATTCGAGGATCAATAGACCTTAGCGCCAGAAGTCTTTGAACCGATGCAGCCTAAGCCTACTTGTAAGGCCATGCTTGGCTCATGGCAGTCTGAAACAGCAACGCAGCCACATATTCCCGCCGCTCCGGATTCTCACGCAAGAACTTGCAAAAGACGTCGCCTACAAGCGAGTTCCTGGCCATGCGCTTCGACATAAGCGGCAAGGCCCAGCGTGTGATCCCGTGCAAGTTTTTCCGCAAGTTCGGTGTCGCGCTGTTCGAGTGCTTCAATGATCGCCAGATGTTCGGGCAGCGACGCGGCGATGCGTTCGGTGCGTCCGATCGTCATTTGCCGATAACCGCGGACATGCAGCAGGATTTCGTTGGTCATTTTGACCAGGGTGGGGGATTCGCTGAGCGAGATCAGCGCCTGGTGGAAAGCGATATTGGCTTTCGAATATTCCTCGACGTGATCCCGCGGCAGGCGATCCTTGCCGAAATCCTTGAAGAAGTCGCGCAATACCGTGATGTCCTTCTTGCGCGCGGTGGTCGTGATCAATCGCGCGGCCATGCTTTCCAAGGCCGCCCAGGCGCGGATCATGTCCACGATTTCACTTTTGGTCCTCCTCACGACTATGAGGCCGCGGCGAGGCACGGTCTTGACGAAACCACCCTGCTCCAGCATCGCGATCGCCTCGCGGATCGGGGTGCGGCTGACACCGAGGCGTTCGGAGAGGGCGCGCTCGTCGAGCATGACGGGCTCGGGCGTCGAGTAGATGTCCATCTTCAGGATGGCTTCCTTCAAGGCCTCATAGGCCCTGTTCTTGAAGCTTGTCTCCGGCACGATCCGGACAACAGAAATATCTGTCTCTGCCATGCTTGTAGCTCTCCACGTCTGCCGCGAAGACTGCGACGAGGCGCCGGCTGACTGCCATAGGGTCTGACATGTGTGCCCCAATGCCATCCTGTGGCGACCATGTGGGGCTGAGGGGACCTGCCGTCAACGTCGAGGTCATTGGTTTCTCAGGGAAAAGACGATGCCGGTGGTTCGAAGAGCGACAGCGGCATTCCGAGCCCGTCTAATCCAATAGAAAGGCATTGGCACAGCTCCCCGAAAGCTTGTCGCGAGTTTCGTCATAGACGTTGCCAAAAGCCTCAATGGCCTTCGGCTTTGCGACATCAGAGATGATACAGATATGCGCGAGTACGGTGGCAAGCGACGCCATTGCGTCGCGGGAAAATTCTTCGGTAACAACATCATAGACTTTATCGAGCAGTAATTGGTTCCTGCGTTTCGTCCGTTTCCATTGGATCCGTTCTGGCGTCATGTCAGCCCTCTGCGTCGTTGGGGGTGAGCAGCCGGACTTTTATGCCAGTCTCCTGCTCCGAAGGTGTGAACCGCTTCACGGTGCCCAGCGCCAAATCACAATCGCGAGTGCGGGTGTTCCTTTTTTGCCGGGAGATAAGGGCCTTGGATCTCAGCATGTGATCTTCTCAATGGGCAATAGAAGGGGGGTCGAGAAAGTCATTCTCGATAATTTCAGACAGCACAATGGAAAGCGCCGTGTCGAATGAGAGCAGCCGGTGGTCCACATTAGGCCCACTCGCCAATCTTCAGCGCGGTCGCCATCGTCGCCTCGCGGAGTTCGTCGGCGAGCGAAGGATTCTCAATCCCGCGTGCCAACACCATGCCGCCAATGCAGAGCGAGGTGAGCGCCAGCGCAAGTTGCCTTGCCGGTTCCGAGGCAGCCGAAATCCCCTTCTCGAAGGTTTCGATCATCATCCTCAGCGCCGATCCCTGCGCCACCCTGACCGACTGGTCGGTCCTGGAAACGTCATTGGGCAGGCCGACCAGTGGACAGTTCCTCTCCACTTCCTCGAAGTGCTTGCGGGAAAGATAATCGCGGACGAGGTGAGCGGCGCGATCCGATGCCTTCTCCGAGGACGCAATGTCTTCCAGCTCGCCGCTTGCAAACCAGCTGATCGCCTCGGCATAGAGTTCGCTCTTGCTCCGGAAGTAGCTGTAGAAGCCGCCGCGCGTCATTCCGGCGCCTGCCATGATGTCGTCGATCGAGGCGGCGGCGAACCCATGCCGGTTGAAGAGAAGCAGCGCGCTCTGAATGATCCTTTGCCGGACCTGTTCACGGTGGTGAGACTGACTGACCATTCTCATGCTCGCGCGGCTGTTGAGTAATTGCCATTTTGCGCTTCGCCAACATTGGGTTGTATGTTTTTGATCATATCCGTCCCGATTGTTCCCTGGCCGCGCCCCATCCGCGGAATCCCATCCAGACAAAGGCAGTACGCCTCAAAGCCGCGAACATTCCCCTGATCACGAAAATGTAATCGGAGGTTGCAACAACCGACGCGGGACAACGAATCCCCAGAGACCCGAGCGGCTCGATTTGGCTCGGCAGCGGCCGCATCCTTTAAGCCGAAAGCCGTAGGTCGCCCAATGGAAGGACCCATTCGACTAAAATCGGATGCACGAGCCCATCTGAAGTCGATCATCGACCTGATTGAGAGCAGCCGCCAGGCATACCTACGGTTCCACGCGGGCCGCCCATCCCGATTTCAAAATGCCGAGCTTAAAGGCCGAAACCGCCGCCGAGGTTCGGACTGTTGTGCCTCATATGGCTCCCCTCGCGTTCATCATTGTGGGGTGCCAATGGCACACGCTGTTTGTTGTGCATCGTGCCCGTTTCTAAAGTACCTGGGGCCCACAAACTCGGGTAGAAGCGGTGGCACCGGGAGTTCACACCTCACGGTGGTGTGCTCGAAGGGGCGCGAAGGCGGCATCCCATGGCAAGGCGAAGCAAAATGACAAAGCCGCAATCGGCCGATTTGACACCCGAGCGGATGCACCAAGGCATCAAACGTTTGGAGGCTGCCTTACGGCAGGTGACGGACTTTGACCCCAACATCAAGAGCAAAGACGAAACTTCGAAGGCAGACCGGCTCGCCGCAGCCGTTGAAGGCGCACTAACGCAAGCCTTCGGTCATGAGACTATTGAGTTCAATCGGTACAGAGACGCAGCCCATTTTAGTTGGCCGATCAATTACGCGTTCGAGGTGCAGCTGCACGAAATCCGAGAAAGCCTTCGTCGTTGCAGGGCCTGCTCTGTTGAAATGCTTCAGGAAGCGATTGCCTTCCTTCAGAACGAGCTTGATCTATCGATGCAAAAAGCGGGACGGTTGCCAAATTCGACCTTGTAGCCTTCAACTGCCAATCCATGATTGGCGTATCCTGCGCAGGGACAAGTTTATAAATGCAGACGTTGGATTTCAAGGCCGGCGAAACGATCCTCACTGAAGGCGAATCAGGCGATACGGCATTTTTGATCATATCTGGTTCGGTCGAAGTCAGCGTAAATACGGGTGCCGATGTCAAAACCCTCGGTACACTGGTCGATGGCGATGTTTTTGGCGAAATGAGTCTGATCGATCCAGGACCGCGCTCTGCGACAATCAAGGCGGTAACTCCGACCCGGTGCCTCGTAACCGCCTACGACGAATTTATTGCCTCCTCCCAAAATAACCCTCAACGCGCGCTAGAATTCATGAAGACGCTGGTCCGTCGGCTACGGCTTATGAACAAGCACGTCTCACGGATGAGCCCGAGTACAGGGCAAAAGGTTCAACAATATCTGAAGGTGATCATTGCTGGGCTGGATGGACACCTCCCTCTCTCAGCAACGGAGGTGGAAGACCTCCACCGTGAATTGCGCATGCTGCTTCAGGAGGATCGTCTGCAAATCCCTACGGATCATGCCGACAAAGCCCAGCTAATCATATCCTACATGATGCGACCGAGCATCGAGGAGTGCCTCAACCTTTGGTTTGGAAAGTCACAACAAACCGATCAGGACATTTGGAACCGGTTCGGTCTCGACGTCGCCCTGGCTACTCAAGGACACTATGACCATTGGGCGTTGAATGTCGAGCAGCCGCAGTTAATCGTGGCGCTTGTGATCATGCTCGACCAGTTTCCCCGCAATATCTATCGCGATACGTCCCAAATGTACGACTGCGATGCTCGATGCCGCACGCTGGTCAAGCGAGCGCTGCGCGTCGGCATCGGTCAACGGCTTCGACCGATCGAGCGTATCTTCCTTTGCCTCGCACTGACCCATTCGGAATCGCTTGAGGACCAGCATCTTTGTATGGAGGAATGGGGCCGGGCGATGGTCGAGCTCACAGCAGACGACCCGCTGAATGTCTTTCACGAAATCTTTCATAGACATGTCGCGGTAATCCGTCGGTTTGGTCGGTTTCCCCATCGAAACAAGCTCTTGCATCGGAAGAGCACGGCTGCAGAGGAGGAGTTTCTGGATGACAGCTCCTTCCGCTTCGACCTGCCCCTCGTTCGCCAGCCTGACGGCAAGCTTGTATTCGCGGGCACGGTCAAGAAACGCACAGTGACCGTGCTTGGGCACGAGTACGAGACCTTGCTTCCAGACGCTGACGAGACCCCTGGCAAGGTATTCGAGTTCAAGTACGAAGGACCGGAAGCCGCCTTCACGCGAACGCAAAAGCAACTGACAAATCAAGGCTACATTCGTATCGGCGACAGCGTCCCAGATTTCACGATCGATACCAGCCAAGGACCTATTAATTTTCTTGAGTTTATCGGAGACTCTTGGTGCGTACTTTTCTCTCATCCCTCCGACTTCACTCCGGTCTGTACGACCGAGTTGGGGGCCGCAGCCAAACTTCAGGACGAATGGACCCGGCGTGGCACCAAGGTTGTCGGCCTCAGCGTCGACAGTACGGACGAACACGAACGCTGGATAGCCGATATCAACGAGACCCAACAAACCGAGGTAAAATTTCCAATCATCGCAGACAAAGATCGGCGGATATCCATGCTGTTCGGCATGCTGGATCCGACAACGTTTCGACACGGACCAAGCCTGGGCGAAACGATGACCGTTCGCAGTGTATTTGTTATTTCACCGTCAAAACGCGTGGAGCTGATTCTTTCATACCCGGCACATGTCGGGCGAAATTTCGATGAAATTCTTAGAGTTGTCGATGCGCTGCAACTTGCTGAGAAGTATCATGTAGCAACGCCTGCAAACTGGCGTCCAGGAGAGGACACAGTTGTCCTGCCTTTCATTTCTGACGCAGAAGCTGAGAAACTCGCAGATGAAAGCGGCGTTCGTAAAGTTCGTTCATACCTCCGATATGTAACAGACCCATCGTTGCGAATTCTCTGACCGTGCAAGAAACCAGCGTGCGGGAGGTTTGTCTATCTTTGGAATCTTCTCCGATTTGCGCGGTGAGCCCAAGGATGCCCTAGCGCTGGCTGGCGTCGTATCAGAAGTGACCGACCTGCCTACCTCGTGCAGTACGCCGATGGCCAAACCGCTAACGGTTGGTGCAATGCACGAACATGGCCCATCTTCTACGACGATAATCACGCTCTCGGCTTCGTCGAGTGGGCGGAGCCTAATACCAACCCGAGGAGGGAAGACCGTGGTCAGGATCTCGTAGACGTGAGAGCCGCGCGGCTGTTGGAAGCAGGCCAACACCAAAGCTTGAATTAGATCAGTACCCCGGATCGGCCATCGAACTCAACTCCTGTCCAAGCACGCGAAATGTTCGCTTTGGGGTCAAAAGCCGACCTGAAGCTAATGTCCGCCAGTGGCACAACGCGGAAGTCCCGCGATGTCCGCTTTCGCGCCGCTATCAGGGGCATAGCGGACGTCAAACGGCGTCCGCCGATTTATGAGTACACGCCCTTAGTCTTCTGGAGCGGTTGAATGGCTGACATCTTCAAGTTTTCGATAGTCACCTACGAGCGCAAACCGGGGTGCTGGCGCGCGGCCATTACCCCGAAGGTCGGCTCTGGAGGCGTCGGCTCTGGAAGCGTCGGAGGCAAAAAGGTGCGCAGTATCGTGACGCCGGATGACTATCCGTCCGAGGCTGACGCTTGGTTTGCAGCCCAAAAGCTAATCAAAAAACTATAACCGAAGTTCGGCGGATGGCGAAGCCCGCGAAGGCCTGCTCGCTGCCATCATCGATTGGCTCGCGCAACCGCCTCATGGTGAATTCGATATTTTGGGATTGCAGCTTGTGATCCAGTGACCTGAGCACAGTTGGCGCGATATGGATGTCCACTATTGGCCCTACCCGCGGTATTGGATTTAGGATAGTTCGCGGGCTGGCTCGTTCGTATTGATATGGATCAAATCCACGAAGCGCTAATCGCGAATGACGCGCTGATCCTTCGGGGACATGCCTGCTGTTACAGAAACTTCAGCATATGGCCCTTCTGTATGGACCGGCCGCGCGTCCCGCCAGCGGATTGCCGCCGAAGGGCCGGTCGGTAAACACATCCACAGTCACATAACGCCGTTGCATTCCAAACTCCCGACTACCCAAGCTGCCAGATCGCCATCGGCCGCTCATAGCCCCTGATCGGGACTTCACCAAGTGAAACCGCATCAGGACAATCCTGGCCCAGCACGTCGCGCACGGCCGAGGAGATCAGGAGCTGCGAGCCGAACTCCTTGTTGAGTGCCTCCAGGCGCGAGGCGAAATTCACAGTGTCGCCGATGACCGTATATTCCTTGCGGCGCGGCGAGCCGATATTGCCGGCGACCACCTCGCCGAAATGGATGCCGATGCCGATGCGGAGCGGCCAGTTCGACCCATCGTTGATGCGATCCATCGCGTCCAGCATTTCGCGCGCCGCGGCGACCGCACGATGCGCGGGATCCTCGGCCTCGAACGGCGCGCCGAACAGCGCAAGAAAACCGTCGCCCAGGAACTTGTTCACGATGCCGCCATGGCGGTCGAGGATTTCGACCAGCACCGCAAAGGCGCCGTCGAGACGGTCGACCACGTCCTGCGGCGAGCGCGAGCGCGCGCCCGCGGTGAAGCTGCGGAAATCGACGAACATCACGGCGACCTGCCTGATGTCGCTTTCGGTACTGGCGCCCTCGACCATTAGCCGCTCCACCACCTGTGGTGAGACGTGCTGGCCGAACAGATTGGTGATGCGGTCGCGCGCGGTAACCGCGCGGATGCTGGCGGCAAATCCGCGGCGCAATTGTACGCCAACTGTGCCGGCGAGGATGCCGCAGGCAAGAAGCACCAGGCTGCGGGTGAGATGATAGTACACTTCCGGCTCGGGATCGGGACTGACCGGCGGCTTGTGATACATGGCGAGGGCGAACAGCTCGGCTCCGGCGACGAAGCCGGTGAAGGCCGACAGCCAGAAATCAAGCCGGAGGGTCGAAAGGATGATGAAGATGCAGTAGACCAGCGGCATCACGAAACCGAGCGCCTGCACCGGCCCCATGCTCTGGATCTGCAACGACAGGATCAAGCTCGGAATCGAGGTTTCGATCAACACACCGACGTAGCGGCGAAGCACGTGCACGTCCTGGTCGAGCTTCAAGTGACGGCTGATCGCTCTGTGGACCCACCATTCGAACAGGATGAAGCAGGTCAGAATCAGATAGATCGCGTTGGGATTAATCCCCCGCCAGATGCGCTCTTCCACGCCAGGGAAGAGAATGCGGACGAACGAAATATTGAACATGATGACGAAAGCAACGATGATCAGCGCGCGGACCCGCAACAGCTCAGTGCGCATCACCTCGCGCATCAGGAGGTGTTCGAATTCCTTCGACGCCGGCTCGTGCGGTCCGACCATTCGGCGCCAGAAATCCGTGATTGCCATCGCCCTTCTCCGCCCCTCATTTGGAGCACGATCGAACGCAAAAACGGCCATCACCTTTGCTGATCGCGCTCTGGCGAAATATATCCTCAATCCAGCGTGCGGCGGAAGCGCGTCACGGCAATCGTCATCTCCAGCAGCATGAGGCCAATCAGCGCAAACGTATCATATTGCAGGTTGTCGAGACTCCACCCTTCAGGATGCTGGCGCGCACGATACGCACGTAGTGCGTGAGCGGCAGGCCCTCGCCGACATATTGCGCCCAGACCGGCATGCCCGCGAACGGGAACATGAAGCCGGACAGCAGGATGCTCGGCAGGAAGAACATCATCGACATCTGCATCGCCTGCAGCTGGTTCTGCACGATAGTCGAAAAGGTATAGCCGATCGAAAGATTGGTGGTGATGAACAGCGTCGAGAGGATCGCCAGCAGCGTCACGCTGCCGAGCACCGGCACTCCGATCAGGAGCACGCCGATGCCCAGGATCAGCACGGCCTGGATGAAGCCGACCAGAACATAAGGGATGATCTTGCCGAACATCACCTCAGTCGCGCTTACAAAACCGAATTGATGAGTGCGCCCTGGAAAGGGTCAGCTGCAGACCTTGCTAACCTCTGTTTTTGAGGTCTCCACGCATGAAGTGCTTATGCCACGCGGGTCTTGCAGACCTTGTAGACCTTTTTCGACACAAGCTACTTTCCAGAAAAAACGGCTGGTCCAAACCCTTTTTCCTACTACTCCTCTATTCTGTAAACTAACCTTCAAAAAAGGTCTGTAAGGTATGCAAGGTGTGCAAAAGCCCTATGGATAAGGATTTTTGAAAGGCAGACCTCGCTGCAGACCTCTTCAAAAAGTCTGTAAGGTCTGCAAGACCTGCTACCAGACACTCTGGCAAGAATAGCTGTTTAAAGCCCGCCAGACGGCCTGTGGTGCACTTTCCAGAGCCCCAGCTACCGCAGCCTCTAGCTTTTAATCCCCTACGCCCTGAAGCGATCCAAAGGCCCTCCTACACCGAACCACCCTGCCCTTCAGACCGCCCCTTCGATTCGGGAAAAGGTCCATTGTCCCGCGCTTACCTGCCATACTGCCTGTGGTTGTATTAGTATAGTTCTAGAGCCGCGCTCTTAATTGGGGTCCCTAAAGGGGCGGCTGTAGGTAGCCGACGGTTCAATCGAGATTTCTAAAAATGGCGAAGGGTGAGGTAATCAAGGGAAAGAAGCGCAGAGGCAAGATGACTCTGTTCAAACCGGAGTACACAGAGCAGGTCGAGAAGCTCTGCCGCCTCGGCTAACCATTCGGCAGAGAACCGCGATCCGGAACGACGTGCTACTCGGCATGTTTTCCGAAGACCTGATCGTGCAGCATCTATCCGGTCAACCGCGTTCGTCGCGGCGTCTGGTCGAGTTGGTCAACGAAGAACCGGGTTTTATTTTTTCTTTCGCTTGGTAAGCAAGGTGCAGCGCTACTTCCTGGCACAGCCGGCGCTCGTGACGAATGCCATAGCAATAACCAACCAGGAGCATCCGGATCATCAGCTCGGGATCAACCGAGGGTCGGCCGATGTCGCTGTAGAATGCCTTTAGCTGTTCGTGCAAATCGGCCAAAGCGGCTGTCGCGAACACATTGATCCGTCGCAACAGGTGGTCAGTCGGGATCATCTCGTCGAGGCTAAATTCGTAAAAGAGCTGCCCCTGATCTCGGTCCTGCCGCCCCATCATCGCCGAATCTCCTGCCGCCTCCCATGCAGGAATCACTGTTCGCTCGGCTCCTCAACCCCTTTTTCGACAGCATCGACCCGAAACGGAAGTCGGCGCACGATGGATGCCTACGTCCACCCCTCCGGTTTAACGCGCCAGTTTGAACGGCCGCCGGCCGCTATGCAACGGTCGGCAGAAGCCGCTCAACTTCTTCCCGCAGGTCAGCGATCGCCTTCCGATCGCCCGAGAGGTGTCGCAGCAGGCATCGCTGGAATAGACCATCAAACAGCGCATAGAGGGCGGCGGGGGAGACGACAGGCTGTCGGCCGCCGAGTGAGGCATAGCGGGACGCGATGCGCCACACCATATCTTCCAGGCTCTTGTCGATCTCGGCGACCTCGTCTCGAAAGGCCTCTTCAAACAGAGACTGCGAGCGAAGGTCGTACCAGAGGCGGTGCATCCGGGCCTCGTCGCGAACCGTCTCACCGAGCTTTTCCAGAAAACCCTTCATCAGTTCGTCGCGGCTTTGCGCCGCCGACGTGATCTGGTCGTACCGCGTCACGCACTTCGCCTTGTAGTGGCGAACACAGCAGCAGATCAGGTCGACCTTGTCGCTGAAGTAATAGTGCAGCACGCCGTGCGTAAACTCGGATTTCTGTGCGATCTCACGCAGGCTGGTCCTCGCATAGCCGAGCTCAGCCAACGTTTCCAACGCAGCCTCGGCAAGTTCAATTCGTCGCGCGCTGAATTTGTCGACACGCGCCCGCCCGATTCGATCCGAGGGCCGGTTCAGCCGTCTCGTCGTTTCAATTTTCCGCCGTATCACTGCAGATTCTCTTCGCACGCGCAAAACTCCCAATCACCCTCACCTCGGCGGCAATCATGTCCTGCATGATCATCCTCCATCCTCGCGGTCAAGGATTAACTTGACAAGTGGATAGTTTTTTGACGATCGTCAAGATATTCTTGGGCAGGTGTCAAGTTTCTGATCATCGTAGCCGGAAGAAGCTGCACAGGGGAGGAAGAGCAGACCGCACACCCGCGTCATTGCCTTTTCTCGCATCGGACTGGAGCGAACGCCCCCGGGGGCGGCGGCGCGACCGCTCCGCGCTTCGGCGACGCATCACAACAAGGAAATAACAAAGGGAGGAGTATGCGATGAGTGAAAGTCTGGCAGGCCGCAAGGCCCTGGTCACTGGCGGGGCGCGCGGCATCGGCGCGGCGATCGCAGAGGCGCTTGCGAAAGCCGGCGCTTCCGTGATGATCGGCGACATTCTCACCGATCTCGGCAAGGAAACCGCCGGACGTCTTGCAAAAACAGGCGCCAAGACCGGCTTTGCGGAACTGAACGTCACCGACGACGCGCAATGGGAAAGGGCCGTCGCAGCCACCATCGCCACGCTCGGCGGCTACGATATCCTGATCAACAATGCAGGCATCGAGATTACCTCGCTCGTCGTCGATCTTAAGGCTGAAGATCTACGCCGGATGTGCGACATCAACATCG
>Ga0210401_10002656_pt1 | contig 19658 bp, 20 predicted proteins | sample IncBWH32MmetaG_FD_150866 | JGI IMG/M metagenome (GOLD analysis project Ga0210401, IMG submission 150866) | Forest soil microbial communities from Barre Woods Harvard Forest LTER site, Petersham, Massachusetts, United States - Inc-BW-H-32-M | ecosystem: Environmental > Terrestrial > Soil >... | reverse complement strand
TCGACTGGCGTAAGACTCATGGCAGTAAGACGAGATGATAGCATCGGATGTTCGACAAACGAACACCCACGCGAACCACGAAGATTAAGCTCGCACAGACGCGCCGATGAGCGGGAGCGCATTTCCCGGCTCATCGAAACGAACTGGCACCGGAGGCACGGGGCTGCCGCTGCCGTCGGCTCGCTGCACGGGCACCGGCGGGACGGGACTGCCGCTGCCGTCATTGCATAGCGTGATCGAGTTTACCGAAGGGGTGTTGACTGCGAAGCCCACAGGCGTTAGTATCGTCAGCGCTACCGCGATCAGAACTGCCACTGCGGTGAATCTGTTCATCGGTGACTCCTCCTGAGCCAGGAGTCTGGCGATGAAGGCGGGGCGGGTTACTGAGAGCGGCGAAGATTTTCAGAAAACGGAACGGGGGCAGCGGTGGAATCTTTAGAGCGGTTCTCTCAAAATCAGCGCGTCATCGAGGAATTTACTTCGCGCGTACTCTCGGATATCTCCACTAATTTCGGGCGGCTGCTGCACGTGTCCACGCTGCGCAATGTTTCCGACGGCCGATACCGCCACCCTCTTTTGGAAGAAATTTACGCGGAGCCGGCGGTTCATGAGGGATTGCTCTACTGCCACGAGGAATTGTTCGCAAAGGTTCTGGAGACTTCGCTGGAGCAGCAGGAGTGGGATTTGCGGCTGTATCTCGCGGGGTTCGACGCACCGCCGGAGGAAATAGTCGGCCGGTGGCTTGAGATTGATTACTTCCGGGCGCTTGTGCCGTTCGGCACGCCGTCGTATCTGCGTGATCTCTTCTTCTCGAATCTCCGCATGGTCCTGGGCCTGATCGTTGCAAGAAGCGCTACGCTGCAAACAGCCGCATAGCCATCCCCACTACCTGTCCTAGAATCTCTGCCTCGTCCGGAAACTTCGGCATTTCAGGCACACAACGCGACAACGGATGCGGCTGCAGGACCAGCCGGTCACGGTCTCGCGAACACCAGCAACACCTATAGCCTTCACGTAATTCTACAAAGTATATGGGCCTATCGAACTCATTTGGCCAGCCGGAGTTCTCCACACGCCGCCGCGTAGGGTCGAACAGCACAATCGAGCCGGGGCGAAGCAGCGGCTCCATCCAGTGGTCCTCGGTTCCGATAAAACCCATTCGATAGCGCGACGGCCCTTCGGAAAGCGCCACTGAAAGCGCGTCCCATCCCTGGGCCTGCGGCCTTAGAAAAGTAGTTCGCGTAGGTGCGGGAGATCGATCAAGTGGCGGCTCCCGGGAGGTCGCAGCCGCCGGCGCCGTTTGCCCGTCATGAGTTGCAAGTACATGCGTATTGGGCGCCGGCTGTTCCACGGCGTCTCGCAGATACTCGGTGAGCGGCACGTCGAACCACTGGCACACTTCGAGCAGGTCGAGGTGATAAATCGCGCAGAGGCTGTACAACTTGTAAAGGCTGGGCGTCACGCCGCCGTTCTCAATGTCGGCCAGCCGGCTGAGACGAATGATGAAATCCGGGCGTCCTCGGCGTTGCGCCACCTCATAGCTGGCGCGTTCCACATCCCGGTAGGTGAGCCCCAAACGCTCGCGGACCCGCCTCAGCGAACTCCCTGGAACCACAGGCGTCTCCCTCGCGCGACAGAGTGGAGTCGGGCGGCCCGCCGGGTCAATACATAATAATACTGTATTATTTGTTCAGTTAACAGAACAAGCCATGGCACTTTCAGAGCCAGCCTACGGCGTCGCTCAGGGATGCTCCGCTTGACACGCTTGGCGACGGCATGAAACGATTCGACGCTTTTTGCGTGCGCCGCTTGGCGGAAGATGAGCGCGGCTGCTCGCCGTGCTGCCAACATGGCCATAGCAAAGTACTTTCGGGACCCTTTCAAATGGTTTCTCTTCGAAATCGGGGCGGGCTACTATGCTCGAAAGCTCGCCACCGGCCCTGAAGCCGATATCCGGCGCGATTTCGTGGAATTCCTGAATCTCGCGCCTGTCCAAAATGGCAATCCCCAAGTTCGACTCCTCGATGTCGGCTGCGGTCCCGGACACGTCACTCGCGCTCTCGCTCGACGCGGATACGACGCAACAGGAGTCGACCGCAGCGTGCGTCTCCTTCAGATTGCGCGTCGCAACGCGCGGCGCGAGGGCTTGCAGACGAAATTCGAGCGCTCGTCTTCGGACAGGTTGCCTTTCGCTGACGGCAGCTTCGACTGCGCGATCGCGACGGGAGTCATCTACTGGGTGGAGTATCCGTTGGCGACGCTCCGCGAGATGGTGCGAGTGGTGAAGCCCGGCGGAGTTATTGGAGCGCTTGATCCGCATGCATCAATGTCTATCGCGCGGGTGCGAACCTATAACTCCGAGCATCATCTGAGTCGCCGCGACGCCCGCAAAATGACCGCTTGGGCCACTTCTGCTGAATTTAACCGGCGTTTTGAAGAAGTCGATCTAAGGAAGTTGCTAACCGACGCAGGACTCGCAAGTCTCACCCTAGAACCTCAAATGGACGGAATGGTGTGGTTTTCGAAGGGGATCGTTCCGCCGCGCGTGTGAAGGGCAGAGAAACTGTTATGCTGATTTCATCATCCAAGTTTTCAAGGCGATGGAGGCCGTGTCATTCTGGGAGACTACATGAAGAAGACGGTGGGGCTGTTCGCTGTTTTGGCACTCGCTGCGGCGGCAGGCGCGCAGCAGGTTGGCTCGCCTCCGAAGTCTGTGACGCCGCCTGCCGCGCTGACGCCGGCACAAACCGGCGCGGCTTCTACTCCTGAGTTCCTGCAAGCCGCCGATGAAGTTCTGGCGCAAATGAGCAAACTCCTGGACTTGCCGATCAAGGAGCCGCTCAAGAAAACGCTGCGTTCGAAGCAGGAAATCCGCGACTACCTGATCCGCGAAGAAAAAGAAGATAAGAACGACGCCCAGCGCTACGCGGACACAAAGACGCTCGAAGCGTTCGGCCTGATTCCCAAGGGCTTTCCGCTCGACTCTTTTATGCTCGATGTGCTGACCGATCAGGTGGCGGGTCTCTACGATCCCAAAGCCAAAGAATTTTACATTGCCGATTGGATTGCCGCCGACGAGCAGCGCTCCGTGATGGCGCACGAACTCACGCACGCTCTCGAGGACCAGTCGTTCCACATCGATCCGTGGATCAAATCCGCGCGCCCCAACGACGATGCCGAGCTGGCTCGCGATTCCGTGAGCGAAGGCACCGCGCTGGCTGCCATGTTCGACTACTCGCTTCAGGACCAAAGGATGAGCGTCCGCGACATGCCCGATATGACGCTGCTGATTCGTTCCGGCGCCGTTGCGGAAATGGACAAGGACCCGCTCCTTGCGAAAGCGCCGCTCTACATCCGCGACGAGTTACTTTTTCCGTATCTCGCGGGGACCGGCTTCTCGCAACAATTTCTGAAGGCTCATTCCGGCTGGGCGGATCTGAAGATTCTTTTCGATAATCCGCCCGTGTCGACACAGCAGATTTTGCACCCGGAACTGTATCTCGCGGGCGTAAAGCCGGAGAAAGTCACGCTGCCCGACTGGAAAGGAATCGTGCCGGAAGATTGGAAGCTGCTTGAGGCGAACGTGCTGGGTGAATTTGGTCTGGGAGAAGTGCTAAAGCAATTCCTCGGGCAAGGGCGCGCGGACACTCTTTCACCGGCCTGGCTCGGTGATCGTTACGCGGTGTTCGAGTCCCAGAAAACAAAAAAGACCGCGCTCGTCTATCGCCTGGCACTCGACAACGCCGACGACGCCGCGCGCTTTCTCGGCCAGTACAGCGAAGCGCTTGAGGTGAAATATAAGACCCGCACCAACCTGTTCCGCCGCCCGAATTATTTTCAGTTTCAAACGAACGATGGCGGCGTTTACATACGATGTCTTGCGGCCACTTGCCTCATCGTTGAAGGCGCTTCCCGCGAGACGTTCGATGCAATCAACCGAGCCATCGGCTGGTCCGCCGCACCGGCCGCCATCCAGCCAGAGCCTCCCAAGTCCGTTGCGCAGTTCGGTACTCCGGCTTCTGATATTTAGTAAGGGTTGAAAATTCAATCGGCTAGCGACGCGCCCGCGGGCTCGCTCCGGTGGATCACCATTAACGTTTGGTCATCGGCCTGCGAGATGCCGGAAGAAAAACGGTCCACGTCCTTGCGGCACGCGGCGAGCAGTTCGTGCGGAACCCATCCGTGGCGCTCACGAGCCGTGTGCGAGAGCTGCGCGACGCCGTATTCACGGCCCTCACGGTTAAGCGCTTCGGAAATCCCGTCGGTATAGAGCAGAAGGCTGTCTCCCGGTTCGAGACGTACGCGACGAACCGTGTAGCGGCTGGTTGAAAACATTCCGAGCGGCAGGCCCGTTGAGCCGACTTCCTTCACTCCTTCTTTTGCCACGTGCAGGGCGGGGAAATGTCCCGCGCTTCCGATTTCAAGCTCGCCCGCATTTCCGGCCCGCCCGCAGATCAACGTGGCGTATTGCGCGGCAGTGGTGCTTTCGCCAAACACGCGGTTCGCCATTTCGAGCAACTTGTCGAGTTCGAGTCCCACGCCCGCAAGACTGCGAAACATGGCGTGCAAGTGCGTCATCAGCAGCGAAGCGGCTACTCCTTTCCCCGATACGTCCCCGAGCAGGAATACCAGTTTTCCGTCCGGGCTCGGCGGCAGAATCAAATCGCAATAATCGCCGCTCACCATCCCCGCCGGCTTGTATTCGTAGTGAACGTGCCAATCGCCGTGGCGCACATGTGTAGCGGGAAGCAGGCTGCGCTGCACGTGGGAGGCAAGTTCGAGGTCTCGCTCGAGAGCGCGCTTCTGGTCGCTCGTGAGGCAATCCAGGCAGACGCGCACCAGCGGGTCGGCAATCAGCCGCTCCGTCTCCACGCTGCCTTCGCAGACTACGCAGGTTCCGAACGTGCCTTGGTCGATCCGCACGATCGCCGAATCCACTTCCTGCAAAAGCTCAAGGAAGGGAGGTTCCGGGGTCTTCTCGCAGACGCCCGCGAGCTCGCGATGGCGTTTTTCAAGTTGTTCGCGAAGATAGGAATCGTTTACGTCCGTCATGGCGTGGCCGGTTCCTGACATTGTGATGTCCTCCGCCTTCGAGCTTCTCGCAGCCTGGACGGCCGCGCTATCCGGTTCGGGCATGGAACTCTCCCATAGATTGCTTGCTTAATTGGATTCATGAGCCTCGGCCTTCGATTCTAATTCCCAGCGCCTCCGGCAGGTTTGGGCCGGCCTTCCTGTCCAGCCGCGCCAGCCGACGCTCGAATCGGGCTCGGCTCACGCGATAGGCTCCTGCCGAGATCGTGCCCAGGCGGTTCGCACTCGTCAGCTCCGCGAGAGCCCTACGCACGATCGCTGCCGCGCGATGCGGCTCCCGCGCCCGATGTTCGAAATAAATCGCCAATTGCTCGTAGGCCTCGAATCCTTCGCGGGAATTGCCTGCGATGCCTTCCCAGAGCTCTTGCGCCTGTGCGAAATCTCCCTCGCGTTTCGCCAGTCGAGCGAGTGACCGCTTCGCCGCGCGGCCTGTTTCCGCAGGCAGCTCGGCCGCGAGCGAGCGTTCGTAGAGTTTTCGCGCGCGGCTCGTCTCGCCGCGCCGTTCGCAGATTCGCGAGACGCCGAACAGTTCGAGCGCGTCTTGGCCGCGATTCTCAGGGTCCGCCAGCATCGAGACCACGCGTCCTGCGAGTGCAGCCAGGCCGCGCAAGTCCATTTGATTGTGATGAAAAATAGGGACGAGCGGCTCCGGCGGCCCTCCGCGCAGGAAATTGAAGTAAATCTCCGGAATGAGCTCGCTCATCACATCGGCGCCTCGATTCCATCCGAGCACATGCCGCTCGAGTTCAGCCAGCCGCACCGAGCCGAGCCGCAGGCGCCACAGATTCCGCGCGGGGTGAAGGAAATCGAGGTGTGCGCGCGGCGCAGGAGGACGAATCGTCCGCGTCATCCGGTATCGTGTTTCAAGCAGCGGCCAGTCGAACGATTTTCCGTTGAATGTGACCAACACGCGTCGCTTCGCCATGCGTTCCGCCAGCGCGACAAGCAGCGAATGCTCTTCGCTATGATCGCGCATGAAAAACTGCTCCACCTCTAGCCCGCCCGCATCCCACCAAGCGATCCCCACCAGAAACGGATACGTTCCCGTCCCGCCGCAGAGTCCGGTCGTCTCGGTGTCAAGAAAAAGCCACTGCTCGGGATTCGCAACGTCGGCGGGCGCATCCGGCACAAGCAACCGCAACGCGGCGGCATTCAGATCGCTACCGGTCGCCGAGCATCCGTCGAGTTCCGGGAACCATCGGCGCAAGCCAAGGTGGTCGCCGAAGCGATTGTTTCTTGCGCTGGCGCCGAGAATCTCCGCCAACCGCTCGGATCCGGCAGGGACCTCGGCACGAAAGCCGCGCGGTTCTTCGCCACACGTTGCGCGCTTCCCCGCGGGCTTCAGCGCCCCGATCCTCGCCAACTTGTCTTGCGTCGTCGAACTCATCGTCTTTAACTTGTCGGCTTCCTGGCCAAATCGTCTAAAGAAGAAATATTGCCTGCGCTCATGCGCAAAGCCGTTCCAGAATCGCGAGCGCCGCTTCCTTCGTACGCTCGCCTCTTTCACCCGCTGGCCCAACGCACGAAGGGCAGCCCTTTTCGCACGGGCACGCCACAATCAGCTCGCGCGTCCGCCGCAACAGCAAATCGTGCACGCGATAGAGCGGCTCGCTGAATCCAATCCCGCCCGGATACGCGTCATACAGATAAAGGTTCGGCTCGAAAAATTCCTTCATCTCCGCCGGATCGCTCATCACCGTCGTGAATTCCTGCCACTCCGCCTCGACGCCCGCGCTGGCCGGTCGTTCGCCCACAGCCGTTCCCAAGTCGCGCCGGTCGCACATCAGTAGCAGCGTGGCCATCGATTCCAGCGCATGCAACAGTCCAAAAATCCCGCTCTGCCGGTCCGACAACGCAAACGGCAGCCCTGTCAGCAGCTTTCTCGCGAGCGTCACCCAGAACGCGGTTGTATGCATTTCATTTTCCGGCAGCTCGAGCTTTCCCGCGCCGACATTTTCATTCGTGAAGAATTTAATCTTCTTGAATCCCACCACTTGCGATCGCACCAGCACGTCCCCATGAACGCGCGCCGCCGGCCCCGTAATCCGCTCTTCCTCGGCAGTTTCCAGCACGCGAACCTGCGTGTAACGAATCGCGTCCGTAAAATGGTCCACGTTCACGCGCTTCACGTAAGCCTTGCGCTGCTCGAAATCCAGCCGCTCGACGTGATACTGCTGCCCCTGATGAATGTAAATCGCCTTCGGATGCACGGTCGTTAGCGCGGAAGAAAAATCCACTTCGCCGATCACTTCCGGTTCGCCATCGCCCTCCGCGTTCGGATGGCTCGTCACGTCGATAATCACGAAATTGTCGGATGTCACCGAACGCAAGCTCACCGTATCCGCCGGATACGCTTGCTGCACCCAGTGCCAGTTCCCGCCGCTGCGATGCAGGTATCCGCCTTCGCTAAGCCGTTCGCATAGCGCGCCCAAATCAACATCGCCAAATTTCTCATCCGGTAAAATCGGCAGCTCGAACGCGGCGCATTTCAAATGGTTCACCAGAATTTCGAGGTTGTCCGGCTGCACGTACGCATGCTCCGGCGACCGCCCGAAAAAATAATCCGGATGCTGCACGATAAACTGATCGAGTGGCGCGGACGACGCCACCATCACCGCGCAAGAAGTCCCGCTGCGCCGCCCGGCACGACCAGCGCGTTGCCACGTCGACGCAATCGAGCCCGCATACCCTGCCATCACGCACGCGTCGAGCGAGCCAATGTCGATCCCGAGTTCCAGCGCGTTCGTCGCCACCACGCCGCGGATGCGCCCTTCGCGCAGCCCGCGTTCGATCTCGCGCCGTTCGCCCGGCAAATATCCGCCGCGATAACCGCGAACCGGCTCGGCTTGCCCCGGCCGCGGACGGTTCGCCTGCTGCAAATAAGTGAGCAACACTTCCGTGTGCAGACGGCTGTTCGCAAACACGATCGTTTGCAATTTCCGCGCAAGCAGTTCTTTCGCAACGCGCGTCGTCTCGTTCAGATAGCTGCGCCGGATGCCGAGATTTCGATTCACCATCGGCGGGTTGTAAAACACAAAAAGCTTCTCCGCCGCAGGCGCTCCGTTTTCCTCCACCACTTCCATTCCGCCTTCGCCGCCGATCAACTGCGCCGCCAGCTCGCCCGGATTGGCAATCGTCGCCGAGCAGCAAATAAACTGCGGCGTCGAGCCGTAGAATTGCGCCACACGCGCCAGCCGGCGCAGCACATTCGCCAAGTGGCTGCCGAACACGCCGCGATACGTGTGCAGCTCGTCGATTACGATGTATTTCAAATTTTCGAACAACCGCGTCCATTTCGTGTGGTGCGGCAGAATCCCGGTGTGCAGCATGTCGGGATTCGTAAGGACCACATGCCCTCGTTCGCGAATCGCCTTGCGCGCGTCGCCGGGAGTGTCGCCGTCGTAGGTGAACACGCCAAAGCGATCGTCAAGCCTCGTCGCCAGATCGTGCAATTCCGCAAGCTGGTCCTGCGCCAGCGCCTTGGTAGGGAAGAGGTAAAGCGCGCGAGTATCGGCATTTTCGAGGACCGCATTCAGCACCGGCAGGTTGTAGCAGAGCGTCTTCCCGGACGCCGTCGGCGTAACCACCACAAAATTCTTCCCGCCGTGCGCCAGTTCCGCCGCAGCGGCCTGATGCGAATACAGCTGCTCGATGCCCTTCGCGCGGTACGCTGCCGCCAAGTCCGGCCGCACCCACCCAGGCATCTCCCGGAACTGCGCCTCTCGCGCTGGTAGATGCTTAATAGCCGTCAGCACCTCATCGGCGCGATATCGCGCCGCCAGCGCCGCAAGCGCTTCCTGCACCGTATCGAGCTTGTTGGGCGTGGATTGCGGACGCACCGCCAATCCATGCGAAGATGCCGCCATCATTATTCCCTCCTTCGCTTTTTGTTCGCTCAAGGTAGCACGTTGCGAGCGCCGGCGCAACAGCCGAAATCGGATGTATTCCGGCGTCGCATGAGGAATCCAAGCGTTGCGATTCGAAGCGTATGCCAGATGGCACAGATTTCTTGACAGTATGGCGAAACTCAACTATACTTTTCGCATGAGCCAGGCCGTGATTCGCAGAAAGCGTCGCGCCGCAGACCGCCTCGCGCCTCGCCGGACCGCGCACTACGATTCGCCTGGCGCGAGCCTCGGCCTCTCACGAGCGCGTACCGACGATCTGATTCTCGCCGTCCGCCGCGGCCTGCCCTACGAAGCACTTCGAAAATTCTCATTTGAGACGGGCTTTCCACTCGCCGCGGTCGCATTGATGATCGAGATCCCCGAACGCACGCTCGCGCGGCGCAAAGCCGATGGGCGTTTGGCCCCGGATGAATCGGAGAGGTTGCTGCGAATTTCCGGCGTGTTCGAGAAGGCCGTCGGGTTATTTGAAGGCGGTGTTGCCGAGGCGATTGCCTGGCTTGCAAGTCCGAAGAAAGCGCTGGCCAATCATTCGCCACTCGAATACGCGCGTTTCGAAGTGGGCGCGCGCGAGGTGGAAAACCTCATCGGACGCCTCGAACACGGAGTCTTTACGTGAGCATTTCCGCTTGGCGAATCGTCAAGCGGAAACTCGCAAACGATGCCTTCAGCGGCCGGGGCGCGCGCGTATACGGTGGGCGGTGGAACTCACCGGGCATCGCCATGGTATATACGGCGGCATCTCAATCGCTCGCGGCTCTGGAAATTCTCGTTCACGCCGAAGCGCCGGAGCTTCTGGGCTTCTACGTCGTAATCGAAGTATCCATCGAACCGTCGCTCATTCAGTTGCTTGACTCGTCCCAATTGCCGCGCGACTGGCAGGCGGAGCCGCCTCCCCAGGCGCTCCGGAAAATTGGCGACACTTGGATCGCGTCCCGTTCTTCTCCCGTGTTGCAGGTCCCCAGCGCCATCATTCCCGCCGAAAGCAATTTTTTATTGAATCCACTTCACGAGAAATTCAGCAGTCTCGTGATCGGCAAGCCACAAGCGTTCCACTTCGACCGGCGCTTGACGGCCCGGAAGTGACGCCAGTCGCTACTTGCTCGAACGGTAGAGAATCACGCGGACCTTCTCCAGCGTGATCAGCCCGCCGCCGATCATTTCATCGAGCTGTGGCAGCAGTTTTTCGATCCGCTCGGTGAACTCCACCACCTCGATCACGATCGGCAAATCCTGCGACAGCCGCAGAATCTTGTCCGTGTGGTACACGCTGTTCGACCCGTACCCGCCAACGCCGCGCAGCACGGTTGCTCCGCCCAGTTTTTCTCGCCGGAATATTTCGACGATCGCCTGATATAGCGGCTTGCCGTGCCATTTGTCGGACTCGCCGATGTGAATGCGCATCAACGTGCGTTCGCCTTCAAATTTTTCGTGTTCCATCGCCGCTCTCCTAAATGCGTTCCGCGAGCCGCATTCCGAAAACCACCGCCGCGATTCCGCCGATCGCGCTTACAAGCACGTACACGCTGGCGCGGCTCCACTCGCCGTCTCGCAGCAGTTGCACGGTCTCCCAGCTGAAAGTCGAGAACGTGGTAAACGCGCCGAGAAATCCCACCGTAATCGCGATGCGCCAATCGGCCGGCAGCGCCAGGTGAGTCAATCCATATTCGGCGATCCCGCCCAATAAGAAGCAGCCTAGAAGGTTCACTACCAGCGTTCCAGCAGGAAAGCCCGTTCCCGTCCGATGTTGCACCAGCCCCTGCAGACCGTAGCGCGCAAGCGTCCCCGCCGCGCCGAACGCCACCAACAGAGCGATACGCAAAGTGCCTCTCTTTTCCGCCGCGCGCCTAGGCGTCCCAAAAACAAAAAACTCCTGGGCGCTTAAAGCGGCCAGGAGTCATCAGTCCATCAGCGGACGGTTCAGGCGAACTCCATCGCCTTTCATTCTTCGAACCACATCTTATCACGGCGTCACCGAATCGATCCGCGCCGCGGCGATTTGTTGCCATCCTGAGCACGTCCGGCGAGGATGCCAGCGATCGTCGCCAGACATGCTTGCTGTCGATTGCTAGAATGTGGACTTGGTCGTACCATTAAAGCCGCATGTGTCGACGCCTCTTTCCACTCTTCATCGTCTTCGCGTTTTTGTGCGGCCTTTCGATGGCACAAATGTCCACAGTTCCGGCGGCACAGGCCATCGCAGATTTTCCCGGCGCCCTGAAAAACCCGCCGATATTTTCTCAGACGACGGCGACATGGCAGAGCGGCTTACAGTATCAGGACACGATAGATGTGAAAGGCCCCGTTGCCAGCGTCGAGCGCGAAGAAATTCAGTCACCGGGCCAGAGTCCGCTTGGTTATCACACGAAGAGCACGCTGAAGTTCGATGATAACAGCCATTTAGTCAGCCGCGTTCTTGAGGACTCATTGGGCGTGTCGACGACGACAAACGTGTGGGAGCTCGGAAGATTGCAAAGCCAGACAGTCAAACATCATCGAAATGACGGGAAATTCGCCGACTGGACCGAGTGGCAGCGGTGGGTCTATGACTCGCAGGGCCGTCTTTTAGAGTTCCATGCTGGTCGCGATGAACGAGAAATGAATACCTTCGTAAATTTCCAATATGACTCAGAGGGCAGGCCTCTTGGATACGAGCTAGCCGCGCAATCCCTAACAGAAATCACGTACGAGGGACCGAAGATTACGTTAACTAAACTTCAGAAGTACCAACGGAGGAAGTTCTTTGAGCAGGTCCAGGTCGTTGACAATAAAAAGCGAGTGATTGATTTGAAGGTTTCCGATCTCAGTGGTGGTCAACTAAAGCTTTGGTATCACGTAAGCTTCAAGTACGACGATAAGGACCGAGTGATCGAGCAGAATACCGATCCTTTTAAGTTCGGGTCAGGCGACGACTACTCGCCACTACCGGGAAAGCTGATTGTCGAATATAACGACGAAAACCACTCGGGCGAGCAGGAATTCTACAATTCGGATGGCAAACTGCGGATTCACACAAGATTCGAATTTGGTCGGGATGGAACCCTGACCAAGTTACGCTTTGTTGACGCTTCCGGCAACGAACAAAAGGGAAGCGAGTTGCTTACCGATCCCCAATCACACAAGGTGACTGCACGTCCGGGAAAGGTTGAGTGGGAGATTATCTACGACGACCAAGGCAACTGGACAGACCGACGGCGATGGTTCACGCCAGACGATGGAAGCGCTCGGATAATGACCAGGTCAGTTCGGCAACAGATCACCTATCGGTAGTCGCCGAGCGAAGTCCTCTCCCTGCCGAAGGCATAATCATAGTAGGAATGGATTCGAACGGCCAGCCGAGACCTTTGTGCGACCTTTCGGCGGTCGAGAATAGGAGGTTTGCCCAGCCGAATCTATCACGATTTGGTTATAGTGCCTGATAGCCGGAAACTGACCCACCACTTGAAAGCGACTCCGCTTTGACCTTCCCCTGCGCCGTTATAGAATTACTCCATGGCTCACTCATTCTTGATCTTTGACTTCGGCACTAACGAAGAAGCAGCCCAGCAAGCGCGTCATAAGCTCGAAGGCTGGAAGCAGGGCTTTCGTCTCGACAAGAAGATCCTGCTCAAGTTTGAACGTGAAGAAACAGAGGCAGCGGAAGATTCCGGCGACGAAGCCGCGAAACATTCCAAGGGACCGAAGAAATCTGCCGCGAAGTCAGGCAAGCCGGGCAAAGACGGCGCAGGCACCCGCGTCCGCCTGCTCGTCCGCCTCGATTTTTCCGACCACGAAAAGCTATCGCATCAGCGCTGGCTCGATCGCATTCCCGCCGAAGAGCCCTTCAAGTCCGTCGAAAGCGAAGTCATCCGCCCCGGCGAATCCGATTTCGAAGAAACCGAGGAACACTTCAACTCGTTGGAGTAATGCGCTCGTTCTATTTCATTACTGTGGCGCGGGGGCTCGTCGGCGCCGTGGCCACTTCCGTTGTCATCTTCTGCCGAATTTCATCGCGCAGTTGTTTCGCGCGCACGCCTGCCGCGCTATCGGGATCCAGTCGGATGTAGGCATCGATGTCGTGCAGCAGCGCGGCATAGTTCTTTTGGCGCAAATGGATGCTGGAGAGCAATCGATAAACCGACGGGAAATTCGGCGCGAGAGAGCGAGCTTGTTCGGCCAGTTTCTCCGCGTCATCGACGCGGTTGTGGCTCAGCTCCACCTTGCTGAGCTCGTAGCGGCCGAGCCATGAGGCGGGGCTCGACTCGACGCCTCGCCGAAGTGCTTCTTCGCCACCGGCGACATCTCCTTTGTTAATGAGTGTCGATCCCAGGCCAACTTCTGCGTCTCCGTATTTTCCGCCGCTGATGTCGAGCGACTTTCGGAAATTCTCCTCGGCGTCAGCGGTTTTGCCCATCATGAGATACGCCAATCCGATCTCGCAGTAGGCTTCGTAGTAGTTCGGCGCTGCCGCTACCACCTGCCGAACTTCCGCAATCCCGCCTTCGAGATTCTTGTCGACCCACAACTTCTTCTTGGCTGCCGCCAGTTTTTCGCGCGCCTCCTGCGGCATGGCCATTTCGTGAGCCGAGACGGCCCGACCCGCTTCCGCACTCTTGCGATTGCCGGATACCGGTTTCAGGTAGATCGAGATTCCAGGTTCAGAGGCAAAACTCAAATCGACGGGCAAATCTTGGCGTTCGAATCCAACTGCCGTTACGCCCAGCATATAGGAGGCAGGGGCCAATCCTCGGAAGGTAAACTCGCCGGAAGCCCCACTGATCTGTACCTCGAGGGAGCTGCCGTGGGCGTCGCATACACGGACTTCGGCGTGATCGATTGGGTGGTTATCTTCTGCCGAATAAACCCCGCCGCCCAGCGCGAACCGATCTGGCGGCTCGCGGCCCGCTAACTCAGCCAGGCTGCCTTCCGAAGTGACTAGCAGAAAAACTGCAGTACCCGCGCATGTGAGAAGCCGGTTCATCGTCCCACCCCTCCCGGCCAAGTTGCGCGGATTCTAGCACTCGGGCACCGCGACGCAAGTACGAAAATTAGAAAACGTCGAATCCGAAAACTGGAATTGAAGCTGAGAGCTAGCGAAGAACGATAAAAACACTCTTGAAATCGCCCCCTACCTTTGCTAGGGTCGTAGGGGAGGATTGTAGGTGCAGCAAGCAGAAGTTGGAGAGTATACAGGCCAGGTGGCCTGCGACCCAGCGCTTTTGGCGGGGTCGAAAGAGATCCACCACCCCGAATCGAAACACCTCCCAAGCCCCATTTCTAATCGCAACATTCGGCGATTAGAAGCACCTCTAAGTCGTTGTAAACAAAGAGCGGCTACCCGTCCTAATCGCAACAAAACGAGACTTCGCGCAAACCGCGTAGATGGCATTCCATTCGCGCGCACGGGCTCGCCCTCTGCGCAAATGCCCGCACGGGTCGACGCCCACTCCGCCGCGGTCTTTTTCGCTATAATGGGCAGTCCCAAATTCCTCGCGCGTCACCTTGAGGCGATGGTGATCTAATGGCCACGCAAGTCAAAACGAAAGCGGCGAAGTTTGACGCGGCCAAGTACCACGGCCTTGACCGTGACGCGCTGATCCGCATCTACCGCACCATGTTTCTTTCGCGCCGCCTCGATGACCGGGAAATCCAGCTCAAGCGCCAAAATAAAATCTACTTCCAGATCAGTGGCGCCGGGCATGAAGCGGTGCTGGTCGCGGCGGGCATGGCCCTGAAACCTTCGTACGACTGGTTCTATCCCTATTACCGCGACCGCGCGCTGTGTCTCGCGCTGGGTGTGACACCGTACGAAATGATGCTCGAAGGAGTCGGCGCGAAAGACGATCCGGCGTCCGGCGGACGCCAGATGCCTTCGCATTGGGGGCATCAGAAGTTGAACATCGTTTCGCAGTCGTCGCCCACCGGAACCCAATTCCTGCAAGCGGTTGGCGCGGCCGAAGCAGCGATTTATTACCAGCAATTTCCGAAGGCTTTGGAGCAAGCGCGTAAAGCGCCGCTGGGTGCCGCGATGAATCATCAGCGCGATGAAGTCGTCTACGTTTCCGGCGGCGACGGCACCACGAGCGAAGGCGAGTTTTTCGAATCGCTCAACACGGCCAGCAACAAGCGGCTGCCGGTGCTGTACCTGATCGAAGACAATGGCTATGCGATTTCCGTTCCCGTCGAAGTGCAAACGGCGGGCGGAAGCATTTCGAAGCTCGTCGCAAATTATCCGCACCTGCATATCGAAGAATTTGACGGCACCGATCCTCTTGCCAGTTACGCGGCTTTAACTCGATCGGTCGCTCATTGCCGCGCTCGCAAGGGACCCGCGCTTGTTCATGCGCACGTCACGCGGCCGTATTCCCATTCTCTTTCCGACGACGAAAAGCTCTACCGCTGCGACTCCGAGCGCGAGGACGACGCTCAGCGCGATCCATTGCCTAAGTTTGGGTTGTTTCTGGTGCGCGAAGGCATTCTCGAAGAAAGCGAGGTCGAAGCGCTCGAAGCTTCCGTCGACCGCGAAATCACCGAGGGTACGGACCGCGCGCTGGCAGCCGAACTGCCGTCGAAGGACTCGATCTACAAGTGGGTCTATTCGCCCGATGTCGATCCAACGGCGAAACAGTTCGAAGCCGAACCCAAGCCGGAAGGCGAGCCTAAAACAATGGTCGAGATGGTCTCGGCCACGCTGCTCGACGAAATGGGACGCGACGAACGTATCGTCGTGTTCGGCGAGGACGTCGCCGATTGCAGCCGTGAAGATTCGCTCCCGGCTGTGAAAGGGAAGGGCGGCGTTTTCAAGGCCACCTCCGGCTTGCAGCGAAGGTACGGCTCGAATCGCGTGTTCAATTCGCCGCTCGCGGAAGCGAATATCGTGGGTCGCGCAATTGGCATGGCCACCCGCGGAATGAAGCCCGTCGTTGAAATCCAGTTCTTCGACTATATCTGGCCCGCCATGATGCAAATCCGCGACGAACTCGCGAGCATGCACTGGCGTTCGGCAGGCACGTTCAAGTCACCCGTTGTGATCCGCGTCGCGATCGGCGGTTACTTGACGGGCGGAGCTATTTATCACAGCCAGTGCGGCGAAGTGACGTTTACGCACATTCCCGGACTTCGCGTAGTAATGCCCTCGACCGCGCTCGATACTTGTGGCTTGCTGCGCACGGCCATGCGCTGCGATGATCCCGTGATGTTCCTCGAGCACAAGCACCTCTACCGGCAGCCGTACAACCGCTCGGCCTATCCGGGCGCGGACTTCACGATTCCTTTCGGCAAAGCGCGGGTGATGCGCGAAGGAACGGACGTGAGCATTGTCACATATGGCGCCGTGGTCCATCGCGCCGAAGTAGCAGCGGCCGAACTCGCGCGCGATGGAATTTCGACGGAGATTCTCGATCTGCGTACGCTGAGCCCTTACGATTGGGACGCCGTGGCCGCCACCGTGCGCAAGACGAATCGCGCAATCATCGCGTATGAGGATTCATTGTCTTGGGGCTATGGCGCCGAAATCGCCGCGCGTGTAGCCGACGAACTGTTCGACCATCTCGACGCGCCCGTTCGCCGCGTGGCCGCAACGGATACGTTTTGCGCCTATCAGCCGAAGCTGGAAGATGAGATTCTGCCTCAGACCGAGGACATCGTTCGGGCGGTCCGCGAACTGGCTGGCTATTAACGGGAACACAGAACGAATATGGAAACTTTTTGGAGGCTTGAATCGTATCCTAGAATGACGCGGGAAGTAGTGTGCATCAACCGCGCGGGGAGGCTGAATCCATGATGTGCCCAAATTGCCGTCGAGAAATCGCCGACTATTCAAACTTTTGTTACTTCTGCGGATCGCGCCAGAGCACAACGCCTGCAGGAACCCCCGTCGCGCATAAGCGGTTGATGCGCTCGGTCACCGACCGGAAAATCGCTGGTGTCTGTGGCGGCGTTGCTGCTTATATGGAACTTGATTCCACCGTCGTCCGCATTGTGTGGGTGCTACTGGCGATATTCCCGATCCCGTTTTCCGCGGTGATTGGCTATTTCGTCGCCTGGCTGGTAATGCCGGAAGCGCCGCTGCCGTTGCCGGCCGCTGCCGTTGCACAGTCCGTGCCACAATCGACGCAGACGGCGTAATCGAAGGACCGGTTTCGAGACCGTTTAGTCCTTCTCCTTGAATTTGCGGGGCGACTTGCGCCCTTCGCCGAACGCGGCGTGATCCACGGAAATCAGCCCCGCTCCCATCGCCGCGAGCGCGAACGCAGCGACCGCCAGCGCCAATGGGAATTCGTAGTTCTTCACTTGTATGATCGACCCCTGCGGCAGGTGAACTCTCCAGATTGCCACGGCCATCTCTCCGGCGAGCAGCAGACCGGCAACGCGAGCGAAAAGCCCAAAGATCAACATGATTCCGCCGAAAAGCTCGATCACTCCCGCGACATAAACGAAATAGCCCGGAAATCCCATGTGCTCGAATCCCTGCATCGCGGCGCGCGTGTTGCCGAACAATTTTGGATATCCGTGGTAGATGAAAATAATTCCGAGACCCAGACGCAGCAACAGCAGGGCGAGAGGTTTCAACTTTTCGAGATTGTGCATCCAGATTCTCCCCGCGAGAAGATGAAAGGGCTTAGGAGCGCCCGCATTGTAACAGATCGTGCGTGGCGCCCCACTGGCGCCAGCACATGGAACCTGAACTTCAGGCGTTCAGAAAGACAGATTCGCTATTGGTGTAGAATATTTTCTTGCTTCTTCCGATTCCACGGCGATGACGGACAAGCCCACGCGCACGATCGGAATTTGCACGGGCGGAGGCGATTGCCCCGGGCTGAACGCCGTGATTCGGGCGGTGGTGCGGACGGCAAAACTCGAGCATGGTTGCCGCGTGATCGGCGTTGCGAATAGTTTCAATGGACTTATCTGGCCTGAGCAATCGCACGAACTCACGCTCGAATCCATTCGCGGAATCCTTCCGCGCGGCGGCACGATTCTTGGCACCACGAATCGCGGGAATCCCTTCGCTTTTCCGGTTGAAGACAATGGCGAGATCGTCATGAAGGACTATTCGCGCCGCTGCATCGAGAACATGGCGAAACTCGGGATGGATTCGCTGATCGTTATCGGCGGGGACGGCACGCTGGCGATCGCGCACGAATTCGCGAAGCTCGGCATGAACGTGGTGGGCGTGCCGAAAACAATCGACAATGATTTGCAGGCCACGGAAATCAGTTTCGGCTTCGACACGGCGCTGCACGTGGCGACCGATGCGATCGATCGTCTGCATACGACGGGCGACAGCCATCACCGTGTGATGGTGGTGGAAGTGATGGGCCGCGACGCAGGATGGATTGCACTGCATTCGGGCCTGGCGGGCGGCGCGGACGTTATTCTGATTCCCGAAATTCCGTTTACGATCGAGACGGTGTGCGAATCCATCCGGCGGCGCGAAGCGCGAGGCCGGGCATTTTGCATTGTGGTTGTCGCCGAAGGAGTGAGGCTTCCCGCACGCGATGCGTTGGGCAAACCCTTCCCGGCGCCGCTGCCTGGGCAAGTGGCGAACGCGATTGGTTTTGCGATTCGCGAATTCACCAAGAAGGAAGTGCGCGTCACGGTGCTAGGGCACGTGCAGCGGGGAGGCTCGCCGAGTCCCTTCGACCGCACGCTTGCCACTCGCTTCGGAGTTTTCGCGGTGGACCTGCTGGCGCGAGGCGAGTACGACCGGATGGTGTGCCTGCAGGCAGGCAAGATTCAGTCGGTGCCGCTGGCCGATGCTATCGGAGCGAACAAATTGGTCGACCCGGATAGCGACTACGTGCGAGCGGCGCGCGCAGTGGGAATCACGTTCGGTGACCAACCCTAATGCGTAAGCTTCTTTTCGGCAGCGCTCTACTGCTGGTGGTATGTGTAGGATTATACGTGCGCTTTCATCACGCGAAGCACGGCGGGGAAGAAGCATACGCGGGCAATCGCCAGGTAACACTATGGAGCACGACGGCGCAAGTGCGCGAGCCTGTCGCCGTTGTTAACTTCGGCGAGCGTCTCGAAGTGCTTCAACGATTTCAGGATCAGGTGAACGTTCGCACCACCACGGGCATTGCGGGTTGGATCAACGAGCGGGATCTGCTATCGGCGGATGTGTGGCAGAAGGCCAAAGATCTCGAAAGGAAAGCCGCGACAATGCCGGTGGAAGCGCGCGGACACACGAAAGTTTTGACCAATTTGCATCTCGATCCGGGACGAGAATCCTTGCGAATCCGCCAATTGGGCAAAGGGGTTCCGGTGGATTTTCTGGCGCGTCAGCCGACCGAAGTGCCCTCGAAGCGGGCAGCAAATGCGGACGATGAATCGGCGGGCGAGCCTGCCCTAGCCAAGAAAGAGGATTGGTGGCTCGTACGAGCGCACATGCCGGATCAAAGCACCTTCACCGGATGGATTCTCGGACGGTTTGTGGGGCTCGATGTGCCGTCGCCGCTTCCCGACTACGCCAGCTCTGCGGGAATGCGCGTCATCGCATGGTTCGAGTTGAACCGCGTGACAGATGAAAAAGGGAATCCGAGAGTGCAATATCTGCTAGTTGGAAATCACGGTCCGGAAGGGCAACCCTGCGATTTCACGCTTCTGCGCGTGTATACGTGGGGAATCAAGCGAGCCAGATACGAGACGGCGTTCGTCGAGAGCAATGCTTGCGGCAAG
>Ga0210401_10002655_pt1 | contig 19666 bp, 21 predicted proteins | sample IncBWH32MmetaG_FD_150866 | JGI IMG/M metagenome (GOLD analysis project Ga0210401, IMG submission 150866) | Forest soil microbial communities from Barre Woods Harvard Forest LTER site, Petersham, Massachusetts, United States - Inc-BW-H-32-M | ecosystem: Environmental > Terrestrial > Soil >... | reverse complement strand
GCCCGAGTTGGTACGCGTGCTCGAATCAGCGGCACGGCTCCAACAGGTCGTTCCCGACGCCGTCCTGGTTGGCGGCTCTGCCGCGGCGCTGTGGGCCAATCACCGCTTCTCCTATGACCACGACCACGTGCTGCAGGATCTCAGCGACCGCTTCGACGCCGTACTTGAAGCGATCGAAGCAACGGACGGATGGGTGACGAACCGGGTGACCCCAGGAAAGATCATCCTCGGCGAACTGGGCGATATCGAGTCTGGAGTCCGCCAGCTGATCCGGAGCAGGCCCTTGGAGGTCACGGAAGTGGAACTGCCGTCCGGGCAAGTGCTCCGGGTACCGACCCCAGACGAGACGCTGCGGATCAAGGGTTACCTGATCGTCCGGCGTAACCAGGTACGGGACTATCTCGACGTGGCGGCTCTTTCTGACCGGTACGGGATAGCTCACGCCGCGGATGTGCTCCGGCACATTGATGTCTACTATTCCGATCAGCGTGGTCCCGAATCGGAGGGTGTGGCGACCCAGCTCGCCCGGCAACTGGCCGACCCTAAGCCGGCGGACGCTCGTACCATCGGTCAGCTTGGCCGGTACAAGGGCCTGGATTCACGCTGGACGGACTGGGGGAACGTTACCGATGCTTGCCACTCGCTGGCTGTGGAGATGGTGGAATGACCACCGCCCTGAGGTTCCGTAACGTCGACGCGTCTCCGGATGACCCCGTAGAGACGTGGCCCTTCGAAGGCATTCTCGCGGCAGTTGAACGGGGCACTCTTCCGGATTGGCGTCGGCTCGCGAGCGCGATCCGGGCCGATCCCTGGGGTCCGGTAGCCCATCAGGTCCTCGAAGCCGTTCACCTGTCCCACCCCTACGGCACCACCGAGCTGCTAGAGGGGATAGTAGCCCGCGCCCGCGAGCTGGCCGCCGATTCAGAGCGGGCGGCTGTCGCATCCGAGGTGCAGGCCCTCGTGGCCAGATCCGGGCTGTCCAAGCAGGATTTCGCAGAGCGGATAGGAACCTCGCGGTCCCGGCTGTCTACCTACATGTCTGGCAAGGTCGTGCCCTCAGCAACCTTGATGGTACGGATGCGGCGGGTCGCGCTGCACGCCTCTGAGATGACTACTCAAGCTGCGAGCTAGGCATAGCTAGAATGGCCCCGCTCCGCGATCTCCTATCACCTCGTAGAGCAGGGCAATTTTTCTGACGCTTCCGGATGACATGATAAATATGACTCCTGCGATCGTGGTGGAGTGTTCCGCCGTGCCGACCAGCCTCTACGACCGCCTCAGCTTTCGGCAGGTCATCTAGGACCGTGTCCTGGTCGATGTAGGTGGCTTGGCCGGGATACTCGGCCTCATGACGTGTCACCCGGATCCGGTCGACGGGGCGGAGGATGGCGCCCATCGACGCGCCGAACTGCGCCTGCACGGCGTGCATGATCGCCAGATGCCCGCCAGATGTCGTAGCGCGGAGCCCCTGGATCTGCAGCAGAGCGGATAGGGCTTTCCTGATCGCGTCGTAGACGGCCACGTAGGCGAGGTAAGGGTCGCTGTCTGCCAGCAACCGCACGCTGGCCAAGTGCTGGCGGGCGGTCGCCATCAGCCGGTCAGCCAGTTCGGCGTTGGCGGTCACCTGGGAAAGTTCCCCGCGTTCGAGCATCCCGAGGACCTCCTCGCGCCCCCGGGCCCACCCGCTCACCGCGAGACCGCCAGGTCATACGGTCCGGGAACCCCCGGCAACGGGACCAGCGGCCGACTCCGCAGCTCGGTCAGGAACGGGTCGCTGTCGGCGCGCCACCGGCTGGCGGATACGACGACGGTGTTGATGTCCCGGCCGAGCCGAGACCGCGCGCGCCCGACAGCATCGTGCAGGTCATCACGATCGGGCCGACCGATTACCAGCAGATCAATGTCGACCGGGGACGGTCCTGCTTCGCCGAGGGCTCGGGCCGCCCAAGACCCAGGGTGAAGCCCTTGATCTGCCCGTAGGTGAGCTTGGGCGGCAGCGCGAGTTCCTGCCGGGCGGTGCGGACGTCGACCAGGGCGGGCCGTCGTGGGTGAACGCCGCGCGCAGCGCGTCGTCCAGTCAGCGCGTTGGTGGCGGAGGTATCTGTCACGGCGAACCTCTCCCGGCCGGGGCCGAAAGGCTTGTGCGTGCCGCGAGCCAGGCGCTTGCCTGGCTGCCTGATCGCAGAGATCGAAGTCGCAGGGCCGGACGGCAGCGTTCGCGCCATCCTGAGCTCGCTTGACTTCCACGACGGTGCATGTGGCCTCTTATTTCGTCCCGGCAGGCAGCCAATGCGGTTACCGGCCAGCAGGGGTCCCCGCCTGGCTGCCAGCCGGTCTCCTGCCGGTCCGAATCGAGGTCACTGCCCGGCGTCAGAGCCGTCCCGGGATGAGCGTGGCCCGGTTGCGTCTGGCCTTACGGCCGGGCCGCCGGTCCGCGGAGCCGGTGGGTCATAACCTGGCGGGCCGGGTGGATGGCCCGCCGTGCAGCGAGATCGGATTCCCCCGCTCGGAAGGGAACCCGCTGAGAGGTGGCCTGCTCATGACGAGGGCGCGCAGGTCCTGATGAGCTCACGACGGTCCCTCGCGCCATTTCCCTCCTTGACCGGGTGTATCCGGCTGCCCGGGCTCTATGGCCCGTCGCCGGCCGGCTCGCCGTCCGGGAACTGTGTGAGGTACTGGTGGACGGACTGGATGACCGACGAGCCCTCGCCGACGGCCGCAGCGACCCGCTTCATCGACCCGGCCCGGATGTCCCCCGCGGCGAACATTCCGTCCACGGCAGTCTCGTAGGGCAGGCGCGTACGCGCGGTCGCCGGCCCGGGCGGCGCCGCGACGTCGGTCAGCACGAATCCCTCCTCGTCGCAAGCGACCTCCGCGGGCAGCCAGGTGCTAGCGGGCTGCGCGCCGATGAAGCAGTACAGCCCGCTGGCTGCGACCTGCGTGACCGCGCCGGTGGCCATGTTCCGCACGGCGACGGACTCCAGGTGATCTCCGCCATCGACGGCCACGACCTCGGTGCAGGTAGCGACGTCGATCCGGTCGCTGGCCATCACCCGGTCGATCAGGTACTGCGACATCGACGCGGTCAGCGAGTCGGTGTTGACCACGATGGTGACGCGCGGGCACCGGCGAGCCAGGTACAGCGCCGCCTGACCGGCCGAGTTCCCGCCGCCGAGCACGATGACATGGCTGCTGCTGGACAATCCGGCCTCCAGGGCGGTGGCGGCGTAGTAGATCCCGGCCCCCTCCAGCCGCTCCCAGCCGGGCAGCGGCAGGCGGCGAACCAGTGCCCCGCTCGCGGCTACCACCGCCCGCGCGGCGACCGAGGTGCCGTCAGCCAGGCCCACGGTGAAGTTCCCGCCGGCCGCCACGGCGAGGCTTTCGACGCGGCACGGGCTGGCCAGCAGCGCGCCGAAGCGCTGCGCCTGGATGCTGGCACGGGTGGTCAGCTCAGCACCGGATATCCCGTCGGGGAAGCCGAGGTAGTTTTCGATGCGCGAGCTCGAGCCGGCCTGGCCGCCGGGCGCGGTGGCGTCCAGGACAGCGACATCGAGACCTTCCGAGGCGCCGTACACCGCTGCCGCCAGTCCAGCGGGCCCGGCGCCGACGACCACGACGTCATAGCGCCGCCGGTGATCCGGGTAGCGGCCAAGGCCCAGCACCGCCGCCACAGCGGCCGGGTCCGCGTTCATCAGCACGCGGGTGGGCGTGATCACCACCGGCAAGTCCTCCATGGTCGCGCCCACGCTGCCGAGGATGCCGGCGGCCTGGTCCGGCTGGTCGACGTCGACCCACTGGTAGGCGATCGTGTTGCGGTTCAGGAAGGTGCGCAGCGCCAGCGCCGGTCCGGAATGACTGGTGCCGATGATCTCGATGGCGGCATCAGTGACGGCACCGGAGACGCGCCGGCGACGCCGGGCAATCAGGGCCCGCAGCAGGATATCGGCGATGTCGGTCTCGCGGGCCAGGACCTCGCGGAGCCGGGCCGGCGTCAGGGCCAGGACCCAGCCGTCGGTTGTGGCCCGTGCGGTCAGGAACGGACGCTGGCCGGTCAGCAGGTTCAGCTCGCCCGCGAACTCGCCCGGCCCATGGCGGGCATATTCCACGCTACGGCCTTGCGACTCGTTGCTCACGACGACTTCGCCGCTCAGCACCACGAGCAGATCGGAGCTGTCGTCGGCGGGCGAGTACAAGATCTCGCCGGCCGTGACCCTATGCGTCGTGCCATACCGGCGCAGGCGGGCCTGCTGACTCTTGTCCAGCACAGGGTAGGCGGTGGCTTCGCTGGCCGGGCCGGTCACTGGCCCACTCGTTTCGCGGCGCGCGCCAGGCGGGCGGCGGTTTCCAGCTCGCTTCTGGCTCCGCAGTGCTCGGCCAGCGCCTGGTGGACGAGCAGCTTGTCCGCGCTGACCCTGACGGCGCTGGCGGCTGGCCGCAACCACAGGGTCCGGCGGTCGAACACGGTCAGGAGACCGACATCGGCCGCCGACCCAGGTTTTCCCGGCGAGTCGTTCACGGGCATGACCCTCTCGTGTTCGTCAGCCCGGACCCGGCAGGCCGTGGCGGCGACGCGGTGCTCATCTCGGCGTACCTCCCGCTAAGAAGGCTTGTGCGTGCAGTGGGCCACGCACTTGCCTGACTGAGTGATCGCAGAGGTCGAAGCCGCAAGACCGGGCGGCAACGTTGTGCGTAACCTGGAGCTCGCGTGAATTCCACGATGGTGCATGTGGTCCCTTATTTCGTCCCGGCTGGCGGCCAATGCGGCTACCGGTCAGCAGGGGGTCCGGCCTGCGTTCAGCTGCTCGACAATCTGTTCGCGTCGCTCCGCGCTGTACCCGCTGGAGATCCCAAGCGGGAAGCCGTCGCGCTGGCCCTAGACCGGGATCTTGATGAGCAGCGTGGTGCCGCTCCTAACGGGGCTGGTGACGTCGAGCGTGCCGCCGACCGCCTCGATGCGGTCGCGGAGCCCGGTTAGCCCGGACCCCCGGGCGGGGTCGGCGCCGCCGATCCCGTCGTCGCGGATCGCCAGCTGCAGGGTCGCGTCGGGTGTGTCGAGTTCGACGTACACCGCGGAGGCGCGCGCGTGCTTGGCGGCGTTGGCCAGCGCCTCCGACACCGCGTAATATGCCGCGACCTCTACAAGATCCGGCAGCCGCCGTCCGGTGCGCAGGTCCAGCTCGACTGGCACCGCGGACCGGCGGGCGAGCGCTCTGAGCGCCAGGGTCAGGCCCCCCTCGGACAGGATCGCGGGATGGATGCCGCGGGAGATCTCCCGCACCTGATCCAACACCCCGGTGACCTGCTCGGCGATGCGCGACAGCTCGCCTTCTAGCTCAGGCGGCACCACCGCCTGTACTGCCTGCACGTCCAGTATCAGCGTCACCAGCTGCTGCTGCGTGCCGTCGTGCAGGTCACGCTCGATCCGCCGCCGGGTCTCGTCGGCAGCGGCCACGATCCGCGCGCGGGAGGCCATCAACTCGGCGCGGCTGTCGGCATTCGCGATCGCCGTCGCGACCAGCTCGGTGAACGAGGCCAGCCGCGCCTCAGTGTCCGGCGGCAGCGGCTGCTCCAGGCTCGAGCTCGCAGCAACCACGCCCCACAGGCGGCCCTCGACGATGACCGGCACCCCGACCGCCGACCGGATGCCCGCCTCGCGGACGGGGACGGCGAGGGGCCCCCTCATGCTTTTGGCAGGGTTGTCGATCCGGGCCGGAAGGCCGGTCTGGGACACCAGCGTGGCAAAGTCGTGTCCGCCCAAACTAAACTGCCTGCCTACGGGAAAGAGCTCGCTTGCCCTGCCCCAAGAGGCGACGAAGGTGGCCGCGGCATCGGGCTCGTAGCGGACCATGCTCGCCCGATCGACGGGAAGCAGCCGCCCGACCTCCTCCGCAACCGCCGCGAATACCTCCTCTGGCGCCACCCCGCGGGCCACCAGCGTCGCGACCCGCCGCAGCGCCGCCTGCTCCTCGGCCAGCCGGGCCAGGGCCGCGCGGCTCTCGGTGTTCGCGATCGCCGCCGCCACCAGCTCGGTGAAGGAGGCCAGCCGTGCCTCGGTGTCCGGCGGCAGGGGCTGCTCCAGGGTCGACCCGACAAAAATCGCCCCCCACAGACTTCCCTCGACGAGGAGCGGCGTCCCGACCGCCGAGCGGATGCCCGTCTCTCGGACGGCGGCACTGAGCGGGCCCGAGGAACTATCGCCATAGCGGTCGATCCGCGCCGGGCGGCCGGTCTCGAACACGAGCGTGGTGACGTTGTGCCCCTCAAGGGGCCACCGGATGCCAACCGGGAGGTTTTCGCCTGCCGGGCCCCAGGTCGTGACCGAGGTCGCCGTACGGCCGGGCTCGTAGCGGAACAGGGTCGCCAGCTCGACGCGAAGCAGCTGCCCGACCTCCTCGGCCACTGCCGTGAACACTTCCTCCGGCGCCGCCCCGCGTGCCACCAGCGTCGCGACCCGCCGTAGCGCCGCCTGCTCGTCGGCAATATGACCTAGCCGTGCCTGATCGGGCGGATCACGGCGCACCCTGCCATCAGCGGCTTGGCCTGCACTGACGGCGGGATCTGGCACGTTCACAGGGCTGACGGTAGTCCGGCGCCTAGCGGGCGGCAACGTTTGCGCCGCAGCTTGCGGCTCCCTCAGCCAATCCGGTTCTTGATAGATATTATTTTCGTTCATTCGAACGGGCTGAACGCTAGTTGGGTTCGGGGGCCAATTGGTGAGCCACCGCTGACAGTTTTCAGGCGACGCTGAGCCATTGTCAGCCACCATCGATGCAGCTAGACCCCACGTCAGGCGACGTCAGGCCACCTCCAGGCACGCATCGGAGGTGCCTTCTAAGCAGCGGGTCGCGGGTTCGAATCCTGCCGGGCGCGCTCGCAAAACACCAGGTCAGCATATGTGCGACCAGGACGACCGTTGGCCTCATGAGGCTCTCCCCGCCGCCGTGCCCGTTGCGTGCCCGATCGGCCCGGATTCGGCCCCCCGAGCGCAGCCGCCACCTGCCTGCTCAGCTCGTCGGCGATAGCCTGTTGTCGCTCGTCACTGCCGTGCAAATAGGCCATGGCCGCGCGGGTGGTGGAGTGCCCCATACGATCCATCAGCTCACGCAGATTCGCACCCGCATCCGCGGCAAGCTGGTTACCGGTGTGCCTCAGATCGTGAAAGTGGATCATCGGGAGCCCGGTTGCATAGAGAGCTGGCCGCCTGGTTCGCCCTCACCGAAGGCCGCTACCACGACGTCGTGGACTGCGCCCAGGCCGGGCACAATCGTCATCGCGATGACCGTTCGTCTCGGGGATTTTCGCGTCGCGCGGCTCAGGCCCCGCCCTGGAGCTCCCCGGTCCCGTTCCTGGATCTGCTGTCTTCGGTGTCGTTGTTTTGTTCGGGTCGGGTCCCGGTGCGGTGGCGGACGGCCTGGTCTTGTCTGCTGGGATCCTCGGGGTTCCCGGTGCCGTGCAGGAACACGGTGGTGATGAGCGCGGCGGTTTTCTCGATGCCGGCCTGCTGCTCGGCGGCCAGGCGGGCTGCGGCCTCGAGCAGGCTGCCGAGCAGGAACCTGAGTTCGCTGGCGGAGATGTCGTCGCGGAACGTCCCGTCGTCGATGCCGCGCCGCAGCAGCCCGTCGATCATCGTCGAGATCTGTTCTTGCTCACGTCCGGTGTTAGCCGGCCCGAACTGGCTGACCAGAGCGGCGTACTTGCTGCCGCCGGCGGCGACTACGCGCGCGACGCGGGCGATGCCCTCGGTTACGGGTACGGCGTCCAGGTCGGCCTCGGCGAGCCGGGCGGCGATCGCGTCGATGGCGGTGGTGGTCAGGGCCTGCAGCAGCTGCTCGCGGGTCGGGAAGTACCGGTACAGCGTTGCCCGGGCCACGCCGGCCGCCGCGGCGACCTCGTTCATGCTGGGCGGCTCGCCGCCCCGGGCGAGCAGGTCCGCGGCCGCGTCGAGGATGGCCCCGGCGACCCGGTCCTGGATGGCTGTACTTCTGGTCACGGACACACTTTACATCATTGACCCGGAACTGTACATTGACATTCATTCATGAGACATTGATGTCTCATAACAAAACTTCTCTGTACCTGAAGGACAGGAGACTGACATGGCTGCTCTCGCTCGCTGGTGCTTCCAGCGCCGTGCCTTGGTGCTGGCCGGGTGGCTGGCGCTGCTGGTGATCCTGGGGGTGACCGGCCGGGCCGCGGGGTCGGCGTACTCCGATACGCTCACCCTGCCCGGTACCGGCTCCACGGTCGCGCTGCACCTGGAGGAACAGGCGTTCCCCCGACACGCCGGAGACCAGGACACGATCGTCTGGCGGGCCAGCGGCGGCGGCGTACGTGCCCCGGCGGTGCGGACCCGGATCACGGCCATGCTGGCCAGGGTCGCCGCCGCGCCCGGGGTGGCCTCGGTGATCAGCCCCTACACGGCCCGCGGCGCCGCCCAGGTCAGCCGCGACGGGCAGATCGCCTACGCCACCGTGGTCTTCGACGCCCAGGCGAACAGCCTGCCCGCATCCGAGGTCACCCGCGTCGTCCATCTCGCCGAAGCGGCCCGGGCCCCCGGCCTGCAGGTCGACCTGGGCGGGCAGGCGGTAGAGAACGCGCTGCGGCCCTCGGTCGGCATCAGCGCGGCGGTCGGGGTCATCGCCGCGGCGGTGGTGCTGTTCATCGCGTTCGGGTCGCTGCTGGCCATGCTGCTGCCGCTGGCGGTCGCGATCGCCGGGCTGGCCTCCGGCCTGATGACGGTCGGCCTGGCCTCGCACGCAGTCAGCATTGCCTCGATCGGCCCGACGCTGGGCATCTTGATCGGGCTGGGCGTGGGCATCGACTACGCGCTGTTCATCGTCACCCGGCACCGCGGCAACATCAAGGCCGGGATGACCCCCCAGGACGCGGCGGCCAGCGCGCTGAACTCCGCGGGACGCGCGGTCCTGTTCGCCGGCACCACGGTGTGCATCGCCCTGCTGGGGATGCTCGTGCTGCGCGTCGGCTACGTCTCCGGCCTGGGCATCGCCGCGGCGATCACGGTGCTGTTCACGGTGGCCGCCGCGGTCACGCTGCTGCCCGCGCTGCTGGGCGTGCTGGGGATGCGGGTGCTGTCCCGCCGGGAACGCCGGCGGCTGGCCGCTGACGGACCCGTCCGCGACGGCGCATCTACCTGGTGGGCGCGGTTGGCCGGGTTCGTGCAGCGCCACCCGGCCAAGCTGGCCGCCGCCGCTACCGCCGCGATGGTCGTGCTGGCCATCCCGGTGCTGTCGCTGCGGCTCGGTTCCTCCGACGCGGGCAACGACCCGGCCGCCGCCACCACCCGCCAGGCCTACGAGCTGCTCGCCGACGGGTTCGGTCCCGGCTTCAACGGGCCCCTGCAACTGGCTGGCACCACCAGCACCCCGGACGCCACGGCCGCGTTCACCCGGCTGGCCGCCACCCTGAAGACTGAGCCCGGGATCGCCGCGGTCTCCGCGCCTATCCGCGGCCACGGCGCTTCGGTGATCGGCGTGATCCCTGCGACCTCTCCCGAAGCCGCGGCTACCAGCACCCTGATCAGCCATCTGCGGGACAGCGTGATCCCCGCCGCCGAGCACGGCACCGCGCTGCGCGTCTACGTGGGCGGCGTCACCGCCACCAACGGCGACTTCGCCACCGTGATCGGCGGCAAGCTGCTGCTGTTCATCGGGGTCATCCTCGGGTTCGGGTTCCTGCTGCTGATGGTGGCGTTCCGCAGCCTGCTCATCCCCGCGGTCGCGGCGGTGATGAACCTGCTCGCCGCCGGCGCGGCCTTCGGCGTGCTGGTCGCCGTGTTCCAGTACGGCTGGGGACTGCATCTGCTTAACCTGGGCCACGCCGGACCGGTTGAGTCGTTCCTGCCCGTCCTGATGCTCGCCGTCTTGTTCGGCTTGTCCATGGATTATGAGGTGTTCCTGGTCTCCCGGATCCGCGAGGAATGGGCCGCCGGCGGCGACAACCGCCAGGCGGTCCGCACTGGCCAGGCCACCACTGGCCGGGTCATCGTTGCCGCCGCCACCATCATGATCTGCGTGTTCAGCGCGTTCATCCTGTCCGGCCAGCAGATCACCGGCGAGTTCGGCCTCGGCCTGGCCAGCGCGGTGCTGCTCGACGCGTTCCTCCTGCGCACCCTGCTCGTCCCCGCCCTGATGCATCTGGGCGGCCGAGCCAACTGGTGGCTGCCCGGCTGGCTGGACCGCATCCTCCCGCACCTGTCCATCGAACCCGCCACCCATCCGCCCGTCCAGGCCCTCGACCGCCAGCAGCCCCAGCCACAGGCCGCAGTCCGGTAACAGCCGGCGCCGCCGAGAAGGTGGTCGTGACCTTCGACGACTGTCCCCGTCGCGACCACCTTCACAAGCAGAACCCCTCCGTCGCCAGCACTGGAATCCGCCGGGACCGCCGCGCCGCAGACGCCGCGAAGTCTGGAACCGGCCGAAAGGACTAGATGATGAACCACTACCGCACCGCGCTGCTGGCCGCTGCGCCTGCGCGGCCGCGATATCGCTGGCGGCGTGCACCGTGACCACCACCGCCAGCCCGGCGCCAAGTCCGGCGTCGGCGGGCGGCACGGTCGGCGCGAGCGGCCCGATCGGCCGCTTTCCCCCACCACCGGGCGCGCAACTGATCGAAGACGGCACAGACAACGGGCATTACGACATCGTTTTCGGCTCGGTCAGCCCGTCAGAGGCCTCCAGGTTCTACACCACGGCGCTGCCGCGGGCCGGCTACACGATCGCTAGCAATTTCTCTGCGGCCGGGGATTCCTTCAGCGGCACCGGGACCTGGTTCACCGGCCATGGATACAACGGCCAGATCGGGGCGCCGTCCAGCTTCGACATCTCCGGCATCAGTTTCGGCGCGAACACCGTCGAGATCACCCTCACCCCGCAGTAAGGCCACGGCCGGAAGCGGCAGGCAAGGGAAATCCGGCAGGCCAAGGCGGTCTGCGCCAGCTGCCCGGTGCGGCAGCCCTGCCTGGTATACGCCCTGACCACCCACCGGGAATTCGGGACCTGGGGCGGCTGGGACGAAAACGAACGACGGCTGCTGCGCCGGCAATGGCGGGAAACCCGCGGCGTCGCCGTCCTGGCCCCGCGAAGCCCCGCCCGGCGTATGGAAGGCAGTGCTGCGAAAGCCGGCAGTAATGTGGAGATCGGACAATGCCTGGGCTTAGCCGCGCTCACGCATGACAGGGGGTCGGACCACTCATGTCAAGACGTTTTGCCTACGCTATTGACAAGCGATATCTGCCGTTGCTGGTGCCCTTCGGGCTGCGAAGTTCACGAGACGGCGTTACGCTCACCGACGACGGCTTCCTCCTGGCCACCTTCGGTTTCTTCAAGATCAAGACGCCGCTGGCAAATGTCACTGAGGCGCACATCACCCGGAACTACCGCTGGTGGACCGCGTTCGGTGTGCGCGGATCCATGGTCGACGACGGCTTGAGCTTCGGAACGAACCACGACGCGGGGGTGTGCATCCATTTCGCGGAGAAGGTGCCATCACCGCTGCGCCGAAGTGGCCACTCGGCGCTCACCGTGACCGTGGCGGACCTCGAAGGGTTGACCAGCGCCTTGGCGGCCGGGGACGGCCAAGCGTCCAGTGCGTCCCCGACCTGAGCCGCGCCAGCCGACGCCCCGGCGCATCCTTCGCCGGGTAGGACCGGGTCTGGTCAACGCGTAGCCCTGTGTCTCTCAGCTGGGCGATGTCGTGCCTGGGTCGTGACCGGACTGCGGGCCGAGGAAGCGCTCGAGGTAGTCGAGGTTCTCCCGGGCCATCTGCAGGGCACAGTGCGGGGCGGTGACCGGCGATCCGGCGCCTTCGGGGTAGGAGAGCATGTCGACGGCGTTCTGGGCGAGCTGGTCGGCGACCGGTTCGGCGGGATGGCTGGAGCCTGGGTGGAACCACCAGGCGACCCAGTTGCACATGCCGATGACCGACAGTGCCGCCAGCCGTTCGTCACGGGGACGGAACTCTCCCCTGGACACGCCTTCCTCGATAATGGTCCGCATCTCGGCGAGGACCTCCCGGCGCGCCTCGAGGTGCAGGGCGGCTACTTCGTCCGGGAGCGCGGCCTCAGTCCGATCGAGGAGCCGGAAGCGCTCCCTCGCCCGGCCCGTCATTCAGGTCCGAAGAACCCTTCCTTCCAGACAGCATCTGACACCAGCCGGACCCCATCACCCACCTCGACGCCTACGCCCGCGGCCCAGCTATCGCCTTCGAGAACGGTGCTGAGGACACCCACATCCCACTCGACGGAGCGATCCGATTCCGGGACGCGTTGCGCACTGCCCACCCGAACCTGACGGATCGAGTGCGCGTCACCGCCCATCCAGGCGTTGACCACCTCGACGGCGCGCAAGACAAGACGCTGCTCAATCGTGGCCTGGACTGGCTTCTTCGATCCCCGCGCACCGACTGTTGAGCGACGCCGCAGTGCGCCTTACACCACAAGGCCTCCATCCAGCGGCAGGTCTCCCTCGGTGTACCCAACCCCGTTGCCCCGCCAAGCGGGCCGGACATACAGACGCTTGACCTCGGCGGTGCGCTCATCGGTGCAGGGGGCGAGGCCGACGCAGCCGGTCGACTGGGTGCCGTTGCCGACGAGCAGCAGGCCTCCGGCGGGCTGTAGACGGCGGGCAGGTCGCGGCACTCGCACTGGAGCACGGCGGGCAGCTCGCCGATTCCGCCGGGCACCGCCTGGCCGGTCTCGGCCTGGGTGACGGCCATGTACTCGAACCAGGGCGGCAGCGTCGTCGCCGCGCCCGGCCGCGAACGTGCTGATCACGGTGACCGCGGCCGTCACGCCGCGTTGTGTTCGGGCCGCTCGATCAGGACGCCGCGCTCGAAGTGGGCGCCGGCGCGCACTAGCGCGACGAGGTGAGGAGCATTGACCGCCCGCCAGCGGGCCTGCGCTGACTCGATGAGCTTGAACGCCATGGCCAGCCCGGCCTTCGGTCAGCAAGTAGTGCCGGGTAACCAGCTCCTGCTGTGGCCCAACCGGGGTACCAGGGTCCCGGGGAATGCCGAGCCTCGCCGCGAAGGCATGCAGATCATCCTGAGTGTCAGCTGTCAGGCCGAACATAGGAGGCGGCGGCGGGGGTCCTGCCATAGAAGAGCCGGCTCCGGTCTCGCAGTTTATTTACGTACACAGCCATGGCATCCTCCACTCGGTGACACTGCCCATGGCCAAGGGAACCACCCTGATTGTGACACAACAGAGGCCCAGGCCGTCCCCCGCCGAGGACGGTCCACGGCGGGGCGAACCCGTCACTCAGACGCTTACTGGGAGCCACGCTGGGAGCCACCGGGGCGAACAACATTCTGAGATTCCGGACCGCGATGAACAATGGGCAAGAACGCATCCGAGGTCGCAGACTGATCTGAACGGGTCCGGATGCCCGCACATGGAACTACGGATCTGAAGGTTCATGATTCCTACACTGGCCGCCCGCTCCGGTTGCGCAGAGGGGAACGCGGGTCAAGGCTGGTGCCGTGCGCTTCTCTCGCAAAACACCGGCCCCCGAACCGGCGCCGCGCCGGGAGCATCACCCGTGGAATCCGCCGGAGGCGAACTTCCTGGCATCGTACCGATCGATACCCTTCACTTTGACCGGTCCGAGCAGGCCGCCGTAGCGATCACAGGGATAGCCGCCTACGCCAGGGGATTCGAATTCTTCCTGGCCCGCCGCATCCGGCCGGGCACTCCGGGCCTTGATGAAGACCCTACGCCGGAGATGCTGAGGCGCAGGCCCAGGGAGACAGAGGACTTCCCGATCAGCGTGCAGTTCTCCGATGGCCGTACGGCCATCAGCGGAAGACCACGCGGTGACTTTGAACCCACAGGGCCGATCCTGCAATCGCGCGGTGGCGGCGGCAGCTCGCACTCTCAGCTCTTTCAGTGGTGGGTGTGGCCGCTGCCCCCGGCCGGGCCGCTGGAGTTCATCTGCCAGTGGCCGGTGTACGGGATCGGCGAAACGCGGATTGGCATCGACGGACAACTGATCCTCGACGCCGCCCGCTCGAGCGTCCAGCTCTGGCCAGAAGATGACCCGGACGTCGCCGTATAGACCGCACGGGATATAGACGGGATGATCATGGGCAACCCGGTGGACGTAGCGACTCAAAGCCCAGGTCACAGCACGCGTAGACACTGAATCATCCATGCTCTTGAAAACCATCGCCTCAAGCCCCCTGTGGGCAGCATCGTGTTGATGTCCGCCAGATGAATGACAGACTGGACATGGCCGCAGGCGCAGGTGCAGTCTCGCGGCGCCTGTTACTTCGCATGAGGAAAGCAGGTGATGCCCGATGGCGGCCTTCAGCACATATGCCGAGGTCCTTGGGCCTGACCATCCGCTGATGAAGAACAAGGCCAGGAACACCAGCTGGTCCTCTAGCAGATACCGGTCCGCCGAAATCGAGCAGGCCATGCGCGCTGAACCGGGTGTTGTTCTTGGCGACGTGCTCCCGCAGACCGGTGGCGCCTATGAAACCACGACCCGGCTGACGCCGAAGTTCCGCGGGGACATCCGCGAGATAGCGGAGCTGACCTCGGACGACGAGCTCCTCAGGATCGCGGAGCTTCCCGAAGTGCCGGTTTCGCTGGAGCATCTTCGTCATGTGGATCCGCAAACCCGCATACTGGTCGGCTATCGGCTCGATGTGAGTCCGGCCGAGAGTCCACGGCTGCGCCGCAGGCTGGCACTTCCGCCTGATCCCAGGATCACGCTGCATTTCGACGAGGTCGTCATTCCGGGCGCTTCGGGAAGGTTCTGGAGTGCTATGCGCTGGGACACACCCGGCTTGAAAACGGGCGATCGTCCGGCAGCGCCGCACCGCTGAGAACCTGGCCTACCCACTACGGGCGCGTAACCTCCGAGATGCCCGCGAACGGCCATCAACACCCAAAGAACGCCACCAGCAGGAGCCTACGAACTTGAAGCTGGCTAGTGGTCCCTTGTCAAACGCTTCATCCTCGACTTGATAACCGTCTTCGGTGAATAGCACCGAGACCTTCAGTGTTTCGATCTCATTTCCCTGCCTTTCCTGTTCAGGCGCGCTGCCTTGCCTCTATTTGGCTGTATTCAGCTACGCATCCAGTATCCAGGTCATTTGATCCGTAGACCTGCTCATTTCGCTGCTGACCTGCCGCCTACTGCGCATCAGTGAGTACCGTTTCGGCAGGGCAACATTGGAATGGGCAGGTAGCGGGTACGCGTGACACAGTCTGCGGATCAGATGGCTTGCTGGGATGGCCTAAGTCAAGATAAGGAATCCAACGCAGCCCGGGGCATCACGCTCGCGACGTAATGCCCCGGCCCGCGGTGAGGGCGAGCCGGAGGTGGCGGCCCGCCTATCGTCTACAGCTCAACTAACGTGCGCGCCCTGTACGTCCTGGAGCTGGGCGGTGTCCACGAACTGCTGGAAACTCGCCAGCTTGGCGTCGCGGAACATCAGCACGTGACAGACCTGAGCATCGAGACTCTTGCCTGTCTCCTTATAGATCCCGGTGTATCGTCCTTCGACGACGACCACAGAACCCGCATCATGGAACTCCATGGGATGCACGGTGAAGCCATCCCATTCCGTTCCGAGCTTCATGAACAGGTTCTGCAGGACCGCCTCCGGCCCCAGCCAGGCCTTGCCGTCGGGCTTGTACGGATTCCCTTCTGCTTCGCGCCATTCGATGTCGGGGTCCATCATCTCGAGCACGGCGGGAATGTCGCCCCGGCCGAAGGCATCGTATACATCTCGCGCAAGCTGCACATTGCTCACTATTGTCTCCCTCCCTTACAGTAAGCGGCACCGTACGCCGCTCCTTCGATCTTGGCAATCGCCGGGTAGTTGACGGCACGGAAGCCGAAAAGCGGACGCTCAGCCGTCTGTGTCCAGCCGTGCCCCGACGGTCCCCGCACCTCCTCCGCCATCACATCGGCGCAGTCCCAGAGGGCGGCAAAATAAGGGCCTGCTCGTCACCAAGTCTTGTCAGCTTGGCTGCTTCGCGGTTCTGAAGATAGGCCGGCATGGCGACCCCCGGCGAGCGGACCAGGCTCTACGGAGCGGGCGGCGTTCAGGGTGCAGGATCCGCGGTCAGCGACTGTGCGTTCAGTCCGCGCTGGGCCACGAAGGTCTCGAAACTGGCCCGCTGGTCAGCTGTGGCCCGTTGCGCCGCATGGAGCCGCCCCGTATCGGCCAGGGTGGGCCGCACCAGGTTGATGGCCCCGCCCAGCGTCGGGTCGGGCTCGGCCTGCAGGCCATCGGCCCGGGCCAGGCGCCGGTTGACCTCGTCCTGGGATGGTCCCAGGGCCGGCATCACCCACAAGGCGCCGTCCACGCCCAGCTGGCAGGAGCAGTAACTACCACCCCAGGGCTGCGCCGCGGCGCGCAGGCCGGCGGCGAGCCTTGTGCTGTCCCGTTCCACTGGCACGGCGTCGCTGCCGAGGGCGGCACTGAACGCCCGGTGACCCTCGGCGATGACGGGATGCCCCGCAAGCGCCGACGACTCGTGGTTCTCGGTCCTGTCGTGTTCGGCGTAGAAGGCGTGCAAATGGGCGTGCTGCACGTCCTGCCGGGGATTCTTGGTGATCGCCGCATCGGGGCCGCTGCCGGACAGGATCCCGCTCGTGGCTTCCGTGTCACGCAGGTAATCCAGGTTCGGTGCGCTGTCGTTGGCGCAGAACACCACGTGCCCGCCGTCCAGGCTGCGGTACCACGCGGCGACCAGGGTCATCGCCGTCTGACGGGCCGCCAGTTCCGAAGCTGTGGCCGAGGACCATCCCTCGCGGTGGCGGCGGGGCACCATGAGCGCATGGGGCCGTGCCGCTCGCTGGGGCCCGTTAGCCAGCATGAAGGGGTTGCGATCCAGGACCAGGTCCACCAGCGGGGTGCCGTCGGCCGTGGTCACCGTCCCCAGGTAGCCGGGAAGCCTGGGCACATCGGCGAACACGTCCACCGGACGGAACCGGCGGGAGAATTCTCCCGCCGGAAGCACACCCTGGACATTCCCGGTCCCCTGGTCGACGAGGACCCAGCTCCCGGCCCCGGCAGTCCCACCCGGTCGCCGGTACCCCTTGACCGTGCGGGCGCCATCACTGTACGTCCACATTTCGCGCCTCTCGACCTGGGTGAACGGGGAATGCCAGCGCTCTGGGTAATCGGCCACGCTTCCATGGTCGGCCCTCCGCGCACACGGCGGGGCAAGCAGGGCGAGAAAGCGGGCGAGCCCAGCAGCAAAGGAGGATGCCCGGTCGGCACGGAACCTCGCCCGGCGGCGGACGACCGCATCACGGCCGCCAACTCCGCGCCGTGATGTCCTGCAGGGCTGGCAAATGGCTGTCAGCACGCCTCTGCCTATCCGGGACCAGCGATCTTCGCCCGGTGACCTGATGAGCGCGCGCGGTTCGCGGAGACGACCGGACTATCGATACTGTTTCCGCTCGCTCGAACATTAGCGAAGATAAGGAGATCCAAAGGAGTGGGGAGCCACCGCTGACAATTTCCAGGCGACGCCGAGCCACTGGGACATTTCGCCGCGCAGTGCCTGCGTGTATCGTTATGTGTTACCGGACATGCTGCTCCAGACCCCGGCAGCGCAGGAATTACTGCCTGGCGGTGAGTTGAGTGAGCAGTCCTGGTGACCCTGACACTATGACCAACAACAGACCTCGTGTCCGCTTGGCCGTCGTCCCTGCGCCACGTCTGAAACATTGCCGTGACCCGTGGCTGCGCATGGGGTCTGTGGTAGGGATGACATTCCCGCTTGTCGGGCAGCCCGGTCATGGCAGGACGGCATTCGTGCGGCGCCAACCGGTCCGCATCGTGGACGGCCGCGTCGAAGGCGGCTACACCGACGTGTTCGAGTTCATTTGCCCGGGCTGCGGCGATAATCCTTACGTGGATTACTCCGAGGTCCCGTCGCGGCTTCAGTGGCTTCGCGGGCCGCTCACGCTAGAGGCGGCCCTGGAGGCGTATGACAAGCACCTCGCTCCGCTTCCTGGCCCGAATGGCGACAGCGCCGGAAGCTGAGGTCCGCGAATGGGGGCATTGTTCATCCTGTGCGCTATCTTCGTCGGCCTCGCTGTCTACCGCTCTGGCGAGGCTCGCGCTCGGTGGCAGTCACTCAGGGCATCTAGGACGACAGCGCGTAACCAGCGGAATACGGCTTGGCGCCACGCCGGCAGTGCAGCGTTGTATGTTGTTGGAGCGATCTTTTTCCTCTTCATCGTCCTCAAACTTTTGAAGTAGGCCGTGGTCTGAGACTTCGGGCGCCTGGGGGCTCCCAACTGGTGTAGTACGCCATGGCGCCCGTGCATCCGGAGGCGTGGCCGCGGGTGACGTAGGCGATGTCGTGGCCGGTTTTCACGTCGGATTTAACGGCCACGGCGGGCCACCTCTGAGTTACGGTGCGCGCTGGAGCCGCCACGGTCATCGTGTGATGCATCGGTACAAACGGGTTGGCTTGCGCACACGGACCCATGCCTGCCGCTACGGCCGCACCTGGTTGCGAAGCCCGGCTGGCCGCCTGTCATGAGGACCGCGCCACGCCCAGCTAGTGATGTTTGGCGCAGCCGCGGAGTTCCGTGCTGAGCGGTAACGTTCCCGGAACGGTCCGGTCGTATGGTGGCGCCGTGGGGAGGACACAGCTGGCAGGCATGCCGGCGGCGGCCGCGGCGCGCCGCTTCGGGCTGACGTCCCCGGCGGCCTGCGCGGTCATCGGTGTCGTGGTGCTGGTCCTGTTCATCGCCGCGGTGCCGCTGGCCGGGCCGGCGCACCAGAGCCTGAACGCCGCCAGCGGCTCGCTGCCGGTGTGGGTGACGGCCCCGTTTGCCGCGGTGGGCTGGGTGCTGGCCTGGCGCAGGCCCGCCAACCCGGTCGGCTGGATCATGCTCGGCGGGGCGTTTTTCTTCGCGCTGAGCGAGGATGCCGGCTATTACACGGTGGCCGATTACGGGCTGCGGCACGGCGATCTTCCGCTCGGCGGGGTCGCGCTGTTCGCCCTGCCCGGCTGGGCGCCCGGGATCGTGCTGGTCGGGCTGCTCATCCTGGTGTTCCCCGACGGCCGCCTGCCCTCGTCGCGGTGGCGATGGCTGATGTGGGCCTACGCCGCGGTGGCCGCGCTGTGGATTGCTGGCACCGCGGTGATCACGGCGGGTGCCCTGATCGACCACCGCACCCAGGTGGATTCCAGCGGAAACCTGCTGCTGCTCAGCGGCAGTAACCCCGCCGCCGGGTGGTGGAACGTGGTCCAGCTGGTGTTCTTCCCGTTGCTGGCGGCCTGCTGGCTGGCGTCGCTGGCCGCGCAGGCGGTCAGCTACCGGCGCTCGTCTGGGGAACGCCGCCAGCAGCTGAAGTGGCTGCTGGCCGGGACGGCCGTCGTCCTGGTCGGCGCCCCGCTCTCTATCCTGCTCAGTCTGATCAGGAGCCCATCGTGGGTAGGCATCCTGGTCCTGGCCGCCCTCCTCGTGCTGCCGGTGAGCATCGGGGTGGCCGTCTTGAAGTACCGCCTGTTCGACATCGACCGGATCATCTCCCGAACCCTGGCCTACGCAATCGTGACCGGCCTGCTGGTCGGGCTGTACGCAGGCCTGGTGCTGCTGGCCACCCAGGTGCTCCAGGTCCACAGCACGGTGGCGGTGGCCGCCGCCACGCTGGGCGCCGCGGC